>ERZ889217.745-NODE-745-length-18542-cov-21.787797_pt1 | contig 18542 bp, 18 predicted proteins | sample MGYA00521098_ERZ889217 | MGnify/ENA primary metagenome ERZ889217 (study PRJEB32303, sample SAMEA104408613) | aquatic metagenome | biome: Brackish water; feature: Pelagic; material: water | place: Baltic Sea | collected 2014-06-10T22:04:00 | depth 2,362 m ... | reverse complement strand
ACAGCCGTCCGCTTTCAAGGCGGATGCGTTTGTCCACTCTGCCACCGTTCCGCTGCTAGACGCTATCTCGTAATGCGACTTCTTAGTTCGGTCATCCAATCATCAGCTTCGCGCCATCGCGCATCGGCGTGTTCGCGCGCCTTGTGTTCATGTTTTCCGCTTGCAGGATACGAGCCGAGAAATTTCACATCACCTTGTTTGGCATGCAAGTCGCGCAATGCATCAGCCATCAACTCATCTTGAATGTGGCCGTCTGCATACATGATGAAACAATAATCACCGAGGCCACCACGTTTTGTGGGTCGCGAAAGCAGAACCGATAAATTAATTCGCCGCGCGGCAAACTCTTGCAAAATTGAAAGCAGACTCCCTGGTTCGTCAGCACGCTGAAAAACGACAATCGCGGTTTTGTCATGACCAGTTGCTGGTGGGACAGTATTTTTGGCAACCAGCACGAAGCGAGTCTGATTGCCTTGGTGGTCAGCGATGTCGGTAGCGATGACTTCAAGACCGTAAATTTTTGCCGCATTTTTCGGGGCGATCGCCGCCAGTTTTTCGGTTGTGTTGGCTGCCACAAGTTGTGCCGCCTCGGCAGTTGAGTTTGCCGCTCGAACATCAAGTTTCGGAAATTGTTTGCGCAAATAACTGTGGCATTGTGCGGTCGCTACTGGTATCGACATCACGCCAACGACATCAACAATCGTGACACCTTTGCGCGCCAGCAAACAGTGCTCAATGTCTAGAACTATCTCTCGCTGAATCAATAAATTATGGTCAAAAACGAGCGCATCCTGAGTGAAGTTGACCGTTCCTTCGATTGAATTTTCAATCGGTACAAAACCCTGGTCAACTTCTCCTGATTCGACTGCATCTAAAACATCGGGCACGGTTCGAAAAGCAACAAGGTCACACGACGCCAAATCAGACTGGGTGAGCAACGCCTGCTCAGTAAAGGTTCCTGCTGGACCGAAGTATCCAATTCGTTTTGTCTGATTTTTTGTCACACCCTTAAGGCTACGGTGCACTGAATTGCGGAGCATGATCATTTAACGAGACGAATATTGGATCTAATGTTTATTGAGTTAGCCGAGATCAGCACTAGCCTGTTTTCATGTTTGAGTACGCCGCCTTTAACCCATATAACTCGAGCCCCGAAGCACTCGCGGGTGAACTCACGAAGAAATCAGCCGAAGGCTGGGAAGTAGTTTCAATCGTGCCGACGACCGACGGTCGTTATTGTGCATTTTTACGTAAAGCGCTAAATGCCGAGGCAAATTCAACGGTTTCGCAAAATGCCAATGCAAACACAAGCACAATAAGTTCAAGCACCACCAACAGCGAAGTTCCTGCCGCATGGTATGCCGATCCTTCTAATCGCTTTGAGTTGCGATATTGGAATGGCAAAGAATGGACAGAGCACGTTGCCAAGTCAGGTCAGCAATTTACTGATCCTCCAGTTGCTTAAATAAATATGCGAGCAGTCTCGCTTGGTCACGCCGGAATTCTGATCAACTCTGGTGAATCAAGAATTCTCTGCGACCCATGGTTTGTGCCTGCTTTTTTCGGCTCTTGGTTTGTTTTTCCGAGAAATGATCAGTTGTCGCCAGATTTGCTGGCCGAAATTGAATCGCCAACACACCTATATATCTCGCACATTCATGGCGACCATTTCGACGAGGCATTTCTCGCGGATCATGTGAGTCGCGAAGCCGCTGTGCTGCTGCCGGATTTCCCTAGTCACGAACTTGAGCGACGTTTAGCGGTTCTCGGATTCAAAAATTTCTTAAAAACGAAAAATGGACAGGAAATCTCAATAGATTCGTGCACGAAAATTGCAATTCATGTTGAGACATCAATCACCGATGGACCCGGAGGCGACTCGGCTTTGGTTGTAAGCGACGGCAAAACAAGACTCGTAAATCAAAACGATTGTCGCACGGGAAATTTAAATGCACTACTTGAACACGGTCCGGTTGATTTGCATTGGTTGCAATTCAGCGGGGCAATTTGGTACCCGATGGTATACGAAGACAACGATGCAACAAAACGCAAACTTGCTGCCGCAAAAGTCGAGAGTCAATTTAGTCGTGCGCTCAAATATGTTGCGACTCTTAATGCCAAGGCAGTAGTGCCATCAGCCGGGCCACCGTGTTTTCTCGACGAGTCTTTGTTTCATTTGAATGTCATAACTGGTGATGAAATTTCTATATTTCCTGACCAACATGAATTTCTTAAACGACTCAAACAACAAAATCGCACCAACGACATCTTGGCGATTCCCGGCACGATTATTGATATCTCGCCAGAGGCAATTAAAGCGACTCATCCGAAACACATTGACATCGAAAATATCTTCACCAATAAAAAGGAGTACTTGCACAAATACCAAGCCGACTGGGCAACTTGGCTTGTGGCAGAGAAAAAACGCTGGGCAACTGAGCCAACCGATTTGATAGCAACAATGCGTGTTTGGTTTGAGCCACTAATGGCTTTAGCCCCAGCATTACGAAAGGGCATCGGCGCGAATTGTCTGATTAAAACCGATGGCCTTGAAATTTTTCTTAATTTCGAAACTGGCACGGTCGAAAAGTTTGAGACTCAAGAGTTTGGTTTTCGATTTACTATCCCGCGAGATTTACTTGAAACAGTGGTCGGCCTACGTGCCGTCGACTGGTCTAATTCACTTTTTCTGTCGTGCCGCTTTTCGGCGTGGCGATCAGGTGAGTTCAATGAGCATCTGTACAACTTTTTCAAAAGTCTTTCTGTTGAGCGTATGCAACGAACCGAAGTCGAGGCCGCATCAAGACTTAAAATTGATAGCGACTTAAGTGAAGAGATTCAACTTGGTGAATATGTGATGCAACGAAAATGTCCGCATCGTGAAGCAGATTTATCAATTTTTGGCGAGATCAACGGTCAAGAATTGACATGCTCGCTACATGGCTGGCGGTTTGATTTAAAAGATGGACACTGTCTAAACGCAGAAAATCGTCCGTTACGAGTTCGTCGTCGAACTAGTTAACTAGCGAGACAACTAGCTATTAATAATCGGCAACTCAAACCAAACTGTTGCGCTGTACTTGATGCCCCGAGTAATCGGTGTGCTGAGATGCGGGTGCGTAACCAAACTCGGCCATGCCAGCATGTGACCAACAGGTACTTCGCGGTTTGAAAAATTCTGGCGCGGAAACTCAAGTTCGGCACCGTCGTAGTCATTATTAAGTTTGATACTCGCCGAAACTTGGGCGACGTCGTGGTGTAGCCGCAACTCTTCTTGCTGACCGACTTCATACTTAATTACAAAAATATCCTGAATTCCGTGGTAGTCAATAAGTGGCCAATGCTCTTGAAGTTGAGGCCAAAGCCGAGCACCAAAATCGTTCTGAACGTTTTCAAACAACCGTGGGCTAATCATTGCCAACGAAATTTCGTTTCCTGGCACTGGGTCTCCATCGGCTGCGGAAAAACTGTCAATGGCTTTTGCCGCGCGGATAATCGTCGCACAAAACTCTTCTGTCCAACACGACATCACCAATAATTCATCGGCGACTTTTCTTATTTTGTTTGAGTTGTCAACAACGTTGATATAACCAAAGAGTTGTTCAAAGTCAGATGACACTGTGTGGATTCTCCTTATTTGATGACTGTTATCAATACCGTCAAGTCTCTAACGGTATCTCAAACACTTCAATCGATCTTGCGCAAACTATTGCACTGGTAGCCTTAATCTTTATGGCTCCAATTGAAACCAAGCGAAATAGATTCACTGATTCTGAAGCAATACTTCGCGTAATCGCTCAAAAGTGGTGGGTTGTTCCAATAACTATGTTGCTGGGCCTGGCTTTGATGTTTTTGCAAGAATCAGATCTACAAACTTCTCCACGATATTTTTCTCTGACTAAGGCATACGAACCACTCGACGAAGCCGGACCGCTCTCAATTGTCGGACTAGATCCTTCATTAATCAAACCCTTCCCTAGTGAGCAGAATCAGTTGTCAATCCTGTTAAACAACGAATCGCAAAATGAGATTCTTGGCAAAATTAATGGCGAAGTAAATATCACCGTGACTCGATCTGAACCCAACTTCTCTCTCACTTCGTCACAAGAAACCCAAGGTAAAAACCAATTCTCTTTTGTTTCTTATGGAAGTTCTTCATATTCGTTTGCCTGCGTAGAAACTGAGCCGATTAATTGTGAAGCAGCAATTGATGCCAATGTCGCAAAATTGGTTTCTATTCGCTCTGAGGCAACTAAAGCAGGCCTGCAGAATTCAATTAAATTGATCGACTCTTTGCTTTCTTCGCCAAAAAATATCTCAACGGCGGCGAGTGAGAAACTCTCGCTACAGCGTGACGCACTGAACAAGTCAATTGAACTTGTGACTGGCGAAGTAAAACTCGTTGGTATTAGTCAGTATTCTGAAGGCGCCGAAGTAACTAACGTCAATAGATCTACATATTTATTCGGTTTGGTTATCGGTCTCGTGCTTGGCTGCTTAATCTTGCTTCAACTGATTTTCAGTGATGGCAAAGTAAGAGGGGCAAAACAACTAGTCAACTTGGTTGGTTATAAACAGTTTCTTGGCGAACTGTCGACGAAAAATCAAACCATTTCTCTTCAACATTTGGCAGCAGCAATCCAAAATGCACACACAATAAAAAAAGCAACCGTTCTGAGACTTGTTGCTATCGGTGATGATGCCAACAGCGAACGGACAACAAAAGACTTAGCCAAAGTATTATCCTGCAAAGTAGTTTCAGTTGGGCAGATTAAATCGCTAGACGCCAAGGCGCTTGCTTCAACAACTGACTCGCCAATGATTTTGCTGGCGAAAAAACACCGCAGTGAGAGTTCAGAGTTGCAAAATGCTTGGACGGTGGTAGAGAAATCGGGTAACAATATTTTGGGTGTAATTCTGGTTGGTTAAGAAATCATGAACTCAAATCAGACTTCTCGAAATCGCTTACGGCTAACTGCCGAAAGATTCGGAAACTCACGAAGTTTTCACTCAATCACCAGCACGTCTCAATTTATTTTGGATATTTTGGCCTGGGTTCTAGCGGTAACAATTGCGCTCGTAATGCGGTCGTATCTTCAGGCTGCGCCCGACATCGGCAAAATTGTCAAAGACTCACTGATTCGTGTCTTACCAATGGTCTCACTAGTGCAGGCCGTAACCGGATACATCGTCGGTATTTATCGACGTCGATGGCGCTATGGAAGCTTTGACGAGGTTAAGGGTTTGATTTTGTCGGCGTTGATCACAACGATAATTCTGTGGGTGATTCGATTTTTTGATACATCAGTAGATGCGTTTCCACGCAGTGCAATTATCGCCGGAGGAATACTCGGGTTATTTTTCACTGCCGCTAGCCGTTACTCATGGCGCCTGATTCGAGAACAACTTCGACGACCATCTGCTCAAAACTCGACGAAACTGCTCATCTATGGTGCTGGTGAAGGTGGTATTCAAATTGTCAACACGATGCTTCGTAATCCGAGTTCGCAGTATTTACCAGTTGCATTTCTAGATGACAATCCTAAAACTCATCGGTTGCGCATCTCTGGGGTGCCGGTACTTGGTGGTCGAAATGAAATCGCAAAGATAGCCCAACGAACTGGCGCGTCAGCAATATTAATTGCAATTCCGTCGGCAGATTCAACGGTGGTCAACGAGATTGTAGAAATCGCGCGTGACTCAAAACTGAATGTCAAAATTCTGCCAGTCGTGCAAAGCCTTGACGATCGACAAGTAGACGCTGCCGATATTCGCGATTTGACTGACGAGGACTTACTTGGCAGGCGACGCGTGAAAATTGACCTTGATGAAATTTCTCAATACCTGGTAAATCGGCGCGTACTCGTGACTGGAGCCGGAGGAAGCATAGGTAGTGAACTTTGTCGACAACTCGTTCGATTTAACCCCTCAGAAATAATTATGCTTGACCGAGACGAAAGCGCACTTCACGAAGTGCAACTTTCTATCTACGGTCGGGCGTTGCTTGACACGCCTCAGACCGTTTTGGCCGATCTGCGCGATGAGCGGGCAATCAATGAAATATTTGATAGCCGCAAACCACAGGTGGTCTTTCATGCTGCGGCCCTAAAGCACCTTCCACTGCTAGAGCGATATCCGCACGAGGCTTATCAAACTAATGTGCTTGGCACTACAACGGTTCTTAATGCAGCACAGCGAACTGGAGTCGAAGTGTTCGTGAATATTTCTACCGACAAAGCCGCCAACCCAATCAGTGTGCTTGGCTTTTCAAAAAAAATTGCCGAACGCCTCACTGCAGACTTAGCCTCGCGCACGAAACAAGGAAAATATATTTCGGTTCGCTTCGGAAACGTTTTAGGTTCTCGTGGAAGTGTATTGATGTCATTTCGAGATCAAATTGCCAAAGGTGGGCCAGTGACGGTCACACATCGCGGTGTAACTCGTTACTTCATGACTATTTCTGAGGCGGTACAACTTGTAGTGCAAGCAGGTGCAATCGGTCGCACCGGCGAAGTTTTGGTTCTTGATATGGGCAAGCCCGTAAATATTTATGATGTCGCTGAACAACTCGTCAAAAATAGTGGCAACCCAATCAAAATTGAAGTTGTTGGGTTACGTGTCGGAGAAAAAGTGCACGAAGAACTCTTCGCAGAAGGAGAAACTGACGAACGGCCGCGTCACCCGTTAATCTCGCATGTTGCAGCCAAGCCAATTGATCAAGCCAGCCTGACGAAGAACCCAAATGATTCTCGCGAACTTATGATCAAACTTGCGCAGGAGTAGTTGTTTTACTAAACACATCTGTGTTTTTGTCAGGCTGAGATCCAATCATCGACGAAACTAGCAACACCAACATAAAGTGGTTGCCAATAATAAAACTCTCTTGAGTTGAAGCAGCGATTACAAACCAAGTTGCCGCAAAAGCCCACTGTCCCGAGATTTCTGAACAAACAGTTCCAAGTTGTCGCGCACCACCCCAGACAATCGCGACAATCAAAAGAGTCGCGCCAATAACTCCTCCACCGAGTAAAACATCCATCATTGCACTATGCGACCAATAATTATTCGTAAGCGCCCACCAAAATTCGCGATCGAAAAATTTTTCGGTGCGCCAGGCCGACATCCAACCCCATCCGATTATCGGTTTATCTTTGAATCCATTCCAACTAAAGCGCCATAAAACTTCGCGTCCATTGAAATCAATTTTTCGACCTAGACGATCAAAAACCACACTTTGAAAACGAAACCCAAGCCACGTCGTCACAACCACACCGAGTAGAAAACTTGGATAAACACCTCGCAGCATCTGTCTTGGTGAAATTTTTTTGCGCCGATGCCACCAGCGAACGGCCGTCCAAAAAAACCAAACGACACCAAACACAACTACAGACCCAACCGAAGTTAACGAACCACTGCGAAGCAAAAGGTAACTATCTAACAGAGTTGTCGCGATCAGTATCACTGCAAATACAGCCCACCACTTTGGGCGACGAACCAACACAACCCATAACAGCGCCGATGCCGCCAACAAACCCAACGCCGCGGGTGGTGCAAGAGAATTTCTGTTGAAATAAATACCGACCCAGTTTCCATCTTCTGGCTGAATAGATACTGGCCATTTTTGTCGCACCGCATACCATGAAAAAATCAAACCTGGTTGCATCGCCACAAAGAAAAGACTTAGCTGCTCAATCAACCTGAAACTTCGGGCAAGATATAAACCAACCGAACATGTCAAAACAAGTGTCACCGACTCAAAAACAGTATTGCTGCTTGATGTCGCCCAAACTGTCGATAGCAACATCCAACTGACAAACAAAAGCAGTAGTCCGATCGGCCCCTTCAACAATTCTTTTGAAATCCCGCGGCGCACAAGTAAAAAAAATGCCGGTGCCTGAATAAGTATGTAAGTGGCAAATTTTGTAATCTCAATCGATCTTGGATCAACTTGACCGCTGCCTTCCCAAATCTTGTTAACTGGCCCTTGCGTCAAAGTACCGAGCAGGATTACAACATACGAATATTCAAGCCAATGCCATAGACGCGAAGAGTTTGCTTGAAGCGATTGCACTGCTACAGAATCTATCTCAGCCTGATTGTTGGTGACTTCTTGCAACATAGTTGCATTAAATAACTTGAGTACAATGGGTCTGTGAGCCTAACCAATCAAGACTACGAATCTCTGCTGACAGAGGTAATTAACGAAGTCAATGCGGTACGCAATAAATACGATGCGTTTAGTCAGTTCACAGAGGCGAAAGTCGCGCAATACGTCCTTGAACAAAAATCACTTTCAAATCGAATTGATCAACTAACTCGTGATCTCGCGGTAACAAATGCCCAGCGAGCACAAATTCAGGCAGAGTTGGTCGCCCTAAATACTCGTGTAGAAAAAATCTTGATGCAGCGGGACAAAGCCCGAAACCGAGTGAAATTTTTAGAAGCAACACGCACATACCGCCTCGAACAAAAACTCCGGAGTTTGGTCCCACAGTTTTTACGATCAAAGTAAGTCATGGTGAAGCAATATCCAGTAATTATCACAGTTCGTGATCGTCTCTCGTGCCTAAAAGAGTTAATCGGTTGGCTAGAACTCGCAGGGCAAAATGAAATTTGGTTGTGCGACAATGCAAGCACTTACCCGCCCCTAGTTGAGTTCTTGAGAACAACTAAGCACCGCGTTGTTTATAACAATTTCAACCTGGGTCACCGTGCACCATGGCTAAGTGGGCTCGTACCCGAACTTGGTCACGACCGTTTTTTTATTATCTCCGACCCAGATGTTGTCCCTGATAAAAATACTCCAAGTGACGTATTTGAAGTTTTTGAGGAAGCCTTTTCAATGAACCCGGAAATTGACAAAGTTGGCTTCTCGTTGCGAATCGATGATCTTCCTGATCATTACATTCACAAACAAGACGTAATTACTTGGGAGTCTCAATTTTGGCGCAATAAAGTATCGAACAGATTTTACTCGGCACCGATTGATACAACTTTTGCGATGCATCGCCCGGGTGGTGGGCATAAAAATGCAAATTCATTGCGTAGTGCTCCCCCCTATACGGCTAGGCATTTGCCCTGGTATTACGACTTGAGTAACCCAACTGCCGAGGATGAGTTCTATAACAAACATGCAGACAGTCTGATCACCAACTGGAACACCGAAAAACTACCGGCATCGGTGTTGGCAGTACTCGTCAAACTTCGCGCTGAAAATGAATCTAGAAAGTTGGCAAATTAAAAATGAGTATCGCCATAGAAGTCGAATCGCTGTCAAAGAACTTCAGGTTGTACCACGAACGAAATCGTTACATAAAGGCTGCACTTCTGCGCGGACGACGTGCCAAATACGAAGAATTTTTGGCTTTAAATGATGTGTCGTTTGAAGTTGCCCATGGTGCAACACTTGGGATAATTGGTTCAAACGGTTCTGGCAAAACAACAATGCTCAAGTGTCTAACTGGTATCTACACCCCAGACAAGGGCAAAATAAAAATTGATGGAAAACTTGCGGCGCTTCTTGAACTTGGAGCAGGGTTCCATCCAGAACTAACTGGATCAGAAAATATTTATTTAAACGGCGCGATTTTAGGCATGTCAAAACGAGATGTACTTTCTAAATTTGACAGCATCATAGAATTTGCTGGCTTAGAGAGATTTATCAACACACCCGTCAAGAATTTCTCGTCAGGCATGGTCGTAAGGTTAGGTTTCTCGATCGCGGCGCATGTCGAGCCAAAGATTTTGCTAATTGACGAAATTTTGTCGGTTGGTGATCAAGATTTTCAGCGTAAAAGTAGTGAAAAAATCGAGGAGTTTCGGCGCGAAGGTCGAACGATTGTTGTAGTAAGCCACAGCCTCGGACTAGTTCAGCAACTTTGCAAAGAAGTTATCTGGCTCGAAAAAGGACAAATCAAGCAAATTGGCAGTGCCACAGATGTGATCTCGGCGTACACGGGCGGTAGTTATGCTCAACACACTGAGAAAGACGACGAGTCGCGCGAGCGCTGGGGCACGGGCGACGCACGAATTAACTCACTTGAGTTGCTTGCGGCTGACGGTTCGCAAACTCAACGCATTGAATCTGATGCTGCGATTCGAATTCGATGTCAAATTGGTGCCCATGCCCGACTTGACTCGCCGATTCTCAGAGTCAGCATCACAAAATTAAATGGTGACGTAATTTGGGCAACTTCAACACAACGCGGCACTAATACCATTCGCGTGCTTGATGGGCCGGCAACAGCCACACTTGATATTCCGCGACTCGGGCTCTTAGAGGGCACATATTATTTATCAGCGTCGATCTCTGACCCCACTGGCACAACAGACTTTGACCATTGCCAAAATTGGGTGCGCTTTAATGTTCATAAGACAAACTTGTTTGACGAAGGAGTTGTTTCGGTCGCATCAACTTGGTCACTCGAGCGCCATCACCGCTAGCTGAAACAGTTTAAAGTTCTTCGGCCAATCGACGCTTAAGTTTATTGAAAGTTGCAAGACCGATTATTAACGAAGTTGTCGCCGCGATTGCCAACACGATTACATCATTCAAATTTGGTGACCTACCGTCATAAGTTGTTGCTCTAAAGCTTCGAATAAAAACTGCGGTCGGATTCCAATGCAAGATTGAGTGCACAACACCAGGAACTTTGTCGTCAAGGATTGTCGGGTCATAAATTACAGGAGTCGCAAAAAACCAAACTTGGTTGATGATCGTCCACAGATAAGGCAAATCTCGAAAAAATACTGCGCTTACACTTAACACCAAGGCAACACCCATCGCAAAGAAGGCCAAGAGGGCCATCAATAAAATTGTCATCGGCAACCACGGAAAAATAAAACTTCCAGCAAGTGTGAGAGCAATGCAAACAAGTGTCATTTCGATTGAAAATTGCACCGAACAGAACAGCACCTGAGAGATAACAAGGCTCTCACGCGCAAAAGCGACTTTTCGTACCAAAGTTGTATTACTTAAAATCGATTGCAAACCCACACCGCAAACAAGTGAAAAGAATCCCCATGGGATCAGCCCTGTTAATAAATACAAACCATATGTAGTGATCCCCGACGGGTCTCCAACAGGTGCTTGGGCACCAAAGAGCACACCGAAAACGAATGTATATATCGCCATCTGCGCAAGTGGGTTGAGCATTGACCATGACCAACCTAAAACTGATCGACGATATTTGCTTCGCAGTTCGCGCAAAGTTAAGTTCCATAACAAATTGCGAGAGTTCGCGATGTCTCTGAGTTGTTGCATTGCTTTACAACTTACCATTACTTCATTGCGGTAGAGTAAAAATATGGATGACAACCAAACAGTCTCTGCTGATCTTTCGATATCAGATTTAATATCCGAACTTGAGTTGGTTAGAAACAAATTACAGACCGCAGAACAAAGAATTATGCAACTTGAACTGTCGCTTTTGCAATCTCGTGATTTTTCTATTGGTGCGGCGGCCGAAGTTGGCGAAATGAGAGTCGTGCGCTCTCAATTAAAAGATCAACTTAAAGATGCCAACATCCATATAAAAAATCACTCAGCGCATATCAAGCGACTTGAAGAAGCGATGATTGAACTAAATCGAGCCAGCACGCTAAATCGTGCAAGGTCAGCAGAATTAGATCGTGTTTATAACTCTGCTTCATGGAAGATTGGCAGATTTGTGCTGATTCCGGTTCGAATATTGCGCAAAATTATTAACTAAAAATGAGCCCACTGTTCAGCGTCATCACGCCGGTGTACAACCCACCGCAGTATGCGTTTGAAAAATGTGTTGAAACAGTATTAGCCCAACAGTTCAAAAATTGGGAGTGGTGTCTAGTTGACGACTGTTCAACGGCACCATGGATCAAAACACGGTTAAACGAATTACAGGCTTCGGATCAACGGGTCAAGGTTTATTTCAGATCCGAAAACGGTGGCATAGTTGCGGCTTCAAATGATGCGATATCTCTTGCATCTGGAGAGTTCATTGTCCTTCTTGACAACGACGATGAACTTCATCTGGACGCACTACAGGAAGTTGCAACGTGCATTGATCAAAATCCCAATACTGACTACATCTACACAAATGAGGACAAAATTACCGAAGACGGCGAACATTTTGACGAATTCATAAAGCCAAATTGGTCACCTGAGCGATTTTTATCACAAAACTATTGTTCGCACCTCTCGGTGATTCGAACAACTCTGGTCAATCAAGTGGGTCGATTTCGAAATGGTTTTGACGGAGCACAAGACTATGACTTGTTTTTGCGGATTACCGAGCAAACAAAAAAAATTGTTCACATACCAAAAGTTCTATATCACTGGCGGGCCGTTCCTGGGTCTACGGCGTCGGCCAATAATGCAAAATTGTATGCCTACTCTGCGGCGGCCAAAGCGGTTGATGAGCATCTAAAGCGACGGAAAATCGCCGCCGATGTGACCTTTGATAACTCGCTCTCTTTAGTCAAAGTGAAGCGACGAGTGGTTAACCATCCAAAAGTAAGCATCATCATTCCGACTTGTGGCACACGAAAACCAATTTTCGGAGTTGATACCTGCCTTGTCGTAAACGCGGTCGAAAGCATCGAACGTAAATCTTCGTATCCGAACTTCGAGATAATTGTCGTCGTTGATAAAGGCACGCCACAGCAAGTAATCGATGATCTAAATACCGTGTGCCCGAATCGTCTGAAAATAATTGATTACGACAAGCCTTTTAATTTTTCTGATAAATGCAATGTTGGTGTAGTCAACAGCGATGCCCCACTGATCTTGATGCTTAATGATGACACTGAAATTATCAACCACGACTGGCTTGAGACAATGGTTGGTCATATATCTGATGAAGATGTGGCGATGGTTGGGCCACTGCTGCTTTTTGAAGATGGCAGAATTCAGAGTGCAGGGCATTCAAATACGCACTCGCTGCATAATTTTTGCGCCGGGTCTTCGAACAAAGACTTCGGACACTTCAGAATGCTTAAATTAGCACGCGAAGTTAGCGGAATAACCGGAGCATGTGCCCTAATCAAGCGTGATGCGTATTTTGAAGTTGGTGGCATGAGTGAGATATTTCCATTGGCGTTCAATGACTGTGACCTTGCATTCAAGTTCTTAGAACACGGTTACCGCATAATTTGGACACCGAACGCTCGTCTGTTTCACTTCGAATCAGCCACGCGACCTGCACATGTCAAACCATCTGAAGTTAATTTGATAATGAGTCGCTGGGGCCGCAAAATCAATAACGACGAGTACTGCAAAATTCACTAATCCGATTTTGTGAGCGAGGGGGGACTTGAACCCCCACGTCCTTACGAACACTGGCACCTGAAGCCAGCGCGTCTGCCATTTCGCCACTCGCCCGAATGGACTTATGACGCTAACAGTGATGGGTCGTCAAGGGGCGTAGAATTGGTGCATGTTTGCGCGTGCCTACGCCACTTCAATCAGGCCGATTTCTCTAGGAAGGCAATTGATTGGCTTACTAGATACAGCCAGCGCCAAAGGCTCACTTCCAAGCTCATACGAGATCTGTTTACATAGCGACGATTTGGCCGCATTTGCAGATGTTGAGCAACATTTGGTTCGCGAATTGATTGATGCTGCGACACAACACTGTGAGCAATCCGGATATCAACTTGACGCACAAATTTCGGTAGCTTTGCGGGCCGACGACGCAGTTAAAAGCGGTACATTTCAAATCAAAACCAGTGGAAAATTCGCTGTCAAAAACCCCCCTGTCGAAACTAAACCATCGAAGATTCAAGAGTCGATGGTGCAACCTGAGCCGGCACCGACACTGGCTCCAACACCGCCTACAAAACTGGTGCAAACAATAACGACGCCCAAAGAAATTGCTGCTCTCGCTGCATTGATTTTGGCGAGCGGTCAGCGAATTGACTTAACTGAAGACATAGTCAAAATTGGCAGACATCAAAGTTGCACGATCGTCTTTGCCGACAGCAATGTCAGTCGTGTGCACGCCCAGCTTCAACGAAGCTCAACTGGCTGGTTGGTAGTTGATCTAGGCAGCACGAATGGGGTAAAAGTAAACGGCACAAAGATCTCAAAGGAAAAATTGCTCACAGATGGAGACGAACTGGCATTCGGTACATCTACCGCGCGGTTTGTAGCCTCATAAAGTGACAATCTTCATTCGCTGGGGCGCACTGAGCGACACCGGAGTTCTGCGTTTACAAAACGAAGACGCGATGCTGGCGCAAGAAGGTCTGTTCGTAGTCGCCGACGGAATGGGCGGACATAATGCCGGTGAAGTCGCTAGTGCAATGGCTGTTAAATTTCTTCGTGCTGCACAAACCAACGGCATCGCCGATGCAAAACAACTCAACTCGGTCATCAAAGAAATCAACGAAAAAATTTTTCAAGCCGCAAGTGATCAAACAGATCAAAGAGGAATGGGCACCACGCTTACCGCCCTGGCGATAACTCCGACCGATAAATCCAAATCTGACAATGAATCAAAGTCTGTAACCGTTGCAAACATTGGTGACTCTCGTACTTACCTGTTGAGGGACGGCGAATTGAGACAAGTAAGTGTTGATCACTCTTATGTCCAAGAGTTGGTCAGTGAAGGTTTGATCACTCGCGATGAAGCCCGGACTCATGCCCGACGAAATATTGTCACACGCGCATTGGGCATCGAGCCAACAGTCGGTGTTGACACATGGACACTTCCGCTAATGGTTGGCGATAGATATCTTTTATGTAGTGATGGTTTAGTTGACGAGGTTTCAGACATTGACATTGAAACTTGTTTAAAACTTCATTCTGACCCACAGCAAACTGCTGGTTATCTCGTCGCAATGGCCAACAAAAACGGGGGCCGAGACAACACCACTGTGATAGTCATAGACGTCTTGGATACCGACAAGACAGCAAGCAGCAAGCCGGCCGATTCAACACTTTCAAAACCCGAAACTAGTTCGTCAATTCGTAAACTGATTATCTCGATCGTGGTTGCTGCTGTGGCTGTTGTTACTTCAGTTGTTGCAACTTCTTATGCCCGTGGCGGTTACTTTGTGGCTTACGAAAATGAGACGCCAACAGCACGAGTGTTGATTTATCAAGGTAAAGATTTTCTTTGGTTTAATCCAACTATTGAAGCCGACAGCACGCTCGTACGATCTGATTTGAGTTCGACACAAGACGGTGAAATTGCCGATAAACCGAGTTTTTCTTCGCCATTAGATGCCGCGAAATATGTCAATCAAATTCGCGAAATTGTTGACGGTGGTTAACCCATGAACGAAACAAAACGCGCGATCATTAACGACCGCTATGAAATCGGTCGACGCGTCGGTCGGGGTGGAATGGCTGAAATTTTTCAAGCCAGAGATATTTTGTTAGACCGCTCGGTCGCGATAAAAGTTCTTTTTGCCGAGTTTGCCGTCGACCCCGCGTTTGTTGAGCGATTTCGGCGCGAGGCTCAGTCGGCAGCGGGACTAAATCATCCAAACATTGTCGGCGTTTACGACTGGGGACGGGTTAACAATACTTACTACATTGCGATGGAGTTTGTTGATGGTCGCACACTTGCCGACATAATTCGGCAAAGCAACACATTCACCCCAGTACAAGTCTGCGATGTTATAAGTGAAGTTGCTCTGGCACTTGACTCAGCACATCAAAATGGCGTGATTCATCGCGATGTGAAACCTGGCAATATTCTCATCAGCACGATTGGGCAAGTAAAAGTCGCCGACTTCGGAATCGCTCGCGCGCTTGGTGCTGGCATTGAGCAAAACCTCACCCAAACTGGCGCAGTAATGGGTACCGCAACTTATTTTTCGCCAGAACAAGCGCAGGGTGCGCCGACTGACCAACGTAGCGATATTTACTCGCTCGGGATTGTGATGTACGAAATTCTCGCAGGCACTGTGCCGTTTACCGGCGAAAATGCGGTAGCGATTGCATACAAACAAGTGCATGAAGATCCAACGCCTCTTGATCGACTCAATAAATCAATCCCTATAGGTTTGGCTGCGATTGTTGCAAAATGTTTGGCAAAGTCTCCTGACGAGCGATATTCAACTGCTGGCGAAGTTCGCGACGATCTACGTCGATTTATTGATGGCCTGCCAGTTTTGGCGTTGACAAATCGCGTTGTCGCGACATCAAACGACTCAGCAACTCACGTACTTCCGATAACGCAGACTGATCCAAATGCAACCACAGTTATCGCCCAACAAGATCAACCAACTTCACAGATCGCCACGACTGCCCCACGAAAACCAGCAACGATGACTCGAACTCGTGCTGCTAATTATCCACCGTATGACGATTTTGCTCCGAAGCGCACTGCTGGCTTTGTGTTCGGGTCTTTTTTTGCGGCAATGGTTTTGCTCGTCGGTGGTTTGTTTCTTTATCAAACAGTTTCAAGTAGTTCTTCAAACGCTTCGATTACTGTGCCTGATGTTCGCAATCTCACCGTCAAAGATGCCAGTGAAAAACTAATAAAGCTTGGCTTCACACCGGTTCCGCTTGCTGAAGCAAAGGATGGCATCGGTAACGACATCGTTTACTCGCAAGACCCAAAGCCGAGTGTGCTGGCTCGAAATGGCGACACGATAATTATTACCTACAACCCTGCGGGTACCCCGGTTGTTGTTCCGCTGGTGCGTGGCTTAACCGTGAAAGAGGCAACGGGTTTGTTGGCGCCACTTGGTCTGCAACTTGCCATTGCAGAAGTGCGAAATGATCCGAAGATCCCCGAAAATCAGATCATTGGTCAAGATCCGAAAGTTGACACTCAAGTGCGATCTGGCTCGACAATTGCCGTGATCGTCTCAGGTGGAGTCGGAGAAGCGACCGTGCCGAATATTCAAGGTCAAATTTCAACTGCAGCCTTGCAATTTCTACAGAGTGCGCCTTATAACTTCATCGTCACACTCGCCGAAGAAGCAAACGCGACGATCGAAAAAGGGCGAGTAATTCGAACTGAACCGGCGATTGGCGAGCCGATAGCTTTTGGTTCGCCGATAATTGTTTTTATCTCGAAAGGTGGAACAAAAGTCGCGATGCCACAAGTTGAAGGTCTAACCGAAGCCGATGCTCGCGCTCAATTAACCGCTGTGGGGTTGACTCCAGATGTTAAATACCAAGAAGTGCCGAGCGGAAACGCAAACGATGGAAAAGTTGTCACCCAAGGCACCGACGCTGGCACACAAATAGAAGCAGGGTCGTCGGTTCGTTTAACAGTCGGTCGCGGAGTAGTTACCCCGTAATTAATTGTCGTTTACTTTTTACAGCGAAGTAAGAACGTTTTGATAATTTCGTGACCGTGGTCGGTCAAAATACTTTCAGGATGAAACTGCACACCCTCTACATCTAAATCTCTATGTCGCACACCCATTATTAGGCCATCGTCAGTTGTGGCCGTGACCATAAGTTCTTTCGGAACTGATTTGGGGTCAATCGTTAAAGAGTGATATCTCGTTGCCGTAATCGGCGAAACTAAGCCATTGAAAACTCCGAGATTTTTGTGATGTATCTGAGATGTTTTGCCGTGTTGAAGTTCTGGGGCGCTTATAACATCGGCGCCAAATACATGCCCGATTGCTTGGTGTCCTAAGCACACGCCAAAAATTGGTGTTACGTCTGCGAATGCACTCACCGCATCACACAAAATCCCTGCGTCTTGAGGTTTACCCGGCCCGGGAGATAATAAAACTCCATCTGGTTTGAGTTCAAGTGCTTGCTGAATCGTGACCTCGTCATTGCGAACGACGATCGGCTCAGCACCCAACTCACCGAGATATTGGACGAGGTTGTAGACAAAACTGTCGTAGTTGTCGATCACCAATATTTTCGGCGCTGATTTATTCATCCCCACTAGCCTGCCCCGTAAATAGTCACTTCCAAAGCTATTTAACGCCTCTACACTTGAAACAGTTATGGCGACTTCAAAGCGACGCAGCGGTGGCAGAACCACACCAAAAGGAACAAAGCCAGGTCGCGTTCACGAAACTCACCGCCTTGACACTTCTGACACTCACTCAATGCATGGGCAAAATCTTGCTGAAGCATCTTCGCGGTATACCCCGCCAACTTTGCGGGAGCAAAAAGTCAGCCCAACCTGGGTTCCGATTTTAATGTTTACCCTGCTCGGCTTGGGGTCATTGGTAATTTTGCTGTACTACCTGGGTTTTGTACCAGGTGGAAGAAACAACTGGTATTTATTTTCGGGCTTGCTAAGTGTTCTTGGCGGACTTTACACCGCAACTAAATATCACTAGTTGGTTGATTCGCTAATTAACTAACTATTCAACTGGCGCAATTAAGTCCATATCTTCCAAGCAGTGCCTTGGTGGTGGTGGATCTTGATCCGGCGCCATTGTCATTCGCAATTCTGTTCCGCAACTTGAACATCGATAGCGAACATTGATTCGTCGCATTTCACCTGATGGTGGGGGTGGCGGCAATGTTGAGGTCATTCCACGCAACATGCCAAGACCGATTTTCCAGATGTAATAACACAATATGGCGCCAAATAGCACCCAAATTATTTTTCCGAGCATTAGCGCTG
>ERZ889217.743-NODE-743-length-18587-cov-37.617580_pt1 | contig 18587 bp, 19 predicted proteins | sample MGYA00521098_ERZ889217 | MGnify/ENA primary metagenome ERZ889217 (study PRJEB32303, sample SAMEA104408613) | aquatic metagenome | biome: Brackish water; feature: Pelagic; material: water | place: Baltic Sea | collected 2014-06-10T22:04:00 | depth 2,362 m ... | reverse complement strand
ATCAACATGGTTAATCAACATGGTTAATCAACATGGTTAATCAACATGGTTAATCGAAAAATTAGCCACCACTAATGTTTGGAAAAATAATTTGGGTGCTTTTTGGCGTAGCCCTGTTTCGTTTTATTTGGAAAACCGGTCTTGGAATGCTGCGTGGCATGACATCAACCTTGCCACCACCGCCACCAGCAGGAGAAATGCGACGAATTAATGTTCGCTATCGATGCTCAAGTTGCGGAACAGAATTGCGAATGACTATGGCGCCAGATCAAGATCCACCACCACCAAGACACTGTTTAGAAGATATGGATTTAGTCGCGCCAGTCGAGTAAGTAGACGACTGACGAAATAACTAGCGAAATAAATAACTAGTGATATTTAGTAGCGGTGTAAAGACCACCAAGAACACAAAGTAAGCCCGAAAACAAATACCAATTATTTCTTCCACCTGGTACAAAGCCCAGGTAGTAGAGCAAAATAACTAACGACCCGAGGCCGAGTAAGGCAAACATTAAAATTGGTACCCATTTTGGACTAACTTTTTGTTCACGTAAAGTTGGCGGGGTATAGCGTGACGAAGCCTCAGCGAGATTTTGCCCATGCAATGAGTGAGTGTCAGAAGTATCAAGGCGATGTGTTTCGTGAACCCGACCAGGCTTTGTTCCTTTTGGGGTCGTTCTGCCGCCAACGCGTCGTTTTGAAGTCGCCATAACTGTTTCAAGTGTAGAGGCGGTAAATAGCTTTGGAAGTGACCAATTATGGGGCAGGCTAGAGGATATGAATAAATCAGCGCCGAAAATATTGGTGATCGACAACTATGACAGTTTTGTTTACAACCTCGTGCAATATCTCGGCGAGTTAGGCGCTAAGCCGATCGTCGTTCGCAACGACGAGGTCACGATTCAGCAAGCACTCGAACTCAAACCAGATGGAGTTTTATTAAGTCCTGGTCCGGGCCGACCTCAAGACGCAGGGATTTTGTGTGAGGCGGTGAGAGCCTTCGCAGAGATCACACCAATTTTCGGTGTGTGTTTAGGCCACCAAGCTATCGGCCATGTGTATGGTGCAAATATTATTAGCGCTCCCGAACTTCAACACGGCAAAACATCTCAAATACATCACAAAAATCTAGGAGTGTTCGCTGGCCTTGATTCGCCGGTCACGGCAACGAGATATCACTCTTTAACGATTGACCCCGAATCGGTTCCGACTGAACTGATAATTACCGCAACTACTGACGATGGCTTAATCATGGGTGTACGACACAAAGATTTAGATGTAGAAGGTGTTCAGTTTCATCCAGAAAGTATTTTGACCGACCATGGTCACGAAATTATCAAAACGTTCCTACTTCGTTGCGAGAAGTGAAAACGTAGCTAGTTATGGCGTGACTACTCCGCGGCCGACTGTTAGACGAACTGAAGATCCTGCTTCTATTTGTGTCCCAGAATCAGTGCCTTGTGTGACAACATTCCCATCGTTCACATTTCCGCTTGGGACTTCTTGATATTTAACATCTGGAGTCAGTCCAACTGCGGTTAGTTGAGCCCGAGCTTCGGCCTCGCTCAGACCTTCAACTTGTGGCATCGTAACTTTTGTTCCGCCTTTTGAGATGAAGACAATTATTGGCGAACCAAAAGCTATAGATTCATCAATTGCTGGTTCGGTTCGAATTACTCGTCCTTTTTCGACTGTGACATTTGCTTCTTCAGCAAGTGTGACGATGAAATTGTAAGGCGCACTTTGTAAAAACTGTAAAGCTGCTGTTGATACTTGACCTTGAATATTCGGCACCGTCGCTTGTCCGATTCCACCCGAAACAACGACGGCAATTGTTGAGCCAGATCGCACTTGAGTGTCAACTTTTGGGTCTTGACCAATGATTTGATTCTCCGGAATTTTCGGATCATTTCGCACTTCTGCAATAGCAAGTTGCAAACCGAGTGGCGCCAACAAACCAGTTGCTTCTTTCACTGTTAAACCCCGCACTAGCGGAACAACAACCGGGGCACCTGTGGGGTTGTAAGTAATGATGATTGTGTCACCATTTCGAGCCAGCACACTTGGCATTGGGTCTTGCAAATAAACGATGTCGTTACCAACATCATCTTTTGCTTCAGCTAGTGGAACTGGTGTAAAGCCAAGTTCAAGAAGTTTTTCGCTGGCATCTTTGACAGTGAGATTGCGAACATCAGGAACAGTAATAGAAGCGTTTGAAGAATTACCTGAAATTGTTTGATACAAAAATAAGCCACCGATAAGCAAAACTATTGCCGCAAAAAACAATCCAAACACAAAGCCAGCAGTGCGCCGTGGAGCTAAATCGTCATATGGTGGATAATTCGCGGCACGAGAGCGAGTCATTGTTGTGGGTTTTCGCGGGGAAGTTGTGGCGATTTGCGAAGTTGGTTGATCTTGATTGGCGATAACTGTTATTGCATTCGGGTCGGTCTGTGTAATTGGAAGCACGCGAGTTGCTGAATCGCTTGGCGATGCGGCTACTTGATTAGTCATTGCCAAAACTGGCAGGCCATCAACAAAGCGGCGGAGATCGTCTTGAACTTCTCCAGCAGTTGAATATCGACTGTCAGGAGACTTGGCCATACATTTGGCAACAATCGCAATCAAACCTGCGGGTATTGATTTATTGCGCTGATCAAGCGGTATCGGATCTTCATGAACTTGTTTGTAGGCAATTGCCACCGCGTTTTCGCCAGAGAATGGCACAGTGCCTGCCAGCATTTCGTACATCACAATTCCAAGTGAGTAAATATCGCTGCGTTGATCAGTCGCCGCACCCCGTGCTTGTTCTGGCGAAAAATAAGTTGCGGTTCCCATCACAGCGCCAATTTGAGTGAGGTTTTGCTCAATGCCAGCACCGAGTGCTCGAGCAATTCCGAAATCAGCGACTTTTACCTGGCCGGTTGTGCTGATCAGGATGTTGCCCGGTTTCACATCACGATGAATCACTCCATTTTTATGGGCTGAATCAAGTGCCAGAGCAACTTCGCTTATAACATCGCAGACTTGCACCGGGGTGAAGTTATTATTTTGTCTGATTATGTCAGCGAGTGTGTGACCATCAACAAACTCCATGGCGATGTAGTAGGTATTGTTAACACGTCCCCAGTCATATACACCAACAATGTTTGGATGATTGAGTCCGGCAGCTGACTGTGCTTCACGGCGAAACCGCTCAACGAATGCTGGGTCAACGGCAAACTCAGCAAAAAGAACCTTTATCGCAACTGAACGGTCTAATAAAATATCGCGGGCTTGAAAAATTTCTGCCATTCCACCGCGACCCACTCGTCGGCCAATTTCATAACGGCCATTAATGATTGCACGTTTTGTGTCGTTCACCGGTTAATTACCCTTAACGACTTCACGAATTTGATTTACATATTTCTGCGCATCTGTTGGCGAAGAAAAATTTGGTCTAGCAATAATTTCAGCATCTAGCGCCAAATTCAGATCAGATCGTATGAGAGTGCTATCGGCTTCAACAGTTGGATTAAACCAAAGAAATTCTTTACCCTGATAGATCAACATCCGTGCTGCTGGAGTTTCGTCTTCGTAAGCCACGAAGTATCCACTGCGAGCATAAGAAGTAGTAACTACTGAAGTCACCACGGCAACAACAGCAACCACAACCGAAATAATTAATTTACGAAATGACAAATTAGTTTGAGGTTTAGAAAGCGTAGAGTCGACTGGCTTGCTGACTGCTTTGGTGTCTTTGTCCAATACATCTACAACAATTACGGTGGTGTTGTCGCGGCCCCCATTTTTGTTGGCCATCGCGACCAGATCACTTGCAGTTTGCTGAGGATCTGAATTTAGTTTTAAACATGTTTCAATATCGATATCTGAAACCTCGTCTACTAAACCATCACTGCATAAAAGATATCTATCGCCTGCAATAAGTGGAAGGGTCCAGGTGTCTACTCCGACTGTTGGCTCAATACCCAGTGCGCGTGTGACGATATTTCTCCGGGCATGAGTTCGAGCCTCATCACGAGTTATTACACCTTCACTTACCAACTCTTGTACATAAGAGTGATCAACACTTACTTGTCTAAATTCTCCGGCCCTCAATAAGTAAGTACGAGAGTCACCGATATTTGCAACGGTTACAGACTTAGATTCATTTTCAGATTTTGATTTATTGGTTGGAGTTATCACTAAGGCGGTAAGCGTGGTACCCATGCCTCTTTGATCTGTTTGCTCGTTTGCCGCCTGAAATATTTTTTCGTTGACTTCTTTGATGATTGAATTGAGTTGCTGTGCATCGGCAATGCCGTTGTATTGTGCGGCGCCAAGAAACTTAATTGCCATTGCGCTCGCTACTTCGCCTGCATTATGTCCACCCATACCATCGGCAACTACGAACAGACTGTCTCGTGCCAGCATTGAATCTTCGTTTTGTAAACGCAGAACCCCGGTGTCGCTGAAAGCGCCCCAACGAATGAAGATTGTCACTTTATGAGGCTACAAACCGCGCGGTAGAGGTGCCGAATGTGAGTTCGTCTCCATCAGCGAGCAGTTTTCCTTTTAAAATTTTGGTGCCATTTACTTTTACTCCATTCGTGCTGCCCAGATCAACTACCAACCAGCCAGTTAACTCGTGTTGAAGTTGGGCGTGCACACGGCTGACATTGCTATCAGCAAAGACGATCGAACAACTTTCATGTCTGCCAATTTTGACTGAGTCTCCAGTTAATTCAAATCGCTGCCCAGTCGCTAAAACTAATGCAGCGTTGGCGGCCAATTCTTTGGGCGTGACTGCTGGCGTGGTCGGTTCGGGTTGCATTGTTGAGTCTTGAGCGATTGAAGATTTGGTCGCAATGGGTGGATTTTTGAGCGCAAGTTGCCCTCTAGTTTTGACCTGAAATGTACCACTTTTAATTGTGTCATCGGCCTGCAGAACTACCGAAATCGGATCGTCATGCTGATAACCACATTGCTTGCAATGTTGTATCGCAGCATCGATTAATTCGCGAACAAGATGTTGCTCAACATCCGCAAATGCCACCAGATCGTCACTGTGTAAACAGATCTCATATGTGCTTGAAAGTGAGCCCTTTGCGGCCGATAGATCAAGTAAAGCGATTAGTTGCCTGCCGAGGGCAATTGGCCTGATCGAAGTGGCGTAGGCACGCGCAAACATGCATCAATTCTACGCCCCTAGACGCGACATAACTGTTAGGGTCAGAAGTCCATTCGGGCGAGTGGCGAAATGGCAGACGCGCTGGCTTCAGGTGCCAGTGTTCGTAAGGACGTGGGGGTTCAAGTCCCCCCTCGCTCACAAAATTATTTAATGAATCTTGCAGTAATCGTCGTTATCGATTTTGCGTCCCCAGCGACTCATTATCAATTTAACTTCTGATGGTTTGACGTGAGCAGGTCGTGACGCAGTCTCAAAGTGAAAGAGCCGAGCATTCGGTGTCCAAATCAAGCGGTATCCATTCTCTAAAAATTTGAAAGCAATATCACAATCATTAAACGCCAACGGAAATATTTCACTCATGCCACCAACTTCGAAGTATGCGTCACGTTTAATAAGCGCGCATGCCCCGGTGAGCCCGCTAACTTCGCGGGCAAGTTTAAGCATTCTGAAATGGCCAAAATCATTGCTTGAATATCCGGCGCAGAAATTATGCAACGAGTGAGTATTCGAGTGCCCTGCACTTTGAATTCTTCCGTCTTCGTAAAGTAAAAGTGGCCCAACCATTGCTACATCTGATTCGGTGATGTGACCCACCATTGTTTCTAGCCAGTCCGGGCTAATTACTTCAGTGTCGTCATTAAGTAATAAAATTAGAGGCGCATCACTATTAACAACGCCAATATTGCATTTGTCAGAAAAATTAAATGGCTTGTCGTACTCGATAACTTTCAGACGATTTGGACAGACTGCTTTGAGATCAGTTATCACTTGTTGTGGTGTCCCGTTGTCTACGACGACGATTATCTCAAAGTTCGTGTACGAAGATTTACGTTCGATGCTTTCAACAGCATTGACTACAAGGCATGTGTCTACTCCGAAAATAGATTTTCTTGTTCCGCAAGTTGGGATGATAATCGAAATCTTTGGTTGCTCAAATACGTGACGTTTTACTGACACGAGAGAACGTGTTGGATCAAAAGTCACGTCGGCTAAAATCCGCCGCCGTTTCAGATGTTCATCGACCGCTTTGGCAGCAGCAGTGTAGGCGTATAATTTTGCGTTATTTGCCGAAGCCGTTGAACCAGGAACAGTCCTCCAGTGATATAAAACTTTTGGAATGTGAATAATGTTTTTAGTTTGTTCTGTTATTCGTAAAAATAAATCGTAGTCTTGCGCGCCATCAAAACCAGTTCTAAATCGGCCCACCTGGTTGACTAGAGATGTTCGCATTACTGATAAATGCGAGCAATAATTTTGTGCTAGAAATCGTTCTGGAGACCAATCTGGTTTGACAAATTCGTCAAAGTGTTCGCCATCTTCAGTAATTTTGTCTTCATTTGAATATAGATAGTCGACATTTGGATTCGCCTCAATACTTTTTGATACTTCTTCAAGTGCCTCGAGGTGAAGTTCGTCGTCGTTATCAAGTAACACAATAAATTCACCAGACGCCAGAGAGATCGCGTCATTAGACGCCGCTACGATGCCACCATTTTCAGATCGCAAGTAAACTTTGACGCGTTGATCCAGTGCCTGGAGTTCGTTTAATCGAGTCTTGACCCATGGTGCTGTTGAGCAATCATCAACGAGGCACCACTCCCAATCTTTAAATGCCTGGGCAAACACAGTTTCAATGCATTTTTCGAATGCATATCTCGGTGGGTCATAGACCGGTGTGACGATGCTCAGCAACGGAGGCATAATTTGTTAACTAGAAATTTTGCGCAATATTCGCACTGGAATCATTACAAATCTGCCGATTTTCCACGAAGCCGAATTATAAACACGAGCCAGCTCGGCGGCCTGTCCTCTTTGAAATGCATTAGAACGGTGCAACTCGGCCAATGCCTCTTCAAGCCGTTTGATATGAGCTAAATGGTTTTTGATATGAGTATTAGCGGCTTTCAATTGTTCCATGGTCTTGAAATGACCAACTTTGATTTCACCCATTTCGGCTGCTGCGCCAATCGAAAAATCTCGTGATTGCAAGAGAGACAATTCAAGTTGCATTATCTTTTGCTCCGCGATTTGCAATTTGCTCCGCACCGATTCAAGTTCAGAGTTTAAATCTGTAACCGAAAGCGCTGCAGGTACATTTATATTGTCGTTCATATGTTTGATTTTAACCTTACTCGTTTGAAGTAATGGTAAGTTGTAACTCAATGCAGCAACTAAGAGACATCGCGAACTCACGCAACTTGTTATGGAACTTAACATTGCGTGAACTTCGCAGTAAATATCGGCGCTCAGTTTTAGGGTGGTCGTGGTCGATGCTCAACCCACTTGCGCAGATGGCGATATATACATTTGTTTTCGGTGTGCTTTTTGGTGCGAAAGCACCAGTCGGTGACCCATCGGGGATTACGACTTACGGTTTGTATTTATTAACAGGGTTGATCCCATGGGGATTCTTTTCACTTGTGTGCGGTGTCGGTTTGCAATCGATTTTAAGTAATACGACTCTTGTGAGAAAAGTTGCTTTTGCTCGTGAGAGCCTCGTTATCTCTCAAGTGCTGTTTTGCTCGGTGCAGTTTTCAATTGAAATGACGCTCGTGTGTATCGCCTTAACTCTTGCGGGAAGTTTTATTTTGCCGTGGTTACCGGTGACCATTTTGTTAATGATTCTCTTGGCAACCTTTGCCATGGGAGTTGCATTGGTTTTAAGTGTAAGCGCTGTGTTTTTTCGGGACTTGCCTTATTTATGGACGATTATCAACCAGCTGTGGTTTTTTGCAACCCCGGTTATTTATGACCCAAAAACATTTGATGGCAAGGTGCCAGATGCTATTCATTCAATTCTTTATTGGAACCCAACTGCAGTGTTTATTCGATCTTTTCGAGCAACGACTTACAACGGCAGATCACCAAATTGGAACGATGTGATTGTGTTGGCAATTGCCGCAACGAGTTCTCTAATTATTGGTCTAGCAACATTTAATAAACTCAAACGTAGGTTGGCAGAAGAACTTTAAATTGTAAATTGTTTTAGTTAGCGGTGATGGCGCTCTAGAGACCAAGTTGACGCAACCGATAAAACTCCTTCGTCAAACAAGTTTGTTTTATGAACGTTGAAGCGCACCCAGTTTTGGCAATGATCAAAGTCTGTTGTGCCAGTTGGGTCAGAGACAGACGCCGATAAATAGTAAGTGCCTTCGAGAAGACCAAGTTTCGGAATATCCAGTGTTGCAGTTGCTGGCCCATCAAGAACACGAATCGTATTGGTGCCGCGTTGTGTTGAAGTTGCCCAAACAACATCACCATTTAGTTTTGTGATGCTGACTCTGAGAATTGGCGATTCAAGGCGCGCATGGGCAGTCATCTCGCAACGAATTTTTACAGCACTGTCTGACTCGATGCGCTGAGTTTGTGAACCATCAGGCGTTAGTAACTCAAGAGAATTAATGCGTGCGTCACCGGTGCCCCAACGTTCGCGAGACTCATCGTCTTTTTCAGTGTGCTGGGCGTAACTACCGCCCGTGTAAGCAGAGATTACATCTGTCGCATTTCCAATTTGTTTGATCTGCCCTTTTTCGAGCCAGATAACTTCTTTGCATAATTGTTGAACAAGTCCGAGACTGTGGCTGACTACAACAATCGTTCTGCCTTCGCGCCGAAACTCTTCGATTTTTTCGCTACTTTTTCGCTGAAAGTCTTGATCACCAACCGACAAAATTTCATCGATCAGCAAAATCTTTGGCTCAACATGCGCCGCAATCGAGAAACCGAGCCTTACGACCATTCCTGATGAGAAGTTCTTGACGGGTGTATTAATAAATCTCTCTAGTCCAGCAAACTCGACAATGCTGTCAAACTTGGCTAGTACATCTCGTTTCGACATACCCAAAATTGCGCCATTTAGATATATGTTTTCTGATCCAGTTAGTTCTGGATGAAACCCAGCGCCAAGTTCAAGTAGCGCCGCAAGTTTGCCATCAATTTTTATGTTGCCCTTGTCTGGGGTGTAGATACCAGTCAGACACTTGAGCATTGTTGTTTTGCCTGAACCATTTGAACCGATTATCCCGAGTGTTGCTCCGTGTGCAACTTCAAACGAAACATCGTTTAAGGCCAAAAATTCTTCGTACTTGGCTCGGCGTCCACGCAATAGTGCCGCTTTGATGTAACGATTTCGTTCGTGATATAGCCGAAAATTCTTTGAAAGCGACTTTACAACGATTGCATTTTCATCCATTAAATTTTTGCTCTCTGGCTATGTTCTCCGCACGGAGTTTTACAAGTACGGCTTTGACTGACGCGGGCAGATTTTCATTATTCCAATTCGAAATTAACTGGTCAGCATTTTTGTTGTAATAGTCAATTTCTGCCGATGGCTTGCTTAGATCGTAGTACCAGGGCAAATGTCTGGCCAGATATGGTGGCGCACTTCGCAAAGAATTTGCATTTACGTGCCCACCACCTGGTCGATGCATCGCAAAAGTTGTATCAATAGGTGCAGAATAAAAGCCGTTTGATAATTTCTTTCGCCAAAATTGAGACTCCCAAGTTATGACGTCTTGCTTATGAATGTAGTGATCTGGAAGATCGTCAATCCGCAACGAGAATCCAACTTTGTCAATTTTCGGATTCATCAAAAAAGCTTCTTCAAAAACCTCAAATACGTCATTCGGAGTATTTATGTCTGGAATAACATCTGGATCGGAGATGATAAAAAAACGATCATGGCCAAGTTCGGGGACAAGTCCACTTAGCCATGGTGCACGATGACCGAGATTGTAATTGTTGTAAACGACGTGATGGTTTGTGGTTCTTAAAAAATCAACTAGGGGCGGGTAGGTACTGGCGTTGTCGCAAAGCCATATTTCAGTTTGTCCAGCGGTCTCAAGCCAATTAAGCAGCTCTTTTAAGCACGTGAGGCGATCGCGCACAGTGATAATTACTGGGTATTGCTTAACCATGATTTATTTTGTTCGGAAAAACTGTGGAACCAAACTCCGGAGTTTTTGCTCTAGGCGATATGTGCGAGTTGTTTCTAAAAATTTGACTCGACTGCGGGCTTTGTCACGCTGCATTAAAATTTTGTCTACGCGAGCAGTTAGTGCAACTAATTCTGCCTGAATTTGAGCCCGCTGGGCATTTGTGACGGCAAGATCACGAGTCAGCTGTTCAATTTGATTGGCCATTGGTTTTCGTTCAAGAACGTATTGCGCGATTTTTGATTCTGTGAATTGACTGAATGCGTCGTACTTATTGCGCATTGCATTGACTTCGTTAATTACCTCTGTCAACAGAGTTTCATAGTCTTGATTCGCTATGGTCACACCCCTATTCTACTCAAGATATTTAATGTAACGATGTCGCGAGAAGTCTCCAACAATCGGGCTGAGATAGATTCTGTAGTAGTGCAATCGCTTCAAGCAAACTCTTCACGTCTATGGCATTGGCTCGAATATGTTTACGTCGTGACTCTTCTTGGAACCTTAACTCAAGGACCAGTCAACAAGATCTGGGAAGGAAGCAGTCAAGTTGACCCGAAGGCGATTGAGATTACAAAATTCGCAACTTACATCCTCGTTCAGGCACCAGCGATATTTTTACTAGTACGTCGTGGAATTTCAAAAAACTTATTAAAAGGGCCAATCGGATTACTGCTTTTGTTTGTCAGTTGGATGTTGCTATCGACAATCTGGGCGACATCTAGCAGTAATACTGTTTTCGAGTCGTTAACACTTGTTTTGACATGTTCGGTTGGTCTATATGTTGCTAGAAGTTTCAGTTTGATAGAACAATTAAGTCTCTTTGGATTTGCAATGCAACCTGGTTTAATTTTTTCTTGGTTTGCCGTGCGCCAAAATTGGGCTGGGTCTGTTCAACCAGAAGACGGAAATTGGATCGGAATCTATTTCAACCGAAACTCTCTAGCGCCACCCGCGGCTTTAGGTTTGTTAGCCGCATCGGCCTTGTTGTGGATCGTGTTAGCTCGTCGCCCAAAGCGGTGGATTGCAATTGGATTGACTTTAATTGTCGTGACTTTATTTGATAGTTATCTTTTGGTTCGCAGTGGGTCGTCAACTTCGCTTGGAGCGGTAATGGTGTTTGGATTGGTCTGGTTATTTTGGTCAGTAATACGCTGGTGGCAAAGACATAAAAATATTTCTCCGAAACAGATTTTACGAATGGTTTATCCAAGTTTTTTACTTGGCGTGATTGTGATGACTTGGGTTGGGTTTCGATTTCAGAGTGTGTTACTCAATCGGCTGGGTAGAAAAATTGATTTTAATGGACGCGAAGTTTTATGGCGCTTTAGTTGGAGTGGTTTTAAGAATCGACCGATAATCGGTTGGGGTTGGATGTCAGCCTGGCGCACTCAAGAATTTTTCAAAGATCGCGAATTCTGGTGGGCACTGACAAATAATTATTGGTCGCACAGTGCAATGATGGATGTTTTACTCGGTGGCGGAATTATTGGCGCAACTCTTTTGGTATTTGCAATTATCTGGAGCGGTGCGCGACAACTTGGATCGGTTTGTTCAGAAATTTCTGGACAGTGGGCTTTTGCGGCAACTTGGTTTGTGATCGCAGCCTCAACTCAGGAGAGTTTTATTATTGGAAACCATTTCATGTTGGTGTTACTAGTTTCATCAATGATTGGATACCAGGCAAATCAAAACGACGATTCGTTAAATAAAACTAATTCTCCTGCGTAAGTTTGATCATAAGTTCTCGAGAATCAGTTGGGTTTTTCGTCAGACTTGATTGATTGATTGGCTTGGCTGCGACATGCGAGATCAAAGGGTGGCGTGGCCGTTCGTCAGTTTCGCCATCTGCGAAGAGTTCTTCGTGTATTTTTTCTCCAACACGTAGCCCAACAACTTCAATATTGATCGGCTTGCCACTGTTTTTGACGAGTTGTTCGGCGACATCATGAATACTTACTGGCTTACCCATATCAAGAACAAGTACTTCGCCTGTCTGACCAATTGCGCCTGCTTGTACTACAAGTTGTACAGCCTCAGAAATAGTCATGAAGTAACGAGTCACTCCGCGATGCGTCACTGTGACTGGCCCACCTTTGGCAATTTGATCCCGAAATGACATCAGCACACTGCCACGAGAACCTAAAACATTTCCGAAGCGAACTGAAATGTATTTACCTTGGTTAGTGCGCGAAGCTAAGTCAGCCGTGAGGCGCTCGGCGATTTTTTTTGAAAAACCAAGCACGCTGATCGGGTTAGCGGCTTTATCGGTAGAAATATTTACAAACACTTCGACACCGGTTCGTTGAGCCGCATTGAGGACTGTCGCCGTGCCGAGTACGTTAGTTTGATATGCCTCGTTCGGGTATCGCTCTAACAATGGAAGGTGCTTTAAAGCCGCAGCATGAAATACGACTTGTGGTTTACGGCTGTCAAATACTTCGTTGATTGCTCGCTCATCTCGAAGATCAGCTAGAACTGTTTGAGGCGTATCTAGTAGAGCACGACCATAAATAGAAAGTTGAACTTCGTGAAGGGCGCTTTCGTCTCGATCGAGCATAATTATCTCGGAAGGGTTGAATCGAACGAGTTGTCGACAAAGTTCACTACCGATGCTTCCACCCGCGCCTGTTACAAGAACGCGACGGTTGACGAGATAATCTGAAATTTCATCAAGATTAATTTTCACGCGGCGCCTGCCAAGTAAGTCTTCGTCAGTCAAATCGCGGATATCTTCGGCGCCTACTTGGCGCTCATCAAGACTTTGCACCACTGGCAGAATCTTCACATTAAGTTTTGATTCGCGCGCTATTTCAACAATTTCGTTGACAACCGTCGAATCTGCAGATGGAATTGCAATTAACAGTGTTGACGCGCCTGTTCTTTGGGATACTTTTGCGATTTCATTTCGACCACCAAGTACCGGCACTCCTGAGATGCGCAAACGATGAGTTTTAGGATTGTCATCCAGAAACGCAACTGGTAAATATTGTGAATTTGGATTCCGAAGCATTGTATTGACGATTTGAATTCCGCCTTCGCCAGCACCGTAGATAATCAGCTTCGTTGAGTTTTGAGCAGATGGTCGTCGAAGCTGTTCGCGTGTTAAGCGCCATGAGTAACGACTAGCAGCAGTGAAAAACAAACCAAGTATTCCTCCAGCAATAATTGCACTGCGTGGAAACGCATCTACTGATGTATCAAAAAACCGAATTACCCACAAAACTATTGTCGTGATCAGTGCTGACAAAATTAAACCCTTAACTTCGTCGAAGCTTCCGTAGCGCCATCGTCGTCGGTAAATTCCAACGATGTATCCAGTTAGGGCCTGAACTACCGAGACCGTCGGCAATACTCGAATGAGTGAGTCTTTAACAATTTTACTGATATCAGGTGCTGCCTGTAGATATGACCGCATCACAAGCGCAATTGTCACGGCTAGCACCCAGGCCAAAATATCTAATATAAATTGAGTTGTACTGGTGATTGAGTGAAAACTTCTGGAGTTTCCAAACCTTTCGGCGGTTAGCCGTAAGCGGTTTCGAGAAGTCTGATTTACGTTCATAATTTCTTAGCCAACAAGAATTACACCCAGAATGTTATTACCCGATTTCTCTACAACTGTCCAAGCGTTTTGCAGCTCAGAACTCTCACTGCGGTGTTTTTTCGCTAGCAAAACTACTGGTGAATCAGCTGTAGGAGCAAGAGACTTTGCATTTAGAGATTTAAGTTGACCAGCCAAAATTATCTTGCAAGATAGAACTTTGGCCAAAGATTTCTTGGTTTGCTCACTATTGGCTTCTCCACCAATTGCAACAAGTCGCAAAACTGTGGCTTTCTTTATCGTATGCGTAGCTTGAATTGCGGCTGCCAGGTGTTGCAAAGAAATAGATTGATTTTTCGCAGACAATTCACCAAGAAACTGTTTGTAGCCGACTAAGTTCACTAATTGCTTTGCCCCTCGAATCTTGCCATCACTAAAAATTAGTTGAAGCAAAATTAAGCACCCAAGTACGAGGCCGATAAGTAAACCGAACAAATATGTAGATTTGTTGACTGAGGTTACTTCTGCGCCACCAGAGTACTGACTAACACCAATTAGTTTTACTTCACCAGTCACAAGCTCAATCGACTTGTTCAATGCTGAACGCTGTAGCGAGAGTTTTTTATTCGCTTCGATTGAGATATCTTCCGGCGAAGAGAGCAATGAGTCAATTAACTTGATTGAGTTCTGCAAGCCTGACTTTGTTGCCTCGGCGCGAATTGAAACTAATTTTGCAACAAAGGCGTCAATGGCTGAGTCACAATTGAGCGGATCAGTTTCTACACAAGCAAAGGAATACGAAGAACTGCCATAAGAGACAAAAGAGAATTGATTCTTACCTTCGGATCCTTGTGTCGAGGTGAGCGAGAAGTTCGGCTCAGATCGAGTCACAGAAACATCAACTTCGCCCTTAGTTTTGGCAAGGATCTCTTTTTGCGACTCGTTGTTCAACAAGATAGACAACTGATTTTCTTCACTAGGGAATGGCTTAATTAATGAAGGGTCTAGCCCGACGATCGAAAGCGGTCCGGCTTCGTCGAGCGGTTCATATGTCTTAGTCAGAGAAAAATATCGTGGTGAAGTTTGCAGATCTGATTCTTGCAAAAACATTAAAGTCAGGCCCAGCAACATGGTGAGTGGAACTATCCACCATTTTTTTGAGATTACACGAAGTATTACTTCAGAATCAGTGAATCTATTTCGCTTAGTTTCTATTGGAGCCACAATGATTAAGGCTATCAGTGGGATAGTTTGCACAAGATCGAGTCAAATGTTTGAGATACCGTTAGAGACACGACTGTATTGATAGCAGTTACTAAATAAGGAGAATTCACGGAATGTCATCTGACTTTGAACAACTCTTTGGTTATATCAACGTTGTTGACAACTCAAATAAAGTAAAAAAAGTTGCTGATGAATTGTTGATGATGTCATGTTGGACAGAAGAGTTCTGTGCAACGATCATCCGCGCAACTCAAGCCGTCGACAGTTTTTCTGCGACTGATGGAGACCCAGTACCAGGAAACGAAATTTCACTGGCAATGATTAGTCCGCGATTGTTCGAAAATGTTCAAAATGATTTTGGTGCTCGACTTTGGCCCCAACTTCAAGAGCATTGGCCACTTATTGATTACCACGGAATCCAAGATATTTTTGTGATTAAGTATGAAGTTGGTCGGCAAGAAGAACTGCGACTTCATCACGACATCGCCCAAGTTTCGGCAAGTATCAAACTTAACAACGATTACGAAGGTGCTGAACTTGAGTTTCCACGTCAAAAATTTTCAAATCATGAAATACCTGTTGGTCACATGTTGGCATGGCCAAGCTTGGTCACGCATCCACATCTCAGTGCGCCGATTACTCGGGGTACCAAGTACAGCGCAACCGTATGGTTTGAATTGCCAATCATTAGTGGCTAGTTAGCTAGTTCGACGACGAACTCGCAACGGACGATTTTCTGCATTGAGGCAATGCCCATCGTTTAGATCAAATCGCCAACCATGTAATGAGCATGTCAATTCTTGCCCATTGATCTCACCGAAAACTGATAAGTCTGCTTCACGATGTGGGCACTTTCGTTGCATTACATAATCACCGAGTTGAATTTCTTCACTTAAGTCAGAATTGATATTAAGTTTTGATGCAGCCTCGGCTTCGGTTCTTTGCATACGCTCAATAGACAGACTCTTGAAAAAGTTGTAAAGGTACTCGTTGAACTCACCTGATCGCCATGCCGAAAAACGGCATGATAAGAAGAATGAGTTAGACCAGTCGACAGCGCGTTGGCCAACGACTGTTTCAAGTAAGTCTCGGGGAATAGTGAATCGAAAACGAAACTCTTGAGTATCAAATTTTTCAACCGTACCAGTTTTGAAATTTATTAAAATATCAAGGTCATCAGTTTTGATTAGACAATTAGCACCGATGCCATTTCGCAATGCCGGTGCTATAGCCATAAGTGGGTCAAACCAAACACGCAATGTTGAAATCAAATCGGTTGGCTCAATCGCCCAGCGCAGTTTCTCTGCAGTAAGCCAAGTTGCCCAGTCGGCTTGATAGTCGTGTAAGTACTGTTTCTTATTATTAAAGATATTTTCAATGTCAATATTTTTAGGTTGAGCCACAGTGATTGACTCTGGTGAGATTTCGATAACCGTGCCAGGAATCGCCAAAATATCGTTTGCACGATTTATTTGTGTGAGTCGTTTAAGAAATTCACGCTGATCCGGAAATATAGAAATTTCATCACCAGAGATGACATTTAAATGAAATAAAGACTCGTCAAGAAAACATGGCGGTCCGGCAGAGGGCACTACAGCTCTGGCATTTAGAGTTTCGACGTATTTCATGGCGCGAGTAAATTGACTTTCAACTTTTGCCTTAGCAAGTTTTCGCTTAACTTCATCGTTGTCTTCGTAGACCATCGGATACCAAATTGCTCCGCTGTATTGCAACCAGTGCAAATCAATGGGGCCGTGTTCAAGAAGTGCGTTTAAATTTCCCGTGCGACAATCGTTTTGATTTACCAGTCGTGTTTCGCCATCACTTACAACGAGTGCTGAGTCGCCACCCGGCCCATCAGTAATTGAGGTTTCAACATGAATTGCAATTTTCGTGCACGAATCTATTGAGGTCTCTTGACCATTTTTGGTTTTCAAGAAATTTTTAAATCCAAGGACCGATAAGCGCCGTTCAAGTTCGTGACTTGGAAAATCTGGGAGTAGCACCACAACGTCGCGACTTACATGGTCGGTCAGAAATGCTTCGTCTAAATGGTCACCATGAATGTGAGAGATATATAGGTGTGTCGGTGATTCAATTTCTGCGAGCAAATCTGTCGACAACTGGTCGTTTCGTGGAAAAACAAACCAAGACCCAAAAAAAGCAGGCACAAACCATGGGTCACAGAGGATTCTTGACTCTCCTGAATTGATCAGAATCCCGGCGTGCCCAAGCGAGACAGCTCGCATATTTATTTAAGCAACTGGCGGATCAGTAAATTGCTGACCTGATTTAGCAACGTGTTCTGTCCATTCTTTGCCATTCCAATAACGCAATTCGAACCGATTGGAAGGATCGGCATACCATGCCGCAGGAACTTCGCTATTCGTGTTAGTTGAATTTAATATATTTGTATTCGAGCTTTGCGAAACAGTTGCACTGTTGGTGCTATCAATGGCTTTTCGCAAAAATGCACAATAACGACCATCAGTCGTCGGAACTATTGAAACTACTTCCCAACCCTCGGCTGATTTCTTTGTTAGTTCGCCCGCGAGTGCTTCGGGGCTCGAGTTGTATGGGTTAAAAGCGGCGTACTCAAACATGAAAACAGGCTAGTGCTGATCACGTCTAACTCAATAAACCGTAGATCAAATAATCATCTCGATAAATGATCATGATCCGCAATTCTGTGCACCGTAGCCTTGGGGTTGTGACGAAAAATCAGACAAAGCGAATTGGATATTTCGGTCCGGCAGGAACCTTCACTGAGCAAGCCTTGCTCACCCAGTCTGACTTGGCTTCGTGCGATCTTTTTGCTTATCGAACAGTGCCCGATGTTCTAGACGCTGTCGAGTCAGGAGAAGTTGACCAGGGTTTTGTGCCGATTGAGAACTCGATTGAAGGAACGGTCAATTTCACTCAAGATGCTCTTGTCTTTGATCACAATTTGTTAATTCAACGAGAGATAGTTCTAGATATTGAGCATTGTTTGGTTGCGCGCAAAGGTGTCGCGCTTTTGGATGTGGTTGGTGTGATGTCAATTCCTGTGGCTACTGCACAATGTCACAATTATTTACGCAAACAGTTTCCGAAACTTGATGTTCGGGCGGCAAACTCAACTGCCGAAGCAGCCCAACTCGTTGCCGCAAACACTTCTGAAAAGTTTGCGGCAATTGCTCCGCGAAATGCTGCCAAGGTTTACGGTCTTGAAGTTATTGCTACTGATATTGCTGATCATCAAGGAAACCAAACTCGCTTCGTGCTGGTCGGCAAAAATACTGTGCCACAAGCAACTGGTCATGACAAAACCGCGATCGTCGTATTTCAACGTGCTGACGAACCAGGAAGTTTGATTTCAATTTTGCAAGAGTTTGCTGCGCGACGAATCAATTTATCCGTACTACTTTCTCGACCAACGAAGCGTGGCGGCCTCGGAGATTATTGTTTTATTATGTATGCAGATGGCCACATTCAAGACGAGTTAATGGCAGATGCTTTGCGCGATCTTCACGCCAAGCAAGGCGATGTTAAATTTCTTGGTTCATACCCAGCAAGTGGTGAACACGCTCACTCTGCACGCGAGCACGCCGATAGTAGATGGCGCGAAGCTGATGATTGGATGACAGAACTAAGAAGTCGCATCACGAGATAGCGTCTATCAGCGGAACGGTGGCAGAGTGGACAAACGCATCCGCCTTGAAAGCGGACGGCTGTA
>ERZ889217.742-NODE-742-length-18591-cov-19.015375_pt1 | contig 18591 bp, 13 predicted proteins | sample MGYA00521098_ERZ889217 | MGnify/ENA primary metagenome ERZ889217 (study PRJEB32303, sample SAMEA104408613) | aquatic metagenome | biome: Brackish water; feature: Pelagic; material: water | place: Baltic Sea | collected 2014-06-10T22:04:00 | depth 2,362 m ... | reverse complement strand
AGCCCCTGCTGGCAATTGGCGCCGCCATAGAGGGGCAAGCCATTCACGACGTAGCTGAAATTGACGCCGTAGCTGCCCACCGCCTCCACCGAGCCGTAGTTGAGCTGGTAGTTGGTCTGGGGCACCACAATCAGGGGCGATTGCCCGGCGCCTGCGTGGTTCTTAAGGGACGGTTCTTACTCCACCCTGGGACGGTCAGCCCAACCGGGGGTGGGTGGGCCGTCCCGGCCGGTTCGGTGCTCCTCTCCTGCTGCCTAGGCCGCCCGCCATACGGTCCACTCCAAAGCCCCTCGAAGGAGGATCCGCCATGCAACCCACCGCTGAGCTGTTCACCGAACAGGCCTGGGGCGCCATCGCCGCCGCCCAGCAGCTCGCCCAACAGAAACGCCAACCCCAAATCGAAACCGAACATCTGTTCGCCGCCCTGGTCCACCAGCAGGGCTTGGCGGGCCGGGTGTTGGACAAGGCGGGCGTGGATCGCACAAGCCTGGCCCAGGCATTGGAGGCCTTCATTGCCGCCAAACCCAACCTGGCCGCTGCCCCGGACAATCTGTATCTGGGTAAGGCCCTCAATGGCCTGCTCGATGGGGCTAACACCCTGAAGGGCGAGTTTGGCGACAGCTTCATTGCTATTGAGCACCTGCTCTTGGCCTTGGCGGCCGACGAGCGTTGTGGTCGCCAGCTGCTCAGCCGGGCGGGCGGCGATGCCAAAACCCTGAAGGCGGCGATTGAGGCGGTGCGCGGCAGCCAGAAGGTCACAGGCCAGAACGCGGAAGGCACCTACGAGTCGCTCGAAAAATATGGCCGCGACCTCACCGCCGCCGCCCGCGAGGGCAAGCTCGATCCGGTGATTGGCCGCGATGAGGAAATTCGCCGCACGATCCAGATCCTCTCGCGCCGCACCAAGAACAACCCGGTTTTGATTGGGGAGCCCGGAGTTGGCAAAACGGCAATTGTGGAGGGCCTGGCCCAGCGGATCGTTAATGGCGACGTGCCCACGGCCCTGCAAAACCGCCAGCTGATCGCCCTGGATATGGGCGCCCTGATTGCCGGCGCCAAATACCGGGGCGAATTCGAGGAGCGGCTCAAGGCCGTGCTCAAGGAGGTCACCTCCAGCCAGGGCCAGATCGTGCTGTTCATCGATGAGATCCACACCGTGGTGGGGGCCGGTGCCAGTGGCGGCGCCATGGATGCCAGCAACCTGCTCAAACCGATGCTGGCCCGCGGTGAACTGCGCTGCATCGGTGCCACCACCCTCGATGAACACCGCCAGCACATCGAAAAGGATCCGGCCCTAGAGCGGCGCTTTCAGCAGGTGTTTGTCGACCAACCCACGGTGGAAGACACCATCTCGATCCTGCGGGGTCTCAAGGAGCGCTACGAAGTGCACCACGGCGTGCGCATCGCCGATAACGCCCTGGTGGCGGCGGCGGTGCTCAGCAGCCGCTACATCGCCGATCGCTTCCTGCCCGATAAGGCGATCGACCTGATGGATGAATCGGCGGCCCGGCTCAAGATGGAGATCACCTCCAAGCCCGAGGAGATCGATGAACTCGATCGCCGCATCCTGCAGCTGGAGATGGAAAAACTCTCCCTAGCCCGCGAATCCGATCCGGCCAGCCGCGACCGGCTTGAGAAGCTCGAGCGGGAGCTGGCCGAGTTGTCGGAGCAGCAGAGCGGCCTCAATGCCCAGTGGCAGAAGGAAAAGGGCTCCATCGATGCCTTGAGCGCCATCAAGGAGGAGATCGAGCAGGTAACCCTGCAGGTGGAGCAGGCCAAGCGCAGCTACGACCTCAACCGGGCCGCCCAGCTGGAATACGGCACCCTGGCCGATTTGGGCCGCAAGCTTGCCGCCAAAGAAAAGGAACTCAGCGAGAGCCATGGCGATAAGAACCTGCTGCGCGAGGAGGTCACCGAAGAGGACATCGCCGAGGTGATCGCCAAATGGACCGGCATTCCGGTGAGCAAGTTGGTGCAATCGGAGATGGAAAAGCTGTTGCATCTCGAAGACGAATTGCACCAACGGGTGATTGGCCAGGAGCAGGCCGTGACCGCCGTGGCCGATGCGATCCAGCGCTCCAGAGCGGGCCTCTCCGATCCGAATCGTCCGATCGCCAGTTTCCTGTTCCTGGGCCCCACTGGTGTCGGTAAAACCGAGCTCTCCAAGGCCCTAGCCGCCCAGCTGTTCGACAGCCAGGAGGCGATGGTGCGCATCGATATGAGCGAATACATGGAGAAGCACAGCGTGTCCCGCTTGATCGGAGCGCCCCCGGGCTATGTGGGCTACGAGGAAGGCGGCCAGCTCACCGAGGCGGTGCGCCGGCGCCCCTACGCGGTGATCCTGTTTGACGAGGTGGAAAAGGCCCACCCCGATGTGTTCAATGTGATGCTGCAGATCCTCGATGACGGCCGCGTCACCGATGGCCAGGGCCGCAGGGTGGATTTCACCAATACGGTGCTGATCCTCACCAGCAACATCGGTAGCCAGTCGATTCTCGATTTGGCGGGGGACCCGGCCCGCCATGGCGAGATGGAGGAGCGGGTGAATGGGGCCTTGCGCGGCCACTTCCGCCCGGAATTTCTCAATCGCCTCGATGAATCGATCATCTTCCACAGCCTGCGCAGCGATGAATTGCGCCAGATCGTGGTCCTGCAGGTGGCGCGGCTGCGCCAACGGCTCGAGGAGCGCAAGCTTGGCCTGGTGCTCAGCGAAGGGGCCCTCGATTGGCTGGCCCAGGCCGGCTACGACCCGGTGTATGGCGCCCGGCCCCTGAAGCGGGCGATCCAGCGGCAGTTGGAAACGCCAATCGCCAAGGCGATCTTGGCGGGCCAGTTCCTCGCCGGCACGGCCGTGGCCGTGTCGGTCCTGGAGGGCCGCCTCCACTTCCAACCCCAGGATCCGGCCCGCTTACCCGTGATGGTCTGAGCGTTTAGCTGGCTTGCGCGCTCAAGGGGCCAAGGGTGCCAGGTTCACGGTGGTGCCATCGAGGCCTGCATAAACCTGGGGGTCACAGGTGAGCACGATCACCTGCAGCCCCCGGGCCACGGCCAGCTCCAGCATCTGCTGGAGCCGGGCGAGTCGCTCTGGATCGGCATTGGTGAAGGCGTCATCAAAGACCAGGGGCAGGCAGCCGTCATGGCCGGCCTTGAGCACGTCGGCCATCGAGAGCCGCAGGGCGGTGCCCAGCTGTTCGCGCATGCCGCCACTGAGCTCGCCAAAGCTGAAGCGCTCCTGGCCCCGCTGCAGTTGCAGGCTGGAAAAGCCCGAGTCGCTCGCGTAGTGCAACTGGCAGCTGGCCCCCGCCGGTAGCAGGGGCTCGAGATAGCGGTTGATCGAGTGGGCCAGGGGTTCGCTGTAGCGGCTAGAGAGATCGGCCTGGGCCGCCCTGAACAGGTCGCGCAAGAGGAGCTGGCCATCGCAAAGCCGCTGCAGGGAGCCGTGATGGCGCCTGGCCTGCTCCCGGGTGGCCTGGGCCTGCTCTAGGGCCCCATGGGGATCGCTGGCGCCCAGGGTTTGGCAGCGTTGCCGGGCGGCGGCTTGGCTGGCGATCAGCTGCAACACCTCGGCTTCGGCCTGCTGGATCTGGGCCTCCAACGGGGCAAGCTGGATCGCCCCAGCGCCGCCACTAAGGGCCGCGAGCTCCCTCCCCAGGGCGCCCACCTGGCTGGCGGCGTTCGCCACCTGGGCCTCCACTTGCTGCAGGGCTGTGGCCAGGGCGAGCTCGCTGACGTGACGCTGGCCCAACTCCTCGGCCCGGGCCTGGTTGTGGCTGCGCTCGCCATGGAGGCTGGCCAGGGCTTCGCCGCTGGCCGCCTGGCGCTGGCGGGCCGCCTCACGACCTTTGTCCAGCTCGGCGAGGGAAGCCTGGGCCTGGCGCAGGGGGCCGCTAGTGGCCGCATAGCTCTGCTGCAGTTGGCGATGCAGCTGCTCGAGGGTCTCCAGCTCGGCCGGAAGCTCGCCGCTCTCAAGCTGGGCCAGGCGCTGCGGTTCCAGGGGGGCCAGCTCCCGCTGCAACTCCTCAAGACGGCGGTGGAGTCCTTGCCTCTGGTCCACCAGCTGGGGCCCAGTCGGCCCCGCCGCCAGGGGCCCGGCATCGGCGCTAGCCAGGGCGCCCAGTTGCTGCTCTCGGACCAGGCGCTGCTGGGCCAGCCCTTCGGCCTCCTCCATGTTGCTGGCCCCAAAAGACGCGAGGGCCGCCGCCAGGGCCGTTTCGCTTTGCTGGCGTTGCTGGCGGGCCTGGGCTAGGGCCTGGCCACCGCCGGGACTGATGCGCAGCACCACGCCGCTGCCCACCTGCAGCTCCCTGGCTTCGCTGAGGCGCAGGTCAGTCCCCGGCTCCAGGGGCTGGCCCGCCAACGTCACGGGTTGGTCGGCCCGCAGCAGCTCCACCCCGGCGGCCATGGCGCCCAGGCGGGTGCCCGCATCGCGCCGGGCTTGCTCCAGGTCCCTGAGAGCCGCCAGGGCTGCCTGGTCGATCGGCGGCAGGGCCGCCAGTTCGGCCTGTAGCTGGGAACGGGTTTGCCCCTGGCGCTCCCGTTGGGCCAGGGTGGCGTTGAGCCGGGCCAGATCTGCCTGGAGCCTGGCTTCTTCCACCAGCCGCTGCAGCCATTGGCCCCGTTCGGTGATTGTTTGGCGTTGGGCCTCGAGGCTGGCGCGCTGCTGCTCCTGCGCGGCCCCCTGCTGCTCCAGCTGGGCCAGCTCGCCTTTGGCCTGTTCCCGGGCGGTTGCCAGCTCCAGGGCCTGCTGGCCTAGGCGAGTGAGGCTGGCCCCCAGCTGGCGCCAGGCGCCCAGGTCGCTAGCGAGGGCTTGCTGGCGCATCTGCAGGGGCTCGAGTTGCTGCTTCGCCAGGGCCAGGGCCGCCTCGAGCCGGGTCCGTTCCGTGGCCGCCGCCTGGAGGCGTTGCTGGCGCTGGCGCAGCTCCGGCAGGCGCTGCTGCTGCAGCTCCTGCAGGCTGACGGCACTGCGGCCCAGCTCCTCGCTGGCCGCCCCGTAGTCGGCCAGCTGATCCTGGGAGTGCTGAACGGCCGCTTCGGCCGCCTCAAGCGCCTGTTGGGCGATCCAAAGGGGCGACTGGCGGCGCAGGTTGCCGCGGCTGGTGGTGAAGGTTTCCGCCAGCAGGGTGTCGAGGCGGCTGGCGAGCTGTTGGTCCTTGGGCGATTGCATGGCGCTGCCGCCGCCGCGCTCCAGCTGGGCCACCAGGGCCTCCAGGTCGTAGTGGGCACCGCCCTGGGCGAGCAGGTCGTCGCCGGAGCGGCCCTGCATCACCCAGAGGTGGGCCCAGCGTCCCCGCAGCAGGCTGCCCGCCTGGCGGCTGCCCAGGCTTTCGTTCACCCCCAGCAAGTCCGCTAGCTGCTCCTCCGCCTCGGGCCCCTGCCACTGGGGTCCGCTGCCGGAGCGCAACAGCACCTTCCCGGAGCTGCCACTGAAGCGCTTCACCAGGGTCCAGGCCTCCCCCCGGGCGCTAAAGGCCAGCTCCACCTGGGGCTGGCCCAGGTGCAGGCGTGATTGCAGGGCCTCCACGGGCGTCCCCGTGGCCGTGGCCCGCAGGAACAAACAGCGGTGCAGGGCCTCCACCAGGGTGCTTTTGCCCGTCTCATTCGGACCACCGATCAGGGTCAGGCCCGGGCCGAACTCCAGGGCCAGGTCGCCATGGACGCGGATGTTCTGCAGGCGGCAGGAGAGCAGGCGCATGGAGGAAAGGGTCGCCCGGGAGGCTGGAGCCGGGATGGGGCTGGATGGCTGTTGCGGGGCTGGATGGCTGTTGCCAGGCTGAACGCCTGTTGCGGGGTTGGATCGGGGGCTGGAGGCTCTGATTGGGTCGGGCCCCTTTAGGGGCTGGTGGCCAGGCGGAACAGTTCGCAGAGGGCGGCGCGGCTGATGGCGGCAGCCCCAGCATCGAGCCCCTCCTGGCGGGCCAGGCGCGCTTGGAGCTCCTGGGCCACGCGGGCGATCAGGGGATCCTCGGGGCGCTCGGTGAGGGCGGCCAGTTCGCCGGCTTGGGGGGCCTGGTCGCAACCGCCCCTGAGCCGCAGGTCAAGCAGTTGGTGCTCTAGGTCGGCCAGCAGGGAGGTGTAGCGGCGATGGGCCGCCAGGCTGAGGCTGCCGGAGAGCTCCAGGCGCAGCAGGTCTTGGCTGACCCGGTCCCCGGTGCGCTCCCGGATCCGGGCCTCCAGCTGCTCCAGGTCGGCGTCGGTGCCCAGGTGCATGGCCAGGTTGTGCCAGCTGAGGCGCCCCGTGGGCAGCACCTCCACCTGGGGCGCCTGGCCCCGGCCGAGGTCGACCCGCAGCACCTGGCCCCGTTGGTTGGCCTCGCCCTGGTCGTGGCGATCGGGCTCGGGGGTGCCGCTATACCAGGCCTTGCTCGACACCTGTTTGAGGTTGTGCCAGTCGCCCAGGGCGATGTAATCGAGTTCCCCCAGGGGCAGCTGCTCCAGGTCGATCCGGTTCATGGCGCCTGCCCCGGCGGGATCTGGGGCGGACCCCCAACGCGCTTCGGCGCCGTAGTCCCGCCCGGAGAAGCCCTGGATACTGCCGTGGGCGACCACCAGCCGGGGCTTGCCGGTGGGCAGGGCTGCCCAATCCAGGCTCCGGATCCAGCCGGTGGGATCGCTGGCGTCCTGCTTGCGAAGCAGGGGACAGGGCAACACCACCAGCTGCTCCAACTCCAGGGGCTGGCGTTCGAGCAATAGCTGCAGATTCGGGGCCCGTTCCGGCTGGTGGCGTTGCCAGTCGGGGCTGTCCCAAATGCCGCCGGGGGCGCCGTGGTCGTGGTTGCCGGGGATCACGAGCACGGGTAAGGCCATGGCGCCGATCGCTTCGAGCACCTCCAGGGCGGTGCTGATCGCCACGGTGGTGGAATCGAACAGATCGCCTGCCACCACCACCGCGCTGGCCCCCTGGGCACGGGCGGCCGCCCCGATGCGGCCGAGGCAGCGCAGCCGTTCCTCCTGCAGACGGAAACGTTTCTGCGGATCGCCCACAACCTTGTAGGGCTTGCCGATCTGCCAGTCGGCGCTGTGCAGGATCCGCACCCGGCCTGGGGCCGGGCCGCCTGGGCTGGCGGCCTGGGGGCTGGCCCCTTCGGGGCTGGGGCGATTAGCCATGGCCTAGGGCAGCCCCGAGCTGGTCGAGGCGCCGGCCATTGACGCCCAGGTCGGAGTCACCGAGGCGCGAGATCGAGCGGGCCTGTAGGGAGCCGCCCGCCTGGTCGGCGTAGAGCTCGAGATCATCCACAAAGCCGAACAGGCGGCTGGTGGCCGTGGCATGCAGGTAGCTGGGGGTGTGTTCCTTGATGGCCACTCCGTCCTGCTCCCCGAGCAGGTGGCTCAAGGAAACCAGGGCGGCGCTTGGATCGGCCACGGTCCAATTGGTGCGGGCGCAATGGGCCGGTGTGGGGCAGGGGGCCAGGGAGCCGGCCTGCACGCCCAGGTCAACGGGCACCGGGCCCTCCAGGTGCAACAGGGAAGCCTGGGCGCCGGCGGGGGCGAGCAGCAGCAGCAAGGGCAGTAGGACCAGGCCCAGGAAATGACGCAGGCTCAGCACGGGGGCTTGGGCAACCATGGCCTGACCGTACCTGGATTGGGCTGTCCGATGCTGGGGATCCCTGCGTGCCCCCGCCATGGCCCTCGACCAGCTCAAGGCCTTCCTGGCGGTTGTCCAGGACGATCCAGCCCTGCGCCAAGCGATTAGTGCCGCCGCCACGGCCGACGACGTCGCCCAGATCGGCGCCGGCCTGGGCTACAGCTTTTCCGGTGATGAGCTGTTGCGCCTCTCCGGCAAGCGGGTGGGCCGGGTCACGGTGCGCAAAAACGACCTGCCCGGCGAATACAACTGATTGGCTAGGCGGCTGATGGGCTAGGCGGCTGATCGGCTAGGTGGCGCCGCTTGCCAGCAGGGCCAACACCGCCTCGCCATAGCGGGCCAGCTTGGCCTGGCCCACCCCGGTCACGCCCGCCAGGCTGGCCAGATCGGGGGGGCGGCGGCTAGCCAATTCCATCAAGGTGCGGTCGTGGAAGACCACATAGGGGGGAACCCCCTGGCTGCGGGCCTGCTCGCGGCGCCAGTCCTTGAGGGCCTGCAGCAGCTGGGGATCGGCTTCGTCGCCCCCATCGCCAGCGCTGCTGGCTGAGCCAAACCGGCGGCCCGCCCCGGTCCAGGAGCCGTTACTGCCCTCGTCGGATGCCTGGCGCCGCTCGCGCTTGGGCAGGGGCAGGCGCAGCTCCAGGGTCACCTCGCCCCGCAGCAGGGGGCTGACCCGGCCGCGATCGCCGAAGCGCAGGCCCCCCTGGTTGCCGGGATCGCTGATGAGCAGGCCGGTCGCCACCAGCTGGCGAAACAGGCTGCGCCACTGGCCCCGGTCCAGGTCCTGGCCGATGCCATAGACGCTCAGGTCCTGGTGGCCCAGGCCCCGAATTTTTTCGCTGTTGGCTCCCAGCAACACGTCCACCAAATGGGCGGCGCCAAAGCGGCTGCCGGTGCGATACACCGCCGAAAGGGCCTTGCGGGCCGCTTCAGTCACGTCCTGGGAGCGGTTGGGTTCGAGGCAGACATCGCAGTTGCCGCAGGGCTCGGCCAGGCTTTCGCCGAAGTGGCCGAGCAGCACCTGGCGGCGACAGGTCGAGGCTTCGGTGAAGGTGATCAGGGCATCGAGCTTGCCGTGTTCGATCGCCTTTTGGCTGGGTTCGGCGCCGGAGTCGTTGATGAAGCGGCGCAGCTGGGGCACATCGCCCGGCCCATGCACCATCCAGGCCACGGCGGCCAGGCCATCGCGGCCGCCCCGGCCCGTTTCCTGGTAGTAGGCCTCCAGGCTCTTGGGCAGGTCCACATGGGCCACGAAGCGCACATCTGGCTTGTCGATGCCCATGCCAAAGGCGATCGTGGCCACCACGATCACGCCGCTGTCACGGCGGAACCGCTCCAGCACGGCCGAGCGCCGCTGGGGATCAAGGCCGGCGTGATAGGCCAGGGCATCAAAGCCGGCGGCGGCCAGCTCCTGGGCCAGGCGGTCGACCCGCTGGCGCGAGCGGGCGTAGACGATGCCGGCCTCCCCCTTGCGGGGTGCCAGGAAGGCCTGCAACTGGGCCCCCGGCCCCTCCTTCTCGCGCACCAGGTAGGTGATGTTGGGCCGATCGAAGCTGGCCAGGAACACCCGGTCGTCCTGCAGGCCCAGGCGCCCGCGGATGTCCTCGCGGGTGCGGCCATCGGCCGTGGCGGTGAGGGCCAGGCGGGGAATCGTGGGGAACCGCTCCGCCAACACGGCCAGCTGCAGGTATTCGGGCCGGAAATCGTGGCCCCATTGGGAGACGCAATGGGCCTCATCGATGGCGAAGAGGGCAATCGGCAGGTCGGCCAGGCGATCGAGGCAGTCGCCCGCCAGTAGCCGCTCTGGCGAGAGATAAACCAGGTCCAGCTCCCCGGCCCGCAGGGCTCTCCAGGCGGCCTGGGCCTGCTCCGCCCCCTGGGCCGAATGCAGGGCGGCGGCGCGCACCCCGGCCTGGCGCAGGGCGGCCACCTGGTCGTCCATCAGGGCGATCAGGGGCGAGACCACCACGCCGGTGCCGGGGCGGCAGAGGGCCGGGATTTGATAACAGAGGGATTTGCCGCCGCCGGTGGGCATCAACACCAGGGCCGAACCGCCGGCCACCACATGGCCGACGATCTCCGCCTGGGGGCCCCGAAAGGCGCCATAGCCGAACACCTCGGATAAAACCTGGAGGGGGGCCGGGGGGATCGCCGGGGCCGGGGTCATGGGGGCGATGGCAGGACGAGGGGGTGGGAACCGCGGAGATGGGGCCGGACAGACGCCAGAACGGGGCTGGGGCCTAGGGCCCAAGGGTTCCCGTGGCTTAGGCGAGCTGGTCTGTCAATGGGTCATCCAAACGCAGTCTTTGGACGAAGTGGGGGATGGTGATGCCCTGGATCAGCAGGTTGAACACCACAATCGAAAAAATAATGCCTTCGCAATTGCTAACCAATTGATGGGCAATAATCGGATCAATTCCCACGATTTTTGGGATGTATTCAGCCCCTTCAAATCCTAGGGCAAGGGGCACGGCACCCCGCAGCCCGCACCAGGAAAGCAGCAGGTTCTCCCTGGGGTTAAAGGGAGAAAGCGGCGAGAGGATCAGCAGGCTTAAGGGACGGGCTACAAACATTAAGATCAGGCTAGCCAATAAGGCAATTGGCAGCACGGAAAGCACCATCGAAGGCGTTGAGATCAGGCCAAAAATGAAGAAGATTGCTATCTCTGTCATTTCATTGAATGGCAGCATGATCTCGCTGACGCTTTCAGCGGAAACCAGGTCATTGGAGTATTTGTTGTTGCCAAGGAACACCCCGGTCACAAAGGCGGAAAAGAAGCCCGCATGGCCGGCCAGGCTGCCAACGCCGTAGGCCATCAAGGCCAGGGATAGACCCAGCATTAGCACCTGGGAGCGATCTGTTACTAGTTTTTCAATGCTGAGCTTGGAGAAATAACCCATGCCCACACCGACAATCAGGCCAACCACGAGACGCCCTGCTAGCTCGATAAGTTCAGTCCTAAGGATGACACCATTTCCGGTTGACATGTTGCTGGCCATGATGCTGGTGACCGCCGCAAGGGCAAGAACGGCAATCGAGCAGTTTAAGGCCGATTCAAACTCCAGGATCTTGCCGAGTCGCTTTGGGATCGAGCGGCCTGAGGCTTCGATGACCCCTGCAATTGCGGCTGAATCAGTGGAGGCCATCGAGACCCCCACCATCAGGGCAATCGGAAAGCCCAGTTGTGAAAAACCAAATTCAATCCCCCCCAGGGTGTCCGACGAGATGAACCAGATACCAGCAGCCAGGATCAGGGCGGTGAGAATCGATCCGGCAACGGCCAGCCAGGCGCCGAAGGAGAGGAAGCCTCGAATGGCTTTAACGTTGGTTTTAAGTCCTGCGTAGAACAGGATCATCGCCAAGCTGACTGTATGCAAGGAATTAATAAAACCAATGTCAAATACCGTGTATTTGACATTGATCGCGAGGCCTAGAAGCAGGATGCCAAGGATGGCAGGAATTCCTAGCTTGGAGGAAATACGGCTGATGGCCAGGGTTCCGAAAAACACCAGGCCGATCACGAGTAAAATGGCTGGAAATGGCAGCACATCAGTGACCTTCTCAGCGGCTATTTGGGCGCCATTGGCGCCGGCAGAGGGCGGAGACAGGGCCGCTGTGGCGAGCAGTAACAACACGAGGGCAAAGCTTTTTGTGGCCCGATCCTAATCGATCGTCGCTAGAAGTTTGGCTTGACTAGATCGATGTTGTTTTGGTTTGACTGCCAGTTCACCCCAGTTAACAACAAGAGAGTGGCTAGCTCCATCGTTCAGCGAACGATCCAATCGTCAGTTCCCAAATCAAGGGGTAAGGCGGGATCAGGCTGGCCGGCAAGCCTGCGATCGTTGGCTGCCCTTGCTGTCAATTGAACAGCTCGGGATCGGACTGGCTAATCTCCTCCCAGAACGATTGAAAATTTAACCAGCCGGCCAGGTTGCTGGCCGTATTCTCGCGGGTGTAATGGGCCCATTCCGGCCGGATCAGCTGGGGGGTTCCCGCTGCCTCGGCCAGCAACTGGGCCTGGCAGCAGCGCTCCATCGCCAAAAACCAGAAGGCTGCCGCATCCACCGTTTCCCCCACCGTGAACAGGCCGTGGTTCTGGTGAATAGCGGCCTTGCCGAGGCCAAACTGGCGGGCAAAGGTGCGCCCCGATTCCAGCTCAAACACCACCTTGCCGCCATCGGCCTGGATCAGAACGTGGTCGTTGAAAAAGGCACAGGCATCTTGGGTGATTGGATCCAGCAGGCGTCCAAGCGAGGCAAAGGCTTTGCCGTGGGGGGAGTGGGCATGGGCGGCCGCCTGGATGTCGGGTCTGGCTTCATGCACGGCGGCATGCAACACAAAGGCGGCCCGATTCACGGGCCGGTTGCCATAGACCACCTCACCGGCGTGGTTCACCAGAATCAGATCGCTGACCCGCATTAGCCGAAAGGAGTGGCCAAAGGGATTGACCCAGAAATGGTCTGGGTATTCCGGATCGCGCACGGTGATATGGCCGGCCACGCCTTCGCCAAAGCCCGAGCGTCCAAACACCCTCAGGGCCCCGGCGAGGTGGCAGAGGCGATAACGCCGTTCCTCGGCAACCGTTTCGAACCGGGGCGGACCCGGCTGGACCAGGGGTTGGGCAACCAGCTCCACGCCATTGATTTGGCGCCGCTGATCCGGTTTCGCTGGCTCTGCCATGGCTGCCCGGTTTAAAGCGAACGCTGGCCTGAGTTTGCCAGCCACGCTTGGACCGCTTGGAGTGTGGTCCTAAGTTGGATTCGATACGAGCCCTGCCAGCTGGATAGCCATCGCAGGCCAATGCCCTTGGGTCTTCTCCAGAGATATGCCGCCTTTGGGGGGCTGGTTCCGTGGCCGCCCCAGGCCTTGCCCGGGCGGATGATGGGCCGAGCGTTTGCCATGCTGGTGCTCGTGGGCCTGGTGGGCGGCTGTCAGGGTGCCAATCCCCAGGCACGTCAAGGCCAGGCGCGCTGCTCGGCCCAGGTGGCCAGCGAAGCCCAGGGGCTGTTACGCCCCTTGCGCTATGGCTTCTGCCTGCTGTCGATCAACGCGGTGCTGGAGCGGGAACGGGCCGAGGCCCAGATTCGCCAACAGGCTGCGGCAAGACAACGGTTGGCCGCTTGCGTTGCCAACCAGGCGGAACTGAAGGGCCTGGCCCTGGCCTTGCTGGCCGCCCAGGAACGCCTGGCCCAGCTCGGCGCTGAGCCCTTTGGGGGATCGGAGCGGCCTAAGCGGCTGGATCCCAACCTGCAACGACGGTTCGCCACCTATGACCAGGAACTGGATCAGGAGCGTTACGAGACGGCCCTGGCCCAGTGGCAACAGGCGGAATCCGAGCGCTACCAAGGCTGGTTGGTGGGACGCAACCGCCGCATGGGCGAGGAACGGACCCACTTGGCCGCCCTGGCCCGCCGCTTGAACCAGCTCAATCCCCAGTTGTTCGTTGCGCCCGGCTCCCTGGCACCCCTGCCCAGGCTCAATCGCCAGGCCTATGGCCTGGCAATCACCTGCCAGCCGGAGCGGTTGCCGTGAAGAGAATCCTCCGGCTGGTTGTGCTGGTGGCCAGTGCCTCAATCGGGTCTGCGGCCTGGGGCCAGCTCCTGCCCTCTTCGCCGCCCTTGGCCCCTTGGCCATCGCCCCTTGTGGTGCCGCCACCGCCACCGGTCCTCCCCGAACTGCTGGCACCGGGACCGCCCCAATCCAGCCGCTTTGCCCTGGGCCGCTGCGTCGCCAACCTGGGCCAGGTTGGTTGTGCCGCCAGGCTTTATGCCCAGTTGCTGTGCGACAACATTGGCCTGCAAACACCCTTGGATCAATTGCATCAAAGCTTGCAATCATCCTTTGAACAGGCGGCAATTGACTTTCAAGGCGTCACGCCTACGAGCATTGAAACGGCTGCAGTGCGTTACTACGCGCCCCAACTATGTCCCCTGAAAAGTGAAAAGATTTTCGACTTGCTGCAACGCCAATCTCCCCCCAGCCAGGCCCGTTCCCTGCCTGGCAGTTGAGCGGCTCCTTGGCCAGCGCCGGCCCGTGAGCGCTGACCTTATTGGTGCTGGAACCCGCACATTGGCCCGGTCGCCCTTGTCAGCGGCTTGCCAAGGGCCCTGCGCTTGGAATGGTTTTACCCTTTTGCCCTAGGTATTTAGGCTTAGGTCGCCAGGGATCGGTCCCCTGCAATCCCGAAAAGATATGAAGCAGTGGCGCTCCCTTGGCCCAGGCGTCGCTAGTCCTGGAATGACTTTGTGCAAGACGGCCTTGTATGGCCCAGCCCGTGGCCTCCGTGGCGGTTCTCCCTAGCGATGGGATCGCTATTCCCAGCGCCGCCAGCCTTGAGCGGCCGGATCTGATCCAGCAAAACGGCCAGCGGGAGGTGTTCTGCGGCCTCACCTCGATTGTTTGGTTGCATCGGCGCATGCCCGATGCCTTCTTCCTGGTGGTGGGCTCGCGCACCTGCGCCCACCTGGTCCAGTCGGCCGCGGGGGTGATGATTTTCGCCGAACCCCGCTTCGGCACGGCGATCCTGGGGGAACGGGACCTGGCCGGCCTGGCCGATGCCAACGAAGAACTGGATCGGTTGGTGGGCGATCTGCTCGAGCGTCGCCCGGAAATTCGCACCCTGTTTTTGGTGGGCTCCTGCCCCAGTGAGGTGATCAAGCTCGACCTGGCGAAGGCGGCGGAACGGCTGAGCCGTCAGCACACCGGCCGGGTGATGGTGCTCAACTACTCCGGCAGTGGCATCGAAACCACCTTCACCCAGGGGGAAGACAACGCCCTGCTGGCGATGGTGCCGCTGATGCCCCGCAGCGACGAAGACCAGCTGCTCCTGGTTGGCACCCTGGCCGATGGCGTGGAGGAGCGGCTCACCAGCCTGTTCCAGCGCCTGGGAATAAACCTGATTCGCAGCCTGCCGCCCCGCAGTTCCACGGAGTTGCCGCCCGTAGGCAAAGGCACCCGCATGTTGCTGTGCCAGCCCTTCCTCTCGGCAACGGCCCGGGCCCTAGTGGACCGGGGCGCCCAGTTCGTGCGCAGCCCCTACCCCCTAGGGGTGGAGGGCAGCCGGGCCTGGATGGCGGCCGCCGCCGCCGCCTTCGGCATTGATCCGGCCACGGTGGCGGCGGTGCTCGATCCCCTGGTGGAGCGGGGCCGCCGTGCCCTGGCCCCCCACCGGGAAGTGCTGGCGGGCAAGCGCCTGTTCCTGCTGCCCGATTCCCAGCTGGAGCTCTCCCTGGCCCGCTTCCTGCACCAGGAATGTGGCATGGAGCTCGTGGAGGTGGGCACCCCCTACCTCGATCGCCTGCTGATGGCCGAGGAGCTGGCCCTGCTGCCGCCCGCGACCCAGCTCAGCGAAGGTCAAGACGTGGAACGCCAGCTCGATCGCCTGCGGGCCGCCCGCCCCGACCTGGTGGTTTGCGGCATGGGCCTGGCCAATCCGCTTGAGGCGGAGGGCTTTGTCACCAAGTGGTCGATTGAGCTGGTGTTCAGCCCGATCCATGGCATCGACCAGGCCGGCGATTTGGCCGAGCTGTTCTCCCGCCCCCTGCGCCGCCGCGCCCTGTTGCAGCTGCCCTGAGTCGATCCGGCCCTTCAGGCCTCCCCTTTCTCACGCCCCCCGCCAGACCCCGCCCCCCGTCCGACCCCGACCCGATGGAACTGACCCTCTGGACCTACGAAGGCCCTCCCCACGTGGGTGCCCTGCGCATCGCCGCCTCGATGGAAGGGGTGCACTACGTGCTGCATGCCCCCCAGGGGGACACCTACGCCGATCTGCTGTTCACGATGATTGAGCGGCGCGATCGCCGGCCGCCCGTCACCTACACCACCTTCCAGGCCCGCGACCTGGGGGGCGATACGGCCGAACTGGTGAAACGCTCGATCTCAGAAGCCGTGGCGCGCTTCAAGCCCGAGGCCCTGCTGGTGGGCGAAAGCTGCACAGCCGAATTGATCCAGGACCAGCCCGGGGCCCTGGCCGCCGGCATGGATCTCGGCGGCGTGCCGATGGTGAGCCTGGATCTGCCGGCCTATTCGAAAAAAGAAAACTGGGGCGCGGCTGAAACCTTCTATCAACTCGTGCGCGTGCTGCTCAAGGATCAACTTCCTGCGCCTGGTTTCGCCAAGCCCGATCCCACCCGGTGGCGCCAGGAAGGGCGCCGGCCGAGGGTCAACCTGCTGGGCCCGAGCCTGCTGGGCTTCCGCTGCCGCGATGACGTGCGCGAGATCACCGGCTTGCTGGCTGACCACGGCATTGAGGTGAATGTGGTGGCGCCCCTCGGGGCCCGGCCGGCGGACCTGCAGCGCCTGCCCCAGGCCGATCTCAATGTTTGCCTCTACCCGGAGGTGGCAAGCCCGGTGTGCAGCTGGCTGGAGCGCAGTTTTGGCATGGCCGTGGTGCGCACGGTGCCGATTGGTGTGGGGGCCACCGCTGAATTTCTGGCCGAACTGGGCGAGAAGCTCGGTCTGGAATTGGCCCTGGTGGGCGAAGCGGACCGGCGCTCGCGGCTGCCCTGGTATTCCCGTTCGGTGGATTCCACCTACCTCACGGGCAAGCGGGTGTTCATCTTTGCCGATGCCACCCATGCGATCGCCGCCGCCCGCATCGCCAGCCAGGAGCTGGGCTTCACCGTGGTGGGTCTGGGCACCTACAGCCGCGAACAGGCGCGGGAGGTGCGCGCCGCTGCCCAGGCGTTGGGCCTGGAGGCCCTGATCTCCGACGACTACCTGGTGGTGGAAAAGGCCATGGCCGAGGCGGCACCGGAATTGGTGCTCGGCACCCAGATGGAGCGCCATAGCGCCAAACGGCTGGGCCTGCCCTGTGCGGTGATCAGTTCCCCGCTGCATGTGCAGGATGTGCCAGCCCGCTATTCGCCCCAGATGGGCTGGGAGGGGGCGAATGTGATTTTTGATTCCTGGGTTCACCCGCTGATGATGGGCCTGGAGGAACACCTGATCGGCATGTTCCGCCACGATTTTGAGTTTGTTGATGGCCACCTCAGCCACCTCGAGGGGGCCAGTGCGCCTGCAGCGGCAGCGCCCGCCAATGGCATCGCCTCCACCGCTGCAGGACCCCATTCCAGGCTCGCCCATGGAGCTGGGACCAGCCAAGACACCGAACCGGTATTTACGGCGGGCTCTGTTCAGGCGGGGGGCGGCCAGGAGCTTGGCCTGAATTGGAGTGCTAGCGGCGAGGCCGAACTCAGCCGCATCCCCTTCTTCGTGCGCGGCAAGGTGCGCCGAAATACCGAGGCCTATGCCCGTGACCGCGGTGTCAACACGATCACCGAGGAGGTGCTCTATGACGCCAAAGCCCACTTCAGCCGATGAGGATTTCCCTCGATTGGTGTCCGCAACCAGTCAGCTGACCCCCAAATCGTCCAGCATGGTGACGATGCGACCTGCGGCCCCGTCACCCCAGCCTTTCCAGTCTTAGTTCCGTTCCCCAATTGCCGTATCCACGGCCTCCGGAGTTTCCATGACCACCACACTGAGTTCGCCCGCTGCCGTCTCCAGTAGTTCCAGCCGGGAGGATGGCGAAGGGAGTCTCCAGGTCCATCTCGACCCCTCGATGAAGATCGAAGAGGGGGCCCTGGTGATCGCCGTTTATGGCAAGGGCGGCATCGGCAAATCAACCACCTCATCAAACCTTTCAGCGGCCTTCTCCAAGCTCGGCAAACGGGTTCTGCAGATCGGCTGTGACCCCAAGCACGACAGCACCTTCACCCTCACCAAGAAAATGGTGCCAACGGTGATTGATATCCTCGAAACGGTGAACTTCCACACCGAGGAGCTGCGTCCCGAAGATTTTATGTTTGAAGGTTATAACGGGGTGATGTGCGTGGAGTCTGGCGGCCCTCCGGCCGGCACCGGCTGTGGTGGCTATGTCACGGGCCAAACCGTGAAATTGCTCAAGGAACACCACCTGCTCGAAGAGACCGACGTGGTGATCTTTGATGTACTCGGTGACGTGGTTTGTGGTGGCTTTGCGGCCCCGCTCCAACACGCCAATTACTGCCTGATCGTTACTGCCAACGATTTCGATTCAATCTTTGCGATGAATCGCATCATTGCGGCGATCCAGGCCAAAGCCAAAAACTACAAAGTGCGGCTTGGTGGCGTGGTCGCCAACCGCAGCAAGGACACCGACCAGATCGATAAGTTCAATGAGCGGGTCGGCATGAAGACCATGGCCCATTTCCCCGACCTCGATGCCATCCGCCGCTCCCGCCTGAAAAAGTGCACCATCTTCGAGATGGAAGCCACCCCGGAAGTGGAGGCAGTTCAGCAGGAATACCTGAACCTGGCCCAGCGCATGCTCGATAACGTGGTGCCCCTAGAAGCTGAATCGCTCAAGGATCGCGAGATCTTTGACCTGCTCGGTTTTGATTGATGGGCCACTGGCCCCATCGACGCCAACGGCCCCGTCGATGGGGCCGTTCGCCTGTAGACGGGTCCAGCCTTTTTGACGAGGCCAGCCTTATTGGCAGGACCCTTGCTGGGGCGCTGTTATTTGGGCATGCGTAGTGGGCAAAGCTCGATTGCTGATATTGGGCTTGCGTTGATTGCTTTTGCTAGGGATTGGGTGTCCATTGCTTTTATCACCTGCATCCCTTGATGTTGCCCTATTAACGTCTTGCTTTAAAACGGAGGGGGTGTCCTTTTAGGTAGACCCAGATGCACTGCGCTGGACTAACTCTACAGTTAAGACTCTAGATACACCATCATTTACACCAACATTTCGGACGGTCTGAAGAGGACTTTCTGGTACTCCTTGGACTGAAATCGGAGGCACCCGTTCCCGTCGATTTCAGGTCACTCTTTGCCCCCCAGGATCCCCATGAACCCCATGGTTCCAACATGACCACGGGACAACCGACGGCGCACCGATCCCAACTTCAGGCACTAAGACTGCGGAGTACTGCTTTCAATCTTCAGAATCACCTGCCAATGATTGCTCCAGAAGAAAGGCAGCAAGATTGCTCAATGATCTCCCTTCTTCAAGACTTTTCTTTAAT
>ERZ889217.741-NODE-741-length-18612-cov-10.963302_pt1 | contig 18612 bp, 19 predicted proteins | sample MGYA00521098_ERZ889217 | MGnify/ENA primary metagenome ERZ889217 (study PRJEB32303, sample SAMEA104408613) | aquatic metagenome | biome: Brackish water; feature: Pelagic; material: water | place: Baltic Sea | collected 2014-06-10T22:04:00 | depth 2,362 m ... | reverse complement strand
GCGTTTCAGTAGCCACCCCCCTCCTTCCGCCCGTGAAGTGCGAAGCCTACTTCACCGGGCAACCGCTCCCCTTCGTTCACTTTGTTACCTTCTGTTAAAAATTCCCCACTCCGACTCTTGTCGGTAATCATTCCCGCCCGTAAAGAGGAAGGCTGCATCGCATCCACCTTCGAACACCTTCATCTCGAGTTGGACCTCCGCGGCTTAGCCCCGTCGTATGGCTGGAGAAATACTTCTCTCGGAGAGATTACAAAATAGCCACCGTCTGAATTCCGATTTCAGTTTTCAGCTCTCCGGTTTTCGGTTTGTTTTTACCATTCATACTTCGTAATTCATCCCTCGTCGCTCGCCTTTATTTTAACTCTTTCGCCCTCCGTGACCGGCCACTCCAACAATTGCAAGCTTACCAGCTCGGAGGAACTGCTACAGCGCTGCCTCTCCGTCGTGATGCCCGTCTACAACGAGGCATCCACCGTGCAGGACGTCATCCACAAAGTCCTCGAGCAACCGCAAGTCGCCGAACTCGTCGTCGTCGACGATGCCTCGACCGACAGCACGTGGGACGTCCTGCAAAAAATTTCCACCGAGAACTCGCAACTCGCTACCGGCGGCTCTCTACTAAAGACCTTTCGCCACGACATCAACCAAGGCAAAGGTGCAGCACTCCGCACTGGCATCGCCCACGCCACGGCGCCCATCGTCATCATCCAAGACGCCGACTTCGAATACGATCCCGAGGAATATCCCGTTATGATCGCCCCGATTCTCAAGGACCGCGCCGACGTTGTTTTCGGCTCCCGCTTCATCGGCTCCGAAGCCCATCGCGTCCTCTATTTCTGGCACTCCATCGGCAACCGCTTCCTCACCCTCCTCTCCAATATGTTCACCAACTTGAACCTCACCGACATGGAGACCTGCTTCAAAGCCTTCCGCCGCGACATCCTCCAAAGCATCCGACTTGAGGAGAACCGCTTCGGCTTCGAGCCCGAGATCACCGCCAAAGTTGCCCGCCTGAAAGTGCGCCTTTACGAAGTCGCCATCTCCTACCACGGCCGCACCTACTCCGAGGGAAAGAAGATCAACTGGAAAGACGGTGTCAGTGCCCTCCGTTGTATCTTCAAATACGGCTTGTTCCGCCGCTAAGCCGAGTCTCTTTCGTTCCGCGATCCACCGGATAAAGCCAAGGTCAGCACCGCCATCGCGCTCAAGCCTGTCAGGACGAGCACCCAATCCGGCGGACTGGGGTCGAACTGCAAATAAACCACCCTTGTTTCCCCCGTTGGTTGGTCGAATACCACCTCGACCCCTTTGATCGGTCCCGCGCTTGTGTCGCTCCACCTTCCTTCGAGGTCATCCCGCCACTTCCAACCGCGGTGCCAGTTGCTGAAAACCTCCAGCTTGGCCGCCCCGGCAGGAACTACCGCTTCCATCGTGTTCATGGAGCCCCACTTGGAATCAGTCGGTCGCAGAGGCACAGGCAACCCCGATTCCAGCGTAACTATTCCCACGGACGGAGCCGGGTCGCGCAGCAGCACCCACCGGCCATCCGACCAAACCTCTTGCCAACCCGCGGGCCGCTCCTCGTCCACGCCACCGAGAAAATGAGTCGCGCCGGGAAAATCCCAAGATTTGCCCGTCGGACTCCGCATCCCGTCCGGATGGATGCTGTCATAGCCTCCCGTGATCGCCACACCCGCCGGCACCAATGTATTGGGAGGGAACGGCATCTCTCCTGGACGACCGCCTCCTTGCGCCAGCCTTCCGGTCGTGCCCACCTCTGCCTGCAGAATTCCCACCAGTTCAGGCTGCTCATAAATATCCCGCTCCACACTCCAAGTCGTCCACTGCCACCAAAACACCGAGAGTTGCAGGGCAACACCTGTGGCCAAAGCGGCCGCCGGCCACATCGATTCCGTCCTGCACCGCACCATTCCCCACAGCGAGAGCGCCAGACCGGCCAGCGCCGTCAACTGCCACGGATTCCAAACACACAGGTAGTCGATCAACTTCCTTGCCCTCATGTCCACCCACTCGGGAAACATTGCAAACTGGCTGGAGGCCGCAGCCGCCTGCACCCGGGTGACCAACCAAGCTTCGACCGGTGCCCGGAAAACCACCAGCGCGACACTCACCAAAGTCCACAGCAACAGCACCGCGACCAACGCACGCCAGCACCATCCGGCAATCTTTCGCACGCTCTCCTCGTCTGCCGTAGATAGCCAAACCCCTGCCGCCCAGCAACCGCCGAGAATCCACAGCAAACTCACCCGCTGATACAGCACGCCCACCAAAGGAGTCAGCGGAATAATCAAGCCAGCCGCAATCAGCAACTTGGCCACCAAAGGAACACGCTTCGAAAAAAGACCAACGACGGCCAGCAGCATCGGAATAGTCCCGAAAAACACATAAGCCACACCACAGGGAAGAACCGCCTTGGTGAGATCCAAGGTCTGCACGCTGCCCAGAGCAAACGGATAAAGCGTCAGCGGCCACACCAACGCCATCAAAAGCGGTTGCCACAAGCCAAATTTATAGCCGATTCCGTCACGCTCGTGCCCAGACCTCACATTTTCCAAGTAGCCCGCAATACTCGGCTCAAGCATGAAGGCGACCAGCCCTGCGCCCAACAGACCTACTGCCACCACAATCACCGTATCCCGCCCGCGCGATGGCTGGCTTTTTGAATCCAGCAATGCCGTGCCTGTTGCTCTCGTGCCGGATCGACCCTCGAGCAGCCAACCTACCCACACACAGCCGAGAGCAATCACGATAAACGCCGCATGTTGCAAGGAGGTACCCAACAGAGCCAATCCCAGAAACATGGCTGCCAGCGCAAAGTAGCGGGAAGATTTCTCACGCGCTCCGTAAAGCGCCCACAACAACCAAGGCATCCAGCAGAAACTGGCCACCGCCCATTGGTGGTAGATCCAAGTGGCAAACTCGGTGTTCATCATATACGCAACACCCAAAGCTGTCGCCACCCAAGCCTTGCAACCCTGAGACTGGAGAAACACCATCATCCCGAGCCCCGCAAGAAGAAACCGACCGATAAGCCCGAGATGCCAGGCGGTCCAGAAGTCGAAAACCCGGTCCAACTGAGTCGCCCAATCAGAACTCAAGGCCATCGTGTTCGCGCTCTGTGCCGTCCCCCCAAGGACTAGAGGATTCCACCCCAAATAACCGTCCTCCACGAAGCTGCGCCCTGCGATAATCCGATACGGCAAATATTGAGTTACAGCGTCAGAGACAAAGTGATTATGCACCAGTGGTACTTTTTGGGCGTCGCGCCAAGGAGGATAAATCTCCTCCACAATATCGAAGGGAGCTAAAACTCGGCCCGTTAGCAGCCATGGAGCGAACATTCCCAAGCCAAGCAGCGAAATAATGGCTACTGGAACAAGCCAAAGTTTGACCCCTAAATGCGTCACAAAACAACAATACGCAGATTTGCGCCATTAAATGCAAGAACCCGAGCAAGTCGCCATCACCCGGATAACTTCGGCTCGTTCATTACAGTAGCATGAAAATCCTCATCGACCACCATCTGCCCGGCATATTGGCCCATGGCGGACTACAGATTCCACTCAAGCAAAAGGAGGCCGGCTTAGAAAAGGTCGCCTTCAAATTGGATCATCTGCGTTAACGGACAGCTCCGCAGAAAGATGATGGTGGCTGCAACTTCGAAAGCGCCCCCTTTGGCGTAAGCACGCTATAAATAATAAGAGCACTCCCAATCCAAAAACAAATGAACACGATTGAATCACAACTCCATCCCATGGAAAAACGGATCTTCAGTAATCGGGTCGCCACTATACCCAACCCGACGATCCTTGAAATCGGCACATACAAGGGCGGTGGGAGCACCCTGACTTTCCTTGAGGCTCTCAAGCATCAAAACTCGGGTAGGCTCATTGGCATTGAAGCGGACCCTGATGTGTTTGCCGAAATGAAGGCCAACATCGCATCCGTTGATCCAGGCTACTTTGCTTTTTTTGAGCCAATCATCGGCTTTTCCCAAAGCGTGATTCCGGGACTACTCACAAAATATTCGCGCTTTGATCTGGTGTTTCTCGACGGCGGCAACAATCCGCGGGAGCAAATCGAGGAATTCGAACTGTTAAAGGACGCTATTCCTGTCGGCGGCTTTCTCTTCAGTCATGATGCTAACCTCCGCAAGGGTCACTGGCTCGTGCCATACCTCTCCGAGCTAGACAACTGGCGCGTGACCATCCACCAGGCCAGCGAAGAGGGGCTATTGGAAGCAGAAAAAAACGGGTTGACTCCGTCGCCCGCGAGCTTAAATCGAGCACGGAAAGTTCTCCGCGCCCGAATGCTCTCGCCGGTGGAACTGGCCACTTTGCTCTTCCCGAGCGGCTTCAAGGGCTTCGTCCTGAAGTTGCTTCCACTCAAATTGCGCCGGAGGATCGGCGAAGGACGGAAGCAATAGCCAACCTCTTGATAGCCCAGGGAGCTTTTTCGAGCGATTTGAGCAGAGCCCTTGACCAAGTCGCATCCTTCGATTCATAGGCGACAAAGTCCAGACCCCTCCTCCTCGCAGCATCCAACTGATGCGAGGGAACCGCCCACGTCCGGTTGCTTTCTCCTCGCTCCCAAGAAAGATTACGCGTCACGACTTTCTCAGCCTCGTGGAGAAGCATGTAGTTGGCATAGGTTTCATACTCGCTGAAAAGGTTGGCCCGATCGGGGTGGCTCTCAAGTATTGTGCCCAGCGCGTCCGTCCAATGGTCAACTTTATGGCGCTCTTCAATCATGCTGCACATTGACCGCATAGCGGAGCATTCCACGAACATGTGCTGGGAAATGAACGACTGCGTAGATGGTGCGGAAACGGCGAAAAGCTCTCCGAAAGTGTGGAAGTAGGGTTCGTGGAACTCTTTTGCCTTGGTCAGATAAATGCGTCCGGTTGCGTCGAGAAACTGGAACCCGCGCAAAGGCACAGTGTCGGCGTCCCACACGAGACAGTAACGCGACGCACTTTGGCGGCAGTATTCGATCTTTAAAAACTGTTGCAGATACCACCCAAAAGAGCCTGGAAAGTAGGGTATCGGGCGTTTACGGAAAGCTTCATGGTCGAAGCCCTTCAAAAGGGTGTTCTCGTCAATAACCTCGACAGAAGGTCCCAAGCCGGCCTGAACCGCCTTTTGATCCTGGAATGGAACAGCCACCACAATTCGTTCAGGCCGCCACAAAGCTACGCACTGCCTCGTCGCAGCGAGTAGCACGGGAAAGTCTCTAAAACGTGCCGCCAGGAAGATTTCAAATGAATGCACGCTTCATGCATAACCTCATAAAATGCACCCGCAAGCTAACACTACCGACACATGCCTTGAGACTTTTTTTCAGACCACCCGCCACCACTAAATCCACAGACTGACTAATTTGACATTCACAGTATGCGTATAGTCCAACTAACCAACGACAATCGCGAGATCCAGAGAAAGTATCATCTGGACGAACCGGTCTTCGGCCCTGCACCCGAAGCGCTATTAGAAGGCTTCAAAGCATTGGGTAGCGACGTCGAAATTCATGTGGTGTCTTGTCTCCAGCAAATGCCGCGTCGGTCGCCCACCAAGCTCGCGGACAACATTTTCTTTCATCCCCTGCACGTCCCGAAGATCGGATGGTTGCGCACGGGATACCAGGGCTGCATCAGAGCTGTGCGCCGCAAACTTCAGGAGATCCAGCCCGACTTTGTTCACGGCCAGGGCACCGAACGCGATTGCGCCATGTGCGCCGTCTACTCCGGTTACCCGAATGCGCTCACAATTCATGGCAATATGCGCTTGGTTGCAAAGGTTTTGGGAGCCAAACCGTTGTCTTACTATTGGTTAGCCTCCATTTTGGAGAGACATTGTTTACGGAGGACGGACGGGGTTGTTGCGATCAGCAGCTACACCGTGTCTAACATTTCACCCTACGTGCGCCGATCGTGGTTGCTCCCCAATGCCGTCCATCCCTCGTTCTTCGCAATTCGCCGCCAGGCAGACCACCCCCCTCGCATACTGTGCCCAGCCAATATCGGAACGCGCAAGAACCAGCTTGGGCTCATCGAGGCGCTGGATCAATTGGCCAAGGAGACAACCTTCAGGTTGATATTTGCCGGCTCAGGAAGCGAAAGAGATCCCTACTTCCAAAAGTTTATGCAGGCGGTTGCCAGTCGTGCTTGGTGCGAATACCTCGGTCCACTCGACCGACGTGCCTTGCAAAACCAAATGGCGCGCGCCACATGCGGCGTATTGCCATCATTCGAAGACAACTGCCCCATGGTGGTCATCGAAGCAGCGGCAGCACAATTGCCTTTCGCTGCTTCAAGCGTAGGAGGTGTGCCCGATCTAATAAAGCACGGGGAGACAGGTATGATGTTCGACCCTAGTCGACCTAAAAGCATTTACGCTTCCATTTTATCGCTTGTGCGGGAAGTGACACTTGCAGAGCAATTCGCTGCTGCGGCACACACCCGAGCCGTTAACCAGTTCTCCGCTAAACACATCGCCAGGCGACATGTCGCCATTTACCGACAGGCCATGCACAAATCCAGTGCCAACGCATGACCAGAGCCACTCTGGACGCGTCCGCTAAGGGGCGAGAGGTAGAATGCATCTTTTCTTACGCATGCTTTTAAACCGACGACGGCAATACCATCTAAAGTAGTACAAAATATTTGCACATTAGGAAACACCGAACATGATTCTAACCGTTACCTCCAGATCCTCGCTTACCTTTGGTATATCAGGGAGCACATGGCTCCAAATGGACAACCAATGGATCAGCAACATTGTTTACCGGCGTTTCTGAGACAGTGAACCGAACTGATTCCTTTGCGAGAGGCTTGTCCGCCTCGTGGTTTGCGGCCTTCATCACCGTGATATACGGGCTGGTGAGTGTGCCCTTGGCGCTTCACTACCTTTCAGTGGAGAAATTCGGCCTGCTGATGCTACTGCTTCAACTTGCGGGATACTTCACGCTCATCGAGATCGGCATGAGCGGAGCTACAGCACGGCTGTTGATAGATTATAAAGACACCTCATCAACGGACTCATACGGGTCGCTTATTTTGACTGCATCGTTGGTGTTTGCTATACAAGCAGTTATTATCTTGCTTCTTGGCCTTTTTGGAGCTCCCCGGATCGTTATGCTTCTGGGTACACCGCTGCACCTCCAAGAGGATGCGACGTTCTTATTGCGGTGGCTTTGCGGCTGTTTTGCGTTTGTCACGACATTCAAAATCTTCGGTTCAGTATTATATGCAAATAAGCGCCTTGATCTTATTAACGTCTTCAGCTCGGTTGGCGTTCTCGTGGGCCTGGCTCTAATGGCGCTGGTATTAGCCTCTGGCGGAAACCTGCAGGGATTGTTTGTAGTTTTTGTTGTCCAAGCACTGTTAACTGTAATTTTTCAAGGCCTCGGTTGTTGGTGGTTCAGGCTCCTACCACAGCCCGGGCAATGGGGACGACCAACCGCGGCACACTTCAGGGAAACATTTCTTTACGCCAAGGACGTGTTTTTCTTTAATGTAAGCAACCAAATTCTTGAAGCATCGCAACTCATCATCGTCAGCAGAACCATGGGACTAACCGCGGCGGCAATGTGGTCAGTGGGAACAAAGGTTTTTAACCTGCTCCACCAAGTACTCACTAAAATTGAAGGCACCGCGGTTGTTTTTTTCTCGGAGATGATGGTGAGGGGCGAGCACGCGCTTTTGAAAAAGCGATTTCAGCAAATTTATGAAATTTCGGCGGGCGCCGCCGTAGCGTCTCTGGCAGTCGCCGTTGCGGTGAACAAACCGTTTGTGACAGCATGGGCGGAGCCGAGTTTAGCGTGGCCTATTTCGCTCAGTGCTTTGATGGCAATCGCTATTTTCCTCAACGTGGTCACTCGGTGCCATATCGATTTTATACTGAACAGTAAAAAGTTGCTCGCTCTTCGTTATATATACCTTATTGAGGCAGTTGCATTTGTTTCCGCCGCCTTTCTTTTGACTGCCGTTTTTGGTCTTTACGGGGTTATTCTTGCCGCAATAAGCTGCATGATTTTCGTAAGGATGGGTTATACTTCCTGGCGCATATCCAAATACTTTCACATCCCCAAGCGTCTCGTTTATTGGGATTGGCTTAAGAGGCCGGTGCTATCGAGTTTAGTAATCTTGCCTTTTGTGATTTCGTCTCCTTGGATTACGGCTGGTTTTGCTTCTCCCCTAGCGCAGACGGCTGTCGCGGCTACCTGGACAGGGGTACCCGCTCTGTCAGTTCTCAGCTTCCTTGCTTTGCACGAGGAGACATCGATGGTGTTGCGCAGGCAGGTTGTGGGCGTAGCTATGCGCTTGGTCCATCGACTGCGTAGTGCGTTCCAATGAGAAACCGACTAACTTTTGGCTTGTTGAGTTTTTCTCACTCATGAAGGTTTACCATCCAAAACAAAGTCTGCGGGCTTTGTACTACGGCATGAGGTGGCGAGCGCGTCGGTTGCTTCGGATGAAGGAGAAGCCGAACACATCTGTTATTGCTTCAGGAGTAGAGAAGGCTATCGAGCGCCATGAACGCGTCTGTCGAACCCTCCTTCGCGCAATTCACGACCCTGCACTTCTTAAGGGTGCGATCGTGGCTGAAATCGGGCCCGGTGACTGTTTAGCGGCTGCCGACATGATGCTTGGACTTGGCGCCAAGCACATTCATCTCATTGATTACCATCCGATCCCAGTCAACGGAATCCAACTTGAAATACTGACCAAGCTGGCTACCGATGCGACGTTGCCCAATCAGGTCGACATTCTGACGGCTGATCCGATTCCGCACTTACGCATGGATAAGGCAACCGCCCACGTCGGACTGCTTGAAGATATTGGCATACCTGAACCAGTCGACCTCATCTATTCTTTTGACGTCCTTGAGCATGTCGAGGATTTGGGTGGGTTTTTTGGCTGGTGCGGCCGAATGACCAAGCCTCAAGGCTACCAGATTCATAAATTCGATTTGAGCGGACATGAATTCTTCGAAGATCCAATACCACCCTTGGATTTTCAAACCCATCCGACATGGCTCTTCAATTTGATATTTCCAAAATTTCGCCGTGCTGCAGGTCACTTCGCTGACGAAATATTCAATTCTCTTACAGCTCATGGCTTTGAAATTGTTGATATAGCGGTTTTACGCAAGGCCGACACAGCTTATTTAAACCGCATTTGGCCGGATCTCCGTCCCGAGGCGAAGGTCCGCCCGCTTAATATTCTAGCGTTACTGGACGTTGTTGTTTGTGCTCGCAGAACAAAATAATCTTTGGTGATTACAGATGATTTCTACGTTTATACAGAGTCTTTTATCAGAGGCTGGCCAATAAACACTGGCATCAACTTCCGACCGTCTTGCGCAGCGGTTTGACCGTGCAGATCTTTTCTGGTCTGACTCTCTTGCTGTAGGCCGTCGAGATACCGTTGCGTCATGTTCAGCAGACCAGCCCAAAAGAGCAACTGCGAGTAGTTGCTGTCTAATCCACCAAAAACAACCACGAAGTTGAATGGCTCGTAAATAATGGGAATGCCCACAAACAAAGCCAAAGTAAAAGCCCTGCTCCCCCGCGCGCGTTTGCAGAGCCGCCATGCCAAGACGGCCATGTAGCACATCAATGGGTAGTAAAGACATAATCCCACTATGCCAATATATTTGATCGTTGAGAGAGGTCCGCTATGAAACGAGCCTGTGATCATGAAGTTTTCTCGATCCGAACCACCGAGCAAGCTGGCGCCTCCTCCCCCTGCAATCAATGAACTGGCAATCAAGTTCATGTCGTCGATGGAAAGACCAAAACCCTGTCCCCACACACGATCGCGCAGAATGCGATTGTCGTTCCACGCCCATCCCCACATCTCGACGCGCCATCGTGAAGATTCCTCGGCGTCCATGACAGCTTCCTGGTTCCAATCTCCCGGTAGCCAAGATAACGCTCTCTGCATCGTGAGGGGCAACTGGAGAACGCTTCCCTGCATCGAGATGAGCATAATTAAGGCTATCACTCCAACGCCCGCCCCAACCCACAGATCCCTCAAGCGGCCCCGCAAAATGGACGAGAGCAAAAGCACCATAAAAGCGAACAGCAGGGAACTGCGAAAACCGGAAAGAAAAATGGCACCAAAGGCGATCGTCAGCATCATAACCCGATGCGGGTAAAGCGGCGAGATAAGGGTAATGGGATTGTATTTCGCGCAAAGAGCCAACATTGAACTGACACCAGCATTCTGCAATCCGGTCATGCGCGTAGTGCCGATTTCAGCTTCGGCTTGAAATGCAGCTGTGGCTCCCCCCGTGCCCACACCGCTGTAAAACGAGTTCAACACGTAGCCAGTTTGGGGGAAAACGCGTCCAATCACGTCAAGAATGCCCACGAACCAAGCAGGAATGACGAAAAAGAGGGGGAAAATCTTGGCGATAAAATCAGTGATTTGCACCCGACTGAGAATCATGAAGGCACCAAAGGCCAAGCCAATTTCAAAATACGGCCGGCCACCCACCATGCTCGACTGCATCGCCCAGAAGCCCACCGGATTACGAGCAAAGACGATCGCGAGATAGGCCAGATTGATGTAAATGAGATAGTCGAGGGTGCTCGTTTTACGCTTCCAGGGAAGCGTACGAGTGGCAAAAAAGAGAGTGAATGCAAAAATCACCGCCATGAAGCAGAGATCGCGCACCGTCAATGGCAGGGGCAACCAATTGAATTTTCCGGTCAGATACCAACTGATGGGCAGGAGCACCCAGATGTTGGTCTTCAGTTTGACGAAAATGACCGCCGCCGGAATTGCGGCAATGATGCCCGCCACAAATCGCATATCGGAACTGCCGACCGCACTACCCAGAGTGAGTGCCAGAAATAAACCTAGGACAAGCGCTACCCAGACCGTGATCTGATTCGAGGAAATATTACGGATATTCATTCAGTCAACGACACCTAGTGTCGGGTAGACCCGAAAATTGTCCAGTTGGCGCAGGGACGCAAGTTTCAAGCTTCTGTGAGGTGCCAAATTCTTGCGGTCTCATATGCAGGTTCCCCCATCCCACGGTACACGCGCGCAATCTGCCCACATGCTATCTTGACACGATGGGCCCACGACATCACACCTTCAAAGCGAGGACGTTCCCGCTCCATGAGGAGTCGTCTGACAACACTTCCATGCCTAGGCCAGTAAAGCGGTAAAGCTCAAAACCGATTTCTCGCAAAAAAGAACGCTCTGGATACTTTGGACCAGAGTGCATGCTTTCAAAAAGAATAAGAGGCGCGCTTCGCTGAAGAACCTGCTGAGCACCATGAAAGAAGTCCAACTCCCCTCCTTCAATGTCAACTTTAATGAACTGCGGCTCGCTTATGTGGTTCCGCGCGCAAAAGCCATCTAGCGTTTCAGTGATTACCTCGCCCTTGGATTGCACAAGAATTGCACTGCTATTGCGCGAAGGCACTTTCATCGTGAAAGATCCCTTCTTGTCAGATAGCGCGATTTTAAAGGCTTCAATGTTTTGCGCTCCATTTAGCTGTATATTTGCTTGGAGGTCCTTAAAAGTCTCTTGCAGCGGCTCAAACGAATATACTTTTCCAGTTGGTTGAATACGCCGACAAGCATGCAATGAAAAATTGCCTATGTTAGCACCGACATCAATAAAAGTATCGCCGGGCTGCATTCGATTTAAAAAATAACTCATTTCGGGTTCGTAGGATGTTCCAGCAACTGCACAATAAAGCCCTTGGCCGCTACCTATTTTCGCCCTTAATTTAACGCCCTGCCGACGGATAACTACTTCTTTTCGGCGCATGACGATTGCAACAACAACCTTCGCGCAAGCGGGCCACGCTGTCGGTTTTTGCAATAAGCGCTTGACGAGTATTTTATTCATTTCCTTTGTCTTGCATGATCCGGTTTAGCCCTGTCATTTAGCCTTATGAAGCTTCTCCTGTCGTGTTTTTCCTGTAATCCGTTTGGAGGATCAGAAGCAATATACGGATGGTATGTGGCCACTGCTCTCGCTAAAAGCCATTCCTGCTTTGTGCTCATGGCCGATGCCGAGCAGAGCTCGATCGAGAAGGCTCGCTCTATGGGGATGATATCGCCTTCAATGCAGTTCAAATTTATCAGTGTTAAACAAGGTTTCCATGAGAACCGAACAATAGCTAGATATCAACAGTGGCTGCGTTACGTGGATTATCAAGCCAGACTTTTGGCATACGCTCAAGATTGGCATCATGAACAGGGTTTCGATGTGGCCCAGCACGTAACTTACACCAGCTGGCGCGTCCCCTCACCCTTATGGCAGCTTGGTATTCCGTTTATCTGGGGACCGATTAGTGGAACCGAAGTGTTTCCACGGTCATGTCTAAACTCAGTGAGCGCCGGGGCCCGCGCCTTTGAAGCCGTTCGGAACATACAGACTTGGATTGCGCGACGCTCATCTTCAGTGGCAGTCTGCGCGCGCAACGCAGCAGCGATTCCGGCCCCGCACCCTCAGGCGGTTGATTTTTTATCGGAACTCCGTGGCACGAGGAGTGGCGTAGAAATTGCGCATAACTTTTTTTTCCCTGATCATCGCGTCAAGGAGTTGCAGTCAGCCCGCAAGAATTTCGGCGTTTCGCCACATCTGCGAGCCTTTGCAGCCGGAAATCTTGAAGGGCGTAAAGGAATTGCGATTGCCCTAATGGCCATTGCGCGAGCCAAACGGCAGGGGGTTAGAGTTGAGTATCGCGTCACGAGCAGGGGCCCAGAATACAATCACCTGCGCCAATTGACAAAAAAGCTCGGTTTGTTGGATCAAGTTAGCTTGGGCTTGAGCTTTTCCAGCAGCGAATACGTAAGCCAGCTAGGTCAATACGATATTTGCCTTTTGCCAACGTTGCGCGATGGGGGGGGACTGTCGATCATGGAGGCCATGCTAGCTGGGTGTGTTCCCATTGTGGCCGATTGGTGCGGTCCAGGTGAAGCCGTCACTGACGAATGCGGCTACAAAATTCCAGTAACTAATCCGGTGGAAATGGCTGAGAGGATTTCCGATATCTTATGTTACCTTCATACCAATCGTGGTGAGTTGGAATTGAAGGGCAAGGCTGCTTCCTTACGCATCAGCACAGATTACAGTGAGGACCAGTTTGTGCGCTCCATGAACAAAATTTACTCTAGGGCTTCGAGCGCATCTTCGGGCATTGCTTTCCGTCCTGTATAAATATGGCTTCTTGTGTTTTTTCAGTGCCAAGGATAGGCGCCTGATACGGGTGCGCAGGTTTTCAAAGCAGGCGAGACCGCGGGCGTTGGCGATGATGCACGCCGCTTGTGAGTTGGTGCCCTCGGAGGCTGAGTTGGTAATGCGGTGTTTGATGTAGTTGAGCCGGCTTGGCAGGCGGCGAGCCAACATCTCGGCCACCTTCTTCATCGGAGTCAGCCCGCTGCGGGTGACTTGTGCCAGCCAGTCAGCAAAAATCTTCCGGGCAGAACCTTCGTAGTAAGACTGCCAAAATTCTGCGAAAGTTTTTAGCAGCCGCCAAGCCCGGTTGGTGCGGGGGTTCAGACGGCAAAGCTGATAGAAAGAGGGCTGCTAGCAAGGGTCGGGAAAGTTACGCAGCCAAAGGTATTTGGTGCTCTCAAGGGTTTGTCGGCCCGAGGAGGCCAGCTCTCGATGCTCGGCCTTGCGCACGATGTTGACCGCTTTGTTGAGATAAGTACTGAGATGGACCTTTTCATGGACGATGCCCGCCTTCGGTAGCACTCCGCGCACGGCGTTGCGGTAGGCGCTCCAGATATCCATGGCCATGGCTCACCATCGTCATTAGGCCGTTGAGTCAATAAGTCCGTTTGGATTTCACTGCGCGCACTACAAGCTGAGGCTTTGCGGATATCACCCCAACTGCGTCACCAGCAGCCTCTGGCTGTCCCATTGCGAAATCGAGCAGGTAGCTGCGAGTTCTCGGCTATTTGACCCTACGGGCACGCTGACCATCATTGTGGCGCTCCGGTCGGGTTGGGTGAACACCCAGAAAAAATTGACATCTTTGACCTCCTCGACACTCCGACTAAGCAGTTGGCAGCAGGCTCGGTCGGCGAAGTTGATGTTGCCGTCTAGAACGCAGCCTTCCTCAAATAAAACAACGATATGACACAAAAAGAATTTAAATCCTTCGGCGACTCTATCGCAAGCAAACTCGGCGACTCCAACAAGCTTCATGGCTATTTCGAGGATGCAGCGCCCAGACTTTTCTATACTTGCTACACTTTTGGGTTGCTGGAGACCAAGTCTCTCGGTCGGGTGCTGGAGATTGGGCCGTTTTACGGTTACGTCCCATTCCTTCTGCGCAATCAATCAACGTCTTACACGGTTGTAGAGGGCCCCGAACCGGCTGTTGATCCTTTATTACCTCTCTACGGAGAAGCTAACATAGACGTCCAACTCCTGGATTTTTTCGAGATTTTCGGGCCGGTCAACAGTGCAACCCATCGATTGCCTTTTCCCGATAACTCTTTCGATACCATCATTTGCTGGGAAACCATGGAGCATTTCAACTTCAACCCGGTCAAGTTTGTTCGCGAGCTCTTCCGCGTGTGCGCACCGGGCGGCAAGGTGCATATTACCGTCCCCAACAAGGCGTCTTTTCAGGCCTTGGCTGGACTCTGGTCACGCCGTAAGGAGCCCGCAACTATCCAGTCTTACTACCAATTCGAGGATTACCACAGCGCGGGCAAAACAGCCTTTTACGGATTCCATTGGCGTGAGTATACCCCTGAAGAACTTTCCGCGCTATTCTCCAAGGTCAGCTTTAAAATTGCAAAGTGCCGCACGGCCGTCATGTTACACCAGCACAAGCAGATTAGCTTGAAACGGAAGTTACTTCGGTTCGTCAACAAGTGTGTCGGCTCTCTAGCCCCACGGCACGGGACTAACGTGTTGCTGACGGCTGTTAAGTGATCGTCAGCTGAGCTGCGTCACCAGCAGCTTCTGGTGATCCCACTGGAGATTGGAACAAATCGCTTTGCGCGTTGACTTACGGGAAACGTTTTGGACGTTCACGGTAATGGAGGAACTCTGGCCGTCCTCCTGTTCGAACAATGTCAAGTAGTGCTCGATCGCTTAGCCGCGGCGATCGGGTTGACTGAACACGGAGAAGAAGTTCGTGTTCTTGATCTCTTCCGCACTGCGCTGCTGCAGCTCGGAACACCCGCCCGATATCAATGCGACCCTATGAACTGGCATTAGGGTCAAGATGCGATTTGGGGGTAACCTTCAACAGACAAAACAAGCTTTTGTGAGAATCCTACAAATCCATAACCGCTATCTCTTCCGTGGAGGGGAGGACGCCTCAGTCGACCGCGTTTTTCAGACGTTGTCCCCAAATCACCTTCTCAGGCGCTGTATCTTTTCTTCCACAGAGTGGAAGCATGAAGCCGCACCGACAATTTGGCGGCAGCCTTTCCTCATGTGGCGCAATCCGGAGGCTCTCGCACGAATCAAGGAGGCACATAAGGAACTCAGGCCGGATCTGTGGCTGGTGCACAATGTCTACCCCGTCGCCTCGGCGGCCGTTTACGAGTTGGCCCGCAACCTCTGCGTCCCGGTGATGTATTTCGGACACAACTTCAGGCCATTCTCCGTCAACGGATACTGCTGGGCCGGCCGACACCTCGCTCCGCAGGGTCTCCATGGGAACTACTGGCCAGAAATCCTCGCCGGAAGTTGGCAGAACTCACGTCTCAAGACCGCGGTCTTTGCACGGGTCCTGCGCAAACTCCGTGCTTCCGGCTGGCTGGACTCCATCAAAGCATGGGTTGCCATCTCGGACTTCATGCGCGAGCGCTACATCGAGACGGGGGTGCCGGCGGAACGAGTGTTCACCCTGCGCCATTCCTGGGACCTCTTGAACCAAGCGGCCGTCGCCTTTGAAGACAACGCCTCCGTTCTCTACCTCGGCCGCCTATCCCACGAAAAGGGCATCCCGGTCCTCTTGGAAGCTTGGCGGACGTTCCGCGCTGCCCAACCATCCAACTCACAACTCTCCCGTCTGGTCATCGCCGGCGAAGGCCCCCTGCAACATATGGTCGAAAAGGCGGCCGCCAGCGATCCATCGATCCGCTTCGAGGGCTATGTTTCGGGTGATCGCAAAGCCGAACTTCTGCGCTGCTGCCGCGCCGTCGTCGTCCCCTCCGTCTGGTGGGAAGCCCTCGGACTCGTGGCCTACGAGGCTTATGACTATTCCAAACCCGTCCTGGCGGCGCGATCCGGTGGCCTCACCGAAACCATGACCGACCAACAGACAGGCCTGCTCCACGAACCCGGCAACGCCGACGAGTTGGCCCGGCATCTGCAGCTTATGGCCAACGAGCCCGCCAAAGCGGAAATATGGGGAAGCCAGGGACGAGCATGGCTGGAAAGGAATACTTCATCCAAGGACTGGCTCGAGCGCTTCAACACCATCGCCAACTTCGCCGTGCACGGCCGCACCTAAGCTACGCAGTCCGATACGGTCCGCAGGCCAGCCGCACGGCTGGCCTTTTTCGTGCCGGCATCCGAACCACACCGACCCGCCCCCTCCACTCCATATTCAGCCTTCCTTCATTCTCCGACCATCGGATGAATGTTGGACAATTGGCAAATTGTCCAACAGTGCGGATGCCTCAAGAGCCGGGCGGGCCGAATCTGTCGCCGAACCAACGTCGGTCGGCCAGCCACTCCTTGCCGCGCTGCTCCAGCCACGGGAACTTTTCCCCGGGCAAATCCGGCTTTACGATCACCGCGGCAAGATTGTTGCTTGCCACGGGGCCGATGGCATCCAGCACGCGCAAAAGCGGCGCGGCAACTGTTGCTATGACCAGCGGAAGTTTGTTGCGACGCGCGCGCAATTGGCGCCACGGAACCCGGGTGCGGTAATAGAACCGGAAGCGGTGCGGACCGAACGGGGCCGCGCAATTGATCGTTTGCCGGATTTCCGACGCGCTGAAGCGGTAAACCCAGTTAGGTGCCGAGGTGTTGCGCCAACCCCCGCACTCCAGACGATTACACTGAACTGCGGCGAATTCGTAAGTCTGCCCGATACCGAGCTTCTGACCCAACCGTGTGACCAGATTGTCTGCCGGTTCGAAAAGAATGACGCAACGTTTGGCCACCCGATACATCTCGAGCAGCCCGCGGTGCGGGGATGCACAATGATGCAAGCCGGAATGGACGATCACGGCATCAAACGCGCCATCCGGATAAGACAAATTCTCCACATCAACCTCCGCATCACCGCCGATGTTGGACATCTCAAAGTTCTGCACCCCGGCCTCGCGCAAGGAAGCCTCGTCCCTCACGCTGCCGCAGACCACCAACACCCGATCATCAGGGCTTAGAGCGCCGTCGGCCAGTGCCGCCTTGAGCACTTCCACGTAGAATGCTTCGCTTTGATTGTCTTGCTCCGGAATCATCAGGTTGTCGCCAATCCAGGCCATCTCCCACCCAGGCTGGTGCTCTTGAAGCGTCGGCGTTGCGCCGGATCAGACAAGAGGAAAAGATCATACGACACATTTCGGCGCACATACGCGCCGGAGAAAAGTTTCCTCAGACCATGCAGGCCGCGGCGAAAAATCCGTCCTGGGCCATCCTTGGCCTCGCGCGAGGTTTCAAACTCCTCCCGCGCCTTGGCACTGGCACCGAGATTGTCGCCGAGAAAAGTGAACGTCGAAAGCGGCTCGGGCAGGCAAGCCATCCGGCGTTTCTTCTCCAGCAGACCACGAATCCACTGCAAGTCACCAACCGTCTTCCATTGGGGCTCAAACAGATGTCCTGCCTCCACCACCCTCCGACGGAAAAATGTGCTGCAGGACAAGGTGTTCAAAGTTGCGCCGGCCAGATGCCGGGGCGATGGCACATACGGCCGCCAATAACAAAGCGGTTCTCCCTCCCGACCAACCACAATCGTGTCACCGAACACCACATCGATGTCCGTGTGCTTTATGAAGTATTCCCCGACCACCGCCAAGGCGCCCGGCAACAACTGTTCATCGCAATTGAGATAGGAGCAAACTTCCCCGCTGACCCGACACAAACCCTTGTTGATTGCGTCATACATGCCCGCATCAGGACCCACTACAAATTCGAGACGATAGTTTGGCGTTTCCGGAAACCGCGCCAGCATCCGGCCCTTGAAGTCTTCAATCCCACCCGAACCCGCGTCACAAATGATGTGCTCGACCATTAGCGGCACAGCCGCCCCCTCCTCTTTAGCCTCGCCGCACGGCACACGGCCGCCGTTAACCGCTTGCGCCACCTGGTCGTTCACGCTGGCGACGCACAGCTCCAACCAATCGAGCTGATTGAAACTCGGAGTAACAATAGAAAACCTCATGCCGTGCTTTTCGGTATTTTAATTAACCCCGCACCCCGCACTTTACCAGCCTTCCCCTCCTCCCAAGTCCCCACTCCCCAACCTGACACAAGGACATTTGGCAAAATGTCCATGTGTCTTTCCCCTCCGCGCCAGGCCCCACGCCTGGCGTTTTGATTTCGCCGCAACCTATTTTGCCACCTTCGCACTGTGCCCTTGGTAGTTTAGTCGCCGCGGCGACCCTCACGCTGTCTCGCTCCGCTTCGGCTCCCA
>ERZ889217.740-NODE-740-length-18673-cov-11.632721_pt1 | contig 18673 bp, 17 predicted proteins | sample MGYA00521098_ERZ889217 | MGnify/ENA primary metagenome ERZ889217 (study PRJEB32303, sample SAMEA104408613) | aquatic metagenome | biome: Brackish water; feature: Pelagic; material: water | place: Baltic Sea | collected 2014-06-10T22:04:00 | depth 2,362 m ... | reverse complement strand
AAGCGACTGATGATGGAGCTTTAGTTGAAGCTATGCGTGGAAAAGTGAAATTAATTCTGGGTGAAGAGCGCGCGCTTAAAATTACAAATCCAGATGATCTTGGGGCAGCGCTGAAATATTTGAGTCCAACCCAATCTAGTGATCTTCGCGCAGGCGTCGGAGTAGATGCACATGCTTTTTCAACTGATTCGACCCGTCAATTATGGCTAGCTGGATTGCTCTGGGATGGCGAAGTTGGCGTTGATGGCCACTCTGATGGCGATGTCGCGGCCCATGCGATTTGTGATGCGCTATTTTCGGCGGCAAATCTTGGTGATCTTGGTTCCAACTTTGGAGTTGATAGAGCTGAATTTGCTGGCGCTTCAGGTGAAAAATTATTAGGTGAGGCCTTTAACTTAATTACCGCTGCTGGATTTTCTATTCAAAATGTTGCGCTCCAAATTGTTGGCAATCGACCAAAGATTAGTATGCGGCGCAGTGAAGCAATCGAAAAGATTTCAAAGGCCTTAGGTGGCGCACAAGTCTCAGTCTCTGCAACAACAACTGATGGCCTTGGCCTTACCGGTGAAGGTAGAGGCATTGGCGCAATTGCAACTGCCCTAATCCAACGAGCTGGAAGCTAGAATTTGCTAATGGCCAAGATAGATAGCGATCTAAATTTATATAACACCGCTGATCGCGCAATCTCAAAATTTGCGCCACTGGAGCCAGGAAAAGTTGGAATCTATCTCTGTGGCGCAACTGTGCAAGCACCACCACATATCGGCCATATTCGCTCAGGAGTTAACTTCGATATTTTGCGTAGATGGTTATTAGAAATTGGATATGACGTAACTTTTATTCGAAATGTAACTGATATTGATGACAAGATTTTACATAAAGCAGTTCATGAAGAGATTGCCTGGTGGGCCGTTGCAATGAAGTATGAACGAGCATTTAGCCAAGCCTATGCCGCGCTAAATGTCTTGCCACCAACTTACGAACCTAGAGCGACGGGACATATAACTCAGATGATTGAGTTGATGGAGAAGTTAATCGCAAATGGAAGTGCATACGCCCCGGGAAATGGTGATGTCTATCTTGAAGTGCGCAGACTAAAGTCTTATCTCACGCTCTCAAATCAGAAGCTAGATGATCTGCAATCTGCTGAAGATGCGGATTTAACTTTTAAGAAAGATCCCAGAGATTTTGCGCTCTGGAAGGCGGCTAAACCAGGTGATCCATCTTGGCCAACCCCTTGGGGCAATGGTCGACCAGGTTGGCATTTAGAGTGCTCGGCAATGGCGCATGCATATTTGGGCGAGAGCTTTGATATTCACGGCGGTGGCTTAGATTTAATCTTTCCACACCACGAAAATGAGATTGCACAATCAGAATCGGCCGGGTGGGGCTTTGCAAGTATTTGGATGCACAATGCTTGGGTTACAACATCTGGTGAGAAGATGAGCAAGTCGCTAGGAAATTCATTACAAGTTATGGAAATTTTAAAACAGGTTCGTGGAATCGAACTGCGTTGGTATCTTGGCGGCGCGCACTATCGCTCGATGTTGGAGTTCTCTTTTGAAGCGCTAGAAGAGTCAGCAGTGAATTTTCGCCGAATTGAGGGCTTCTTAACGCGTGCTGGTGAAATTTTAGGCGCTGAAATTGAACCAAAGATATCTGCCGAATTTACTAAGGCTATGAATAGCGATTTAGCAGTGCCCCAAGTTCTCGCCGATATTTCTGAGGCGGTTCGTCTCGGAAATTCTGCAATCACGGCAAATGATTTAGCAACAATCACTAAAAGTGCCAGCGAAGTTCGTGGCGCACTTAGAGTTCTTGGGTGCGATCCATTTGATCCAGTATTTGCCAGCGGTTCCAAATCAAAAGAGAGCGCCCTAGACGGCCTAATAACATTGGCACTTGATCAACGAACCGCTGCACGTGGTCGAAAAGATTTTGCAGCCAGTGATGCAATTCGCGATTCACTAACTGAACTTGGAATTACTATCGAAGATACCCCAACCGGCTCGCGCTGGACCACCGAATAACTAACCCTAAAGAATCGAAAAAAAATGCGCCCCGGAAAAAAACGTCGTGAAGCAGCAGTCGCACCTTCTCGTAGACCCACAAATAGAAAGCCAGAGTCAAGACTTGAGACTCGCGCAAATAGCGACGCAGTCGCAGGACGCAATAGCGTTGTCGAAGCGTTGCGGGCCCGAATTCCTGCCAAAGAACTTTTAATTGCAGAGCGCGTAGAGATTGATGAGCGCATTACTGAAGCGCTGCGATTAGCGAAGAATCAAGATTTAGGAATCAAAGAGGTACCACGTGGCCAATTAGATGGCGTCACTGGAACTACCAATCATCAAGGCATTGCTCTAATCATTAAGCCATTTCAATATAAGGATTTTGAAGCTGTAGTTCTTGGAGCAAAGAAGCCTGGGCTATTGATCGCGCTAGATGGTGTAACTGATCCGCACAATCTTGGGGCAATAGTTAGAAGCGCAGCAGCATTTGGCGCAGATGGTGTTGTAATCCCTGAGCGTCGCAATGCAGCAATGACAGGCTCGGCATGGAAATCATCTGCAGGCGCCGCAGCAAGGCTGCCGATTTCACAGGTGACAAATCTGGTGCGCTCGATAGAAGATGCGAAAAAGGCTGGTTTCTTCGTGGTTGGGCTAGATGCCGAGGGCGATGAATCACTCCCAGGATTCTCACTTGCAAAGGAATCTGTCTATCTAATTGTTGGTAGCGAAGGCAAAGGGCTATCTAGATTGGTGCGAGAAAAATGCGATTTAATCCTCTCGATTCCGATGCAATCCGATGTTGAATCACTAAACGCAAGTGTGGCAACTGCAATCGTTATGTCCTGGATTGCCGAGAACCGGGCCGAATAGCCATGGCAAATTTCAGCCGCTTTATCGCTCTTGGCGACTCAATGACCGAGGGCATGTGTGATGAGATCGTTGATGGAAAATATCGTGGCTGGGCTGATCGCGTTGCAGATACCCTGGCAAGTGAAGATCCAAATTTCTCTTATGTAAATCTCGCTATTCGCGGAAAATTATTGACACAAGTTGTAGATGAACAGATACCTGCTGCTACTAAATATGTCACTGGCCCAGATACCTTGATTTCGTTTCATGCTGGCGCAAATGATGTATTGCGCCCAACTTATATTCCAGAATTGGCATATGCAAAATATGAGCTAGGGATCAGTGACTTGGCCAAAACTAGTGCAACTATTTTGGTCTTTACAGTTATCGATCGCGTAGATGGTAAGGGGCGAACTGCGCAGATGTGGCACGAGCGCTTTAGTTCATTCAATATAAATGTCCGAAGAGTTGCCGAAAAATATGGAGCAATAGTCATAGAAGCCGATAGTGCAAAGTGGATGGCAGATCTTCGTTTCCTTGCCTCCGATAGATTACATTTGAACCCAGATGGCCACTGGCGACTTTCACAAGCAGTTTTAGAGAAGTTGGATAAAAAGTCTGATGCTTCATGGAAAATTCTGCTGCCCCCAGCGCCAAAGAAGAGCTGGCTTCGCAAGAAGAGTGAGAAGTTATTTTGGATAATTATCTTTGTACTGCCGTGGATTTGGCGCAGGCTTCGTGGAAAATCAACGGGCGATGGCCGATCCGCAAAGTATGAAACTCCAATTGCTTGGAAGCCAAAACCTTAAAAGAGAGGGATTTAGGGCAATTTGCGCAGATATCTAGAATTGGAGTCAACTCTTGCGAGTTCGCCAGCATTGCTCTTTGCGTGTCATAATTACCCCCTTCTCCACGCCTCCCTAGCTCAGTGGTAGAGCAACGCACTTGTAATGCGTAGGTCGTCAGTTCAATCCTGACGGGGGGCTCCAAAAGCAAGATTAATTTGGTATGAATAACCCATGGAACGCGATTTCGATGTCATAGTAATTGGTTCCGGCTTTGGCGGCTCAGTAAGCGCGCTTCGACTAACTGAAAAGAATTACCGGGTCTGTGTTCTTGAGGCTGGTAGACGTTTTGAGGATAAGGATTTTCCAAAGACCTCGTGGCGGCTCAGTAAATTTTTATTTGCACCAAGAATTGGATTGCGCGGGATTCAACGTATCCATGCCCTTCCAGATGTGCTTGTTCTTGCGGGTGCTGGAGTTGGTGGAGGTTCACTTGTTTATGCAAATACTTTATATTTACCACCAGACTCTTACTTCAATGATAAACAATGGAAGCACATAACCGATTGGAAATCTGAATTACTTCCTTGGTATGACCAAGCTTCACGGATGCTTGGTGTTGTAGATAATCCATATTTTTCACCATCAGATGCGGCAATGAAAGAAGTTGCAATCGAAATGGGCGTAGGGCACACATTTAAGATGGCACCACTTGGTGTTTATTTCGGTAAAGGGCCTGGTGAATCAAGTCTAGATCCATTCTTTGGAGGAAAGGGCCCAGACCGTAATGGGTGCATGCAATGTGGTGCATGCATGACTGGATGTCGATTTAATGCAAAAAATACCCTTCCGAAAAATTATTTAGGGCTTGCTGAAAGTGCTGGTGCAAAAGTTTATGCCGAGCACACGGTAACTAAGATCAGCCAAGAATCAGATGGAAGTTGGAAGATCTACGCCCGTAAGAGTTCGTCCTGGCTTGGGAGCAAGCGCATTTTTACAGCAAATCAAGTGATTGTTGCGGCCGGAACTTATAACACGCAGAAGTTATTACACCGAATGAAGAGTGATGGCATTCTCTCAAATCTCTCATCAACTCTCGGAAAACTTTCGCGAACAAATAGTGAGGCACTTACTGGAGCTTTGATGCCACGAGTTGATATTGACTACAGCAAGGGTGCAGCGATTACATCTTCCTTCTTTCCTGACGATCACACCCATGTAGAACCCGTTAGGTATGGCGTTGGAAGCAATGCAATGGGCTTATTACAGACCGTAATGACTGATGGTGAAAGTGCAAAAGTTCGACGCAGACAATGGCTGGCCACCGTAATTAGAAATCCAAAATTACTCGTCCGAGTTTTAAACGTTCGTCGTTGGAGCCAGCGGACAGTAATTGCGCTGGTAATGCAGAATGTAGATTCAGCGGTAACAGTTTCGATTAAGAGAACTATTTTTGGCCGGCGCTTAACCTCAAAAAATGATAGTGATAAACCAAATGCCACATATATTCCCGCAGCAAATGAAGTGGTTCGTCGAATTGCAAATAATAACGGTGGAATTTCTGGCGGACATATTGGTGATTTAATTGGTGCGCCATTTACGGCGCATTTTGTCGGTGGTTGTGTAATTGGTGATAGCGATAAAACTGGAGTTATTGATCCGTATCACCGGGTCTGGAATTATCCAACTCTGCATATTGTTGATGGCGCAAGTGTTACGGCAAATCTTGGCGTTAATCCCTCATTGACAATTACGGCACAGGCCGAGCGTGCAATTTCGATGTGGCCAAATAAGAACGAACTCGATCTGAGGCCAACTCAAGGATCGGAATATGTGCGCCTTGCTCACCAAATTCCAACTAATCCAGTTGTGCCAGAAGGCGCAGTAGGTGAGTTAAGAGTTCTTTAGTTTTTCTGTCATCTCGCTGCGAAGTCTTGGCCAAGTGGTCATTGGATAATCTAAGTTCCGATAAAAATCTCTTATTAGCGCTTGAACAATTTGCGGGCGCTCTTTTACAACAAAGTGTGAGGTACCTGGAACAATTGCCAGACGAGCATTGGCGATAGCTTCATAAAGCTCAATCGTATGGTGGTTTGAAAAAGGTTCGTCATCACCTGTGAGAACTAGTACCGGACAATTTATTTGAGCTAAATCTGATGTAGTCATCGTCGGCTCTGAATTCCAGACCTCATAAGCTTTTCTAATTATTACTTCCTGCATGTGCACAGGATCAGGTGACCTGAGAGCAAATTTTGCGGCATCATCTTCTGAGATAACAATCTCTGGATCTGATTCAACTAGCGTTAGACCACTGTCATAATGGAAATTAGTTCCGATAGCAACGATTGATTTAACAAGATCAGGGCGCTTGATGGCAAGCATCAACGAGATAATTCCGCCATCACTCCAACCAATTAAATGTGTTGGGCCTTTTATTACATCTTCAATATAGGCAATAGCCTCATCAACTTGGAAATCAAAGTGATAGAAGCCATCTCTACTTGCAGTTCTACCATGCGCGCTTCGATCATAGGCATAGATAGAGTGAGTTCGCTGAACTGCAGGAATGACTGTGTAATCCCAACTCTCAGTCGAACTTAAACCACCATGCATGAGGAGAACAGGTTCACTTTTTTTCCCGAAGCGTTTTCCAGCCGCAGACCAGATTTGATGGCCACGCAAATCAATATAGCCACGCTTTAAAGAGAGCATTTTAGAGTGAGTCCATAATATGTCGATTGCCGCGATCAAAGGTCGCATAGTTCCAGCACCAATCAGCGATGGTGCCGATTCGGTTGCGGCCGCCCATTAGGTAGAAGAGGTGCAGGAAGAGCCAGGCAACCCAAGCTGGAAAACCAGAGAATTTGATTCTGCCAGCTTCAACAATTGCTTTATGGCGACCAATTGTTGCCATTGAACCCTTATCTCGATATTTGAATTCCGTTAACTTCTCACCTTTAGCAATTCTTAAGATTTGTGCTGCGACAAACTTGCCTTGTTGCAACGCAACGGGAGCAACCATAGGAAGAAAGCGACCAGCTTTATCTTTAGCGCCGCAGATATCTCCAACGCCCCAGATACCCGGATAGTTTGTTGCGGCAAGAGTTGGGTCAACGCTCAATCTATTTCCATCAAGGGGAAGTGAGAGGTTTTCTATAACCGGTGCACCCTTAACACCTGCTGCCCAGATAGTTACTTCAGCTGGGATAAAGCTCTCATCGCGCAATTGAATCTCATGGTGCTTAACTGATTTAACCGCAGTGTCGAGTTTGACTATAACTCCGAGTGATTCTAAAGATTTTTTAGTCTTCTCGGATAGTGAAGGCGCAAAACTTGGGAGCAACCTTGGGCCAGCTTCGAGCAAATAAATATCGATATGGTTGGCCGCATGTTTCTGATCATTAGTTAACGGACCACGGACAAGTTCTGCAAGTGCTCCTGCCATTTCAACGCCAGTAGGGCCACCACCAACTACGACAACTGAGAGCCTTGTGTCATCTTCAAAGCGACAGAGATCTTCAAATCGACGCATAACTTCGGCGCGAATTTGTAGCGCTTCACTTATTGATTTCATTCCAAGGGCGAACTCAGTTACACCCGGTGTTCCAAAATCTGCTGTTACTGAGCCCATTGCGATAATCAAATGATCAAAAGGGAGAACTTCGCTGCTATCTAATTTAATGATCTTGTTCTTGTGATCTATTGAGATTGGGCTTGCCATTCGGAATTTTCCATTGAATGATCGGAGCGCGCCACGAATTGGATATGCAACATGATCAGCCGCAAGGCCGGCGGTTGATACTTGGTATAGCAAGGGGAGGAAGGTCTGATAGTTATGGCGATCAACGACAGTTATATCTGCGCTCTCGCCGAGGGCCTTTGCCGCTGCGATTCCGCCAAAGCCCCCACCGAGTATTACTACTCGTGGTTTTGAACTCAGGGCCATGGATTTCCTCTGCTATTTCTTGCTAAAGCGCATTTGAAGTTTCGCCAATAAGGATTGAAGTCTACTGTTAATGCCGTGAGCTCATCGACCGAAAATCGCCAACCTGAACGTAAAATCCTGGTCACAGGGGCCTCAGGATATGTAGGTGGCAGATTGGTTCGCCAATTACTAAGTCAAAATTTTAAGGTACGAGTGCTAGTTCGGGATAAGAATAAAATAAGTGGCCAGCCTTGGTTTGAACATGTAGAAATATCAGTTGGAAATGCAAATGATTTGCAAGCTGTTAAATCTGCCCTCGAAGGAGTTCATACCGCTTTTTACTTATTGCACTCGATCAATTTAGGTTCAAATTTTGATGAAATAGAAGCGCAGATGGCTCGCAATTTTGCACAAGCCTCAGAACAAGCAGGAGTAAGTCAGATTGTTTATCTCGGCGGAATCGCAAATGATAAGAAGATCAGTCAGCATCTAGAGTCCCGCGCAAATACCGGGCGCGAGCTTGCTAGTGGCGCAGTCCCTGTCTTAGAGATGCGCGCTGGAATAATTATTGGATCTGGCTCCGCATCATTTGAAATGCTGCGCCATCTAACCCATCGCCTCCCGGTAATGACAACCCCAAAATGGGTATCGAATTTAACCCAACCAATTGCGATTCGAGATGTGCTCTGGTACTTATCTAGCGCAGCAATGCTAGAAAAATCTGTAAGTGGCGTTTATGACATTGGCGGCCCGGCAGTTCTCTCTTATGCCGACATGATGCAAGCCTTTGCAAAGATTTCAGGTCTGCGCCGAAGATGGATTATTAAAGTCCCTGTTCTCACGCCCGGACTTTCAAGTTTGTGGATTGGATTTGTTACACCAGTTCCAACTGCACTTGCTAGACCACTTGTTCATTCACTTATAAGTGAAGTCGTTGCAGATCCAGAGAAAAGCATTGCTGGCCTTATTCCACCGCCACCTGAGGGGTTATTACATGTAAATCGCGCAATCGAACTTGCCCTCTCGAGAATTTCGCAGAATCAAGTCGAGTCTCGCTGGTCTGATGCCACCCAACCAACTGCGCCTTGGCAGAAGGCACAGGGCGATCCCGATTGGGCTGGTGAAATAATTTATCGCGATCATCGCGAGCGAACTGTTGAGACAACTGCTGAAAATTTATGGAAGAGCGTAGAGCAAATCGGTGGCGATAATGGTTGGTATGGCGCTGATTTTCTCTGGTGGACGCGCGGCTTAATAGATCGCATCTTTGGTGGTGTTGGTCTGCGTAGAGGTCGACGGCATCCGCATTCACTTCGAATTGGCGATAGCTTGGATTTCTGGCGCGTTGAAAATATAGATTCAGGCAAGAGCTTAAAACTTTATGCCGAAATGATTCTGCCGGGCAAAGCTTGGCTAGAATTTAAAATTGAGGAAGTTGAAGTAGATGGTAAGAAAATGCGGAAGATCTCGCAGGATGCCACCTATTCACCTCGCGGACTTGGTGGACAGCTATATTGGTTTACAGTATCGATATTCCATGTTCTGATCTTTCCAAGAATGCTTGGAAATTTAATTCGCAGTGCAAATCGCAAAGATTATGCCGCCGCACAATTGGCCCGATAACCCGCACAAATCCCAGAAATTGTCACCACCTTCTCGTATGATTGGCTAATGGAAAATCTCGAGATCACTTCACAGCTTGAGACTAGCTCTCTAACTGAACTTGAAAGTAAGATCTTGGACTTCGAAGGTCAGTGGTGGAAGTTTGCAGGAGCCAAGGAGAGCGCTATAAAGGGGCTCTTTGATATGACCCCTCCGGCTTACTATCAACTGCTAAATAATTTGATCGACCGGGATGATGCCCTTCTGGCGGCGCCAATGCTCGTTAAGCGCCTGCGCCGCCTGCGCGAGGCCCGCACCAACGCCCGCTCGCGCTAACTCTCCCGCCCCAGCCACTTCAATTTGCCCCACCCTTCACCTCTGCTCTAGATTTGGCATTAGCACTCGGCAGGTTAGAGTGATAATCGTAAAATTGTTAGAGAGAGACATATACATATGGCAAAGATGATTGCTTTTAATGAAGAGGCCCGTCGCGGTCTCGAGCGCGGAATGAATGCACTCGCAGACGCTGTGAAGGTCACCCTTGGACCTCGTGGACGAAATGTTGTCCTAGAGAAGAAATGGGGCGCGCCAACAATTACAAATGATGGCGTCTCAATTGCTAAGGAGATCGAACTTGATGATCCTTGGGAGAAGATTGGCGCAGATTTAGTTAAAGAAGTTGCTAAGAAGACAGATGATGTTGCCGGTGATGGAACAACCACTGCAACCGTTCTGGCACAAGCACTTGTCCGCGAAGGCCTACGTAACGTTGCCGCCGGATCAAATCCAATGGCGCTAAAGCGCGGCATTGAAAAAGCAGTCGATGCAATCTCCGCAGAGCTACTGGCAATGTCTAATCCAGTTAAGACCAAAGAGCAGATTGCAGCTACTGCATCTATCTCTGCGGCTGACTCAACAATTGGCGAGATGATAGCTGAGGCAATGGATAAGGTTGGCAAAGAGGGCGTTATTACTGTTGAAGAGTCAAATACTTTTGGCCTTGAGCTAGAACTGACAGAAGGTATGCGTTTTGATAAGGGTTACATCTCACCTTATTTCACAACTGATACCGATCGCATGGAAGCCGTTCTAGATGATCCTTATATCTTGATCGCAAATTCAAAGATCACAAATATTAAAGATCTACTACCTATCCTTGAGAAGGTAATGCAGACCGGAAAGACGCTAGTAATTCTCGCTGAAGATGTTGAAGGCGAAGCGCTAGCAACACTTGTTGTAAATAAGATCCGCGGAACTTTCAAGTCTGTAGCTGTAAAGGCTCCAGGATTTGGCGATCGCCGCAAAGCGATGTTGCAAGATATTGCGATTCTTACTGGCGCAACCGTTATCTCTGAAGAAGTTGGCTTAAAGCTAGATGCCACGACTATGGATCTACTTGGCCGCGCTCGCAAAGTTGTGGTCGCTAAAGAGGAGACCACAATCGTTGAAGGTGCCGGAGATACGGAACAGATTAAGGGACGCGTAAATCAGATCCGCGCCGAAATCGAGAAGTCAGATTCAGATTATGACCGTGAGAAGTTGCAGGAGCGTCTGGCAAAACTTGCTGGTGGCGTTGCAGTTATTAAGGCCGGAGCCGCTACTGAGGTAGAGCTCAAAGAGCGTAAGCACCGCATCGAGGATGCAGTTCGAAATGCAAAGGCAGCTGTCGAAGAGGGCATTGTCGCTGGCGGCGGCGTTGCACTTCTACAAGCAGCCAAAGTTGCATTCGAAAAGTTGAAGCTAACTGGTGAAGAAGCTACTGGCGCTCGCATTGTTGAAATTGCAATCGAAGCTCCACTAAAGCAGATTGCGATAAATGCTGGCCTCGAAGGTGGCGTAATCGTTGAAGCAGTTCGCAATAAGCCTGTCGGCACCGGACTAAATGCCGCGACTGGCGAATATGTTGACATGATTAAAGCCGGAATTATTGATCCAGTTAAGGTCACTCGTTCTGCGCTACAAAATGCAGCATCAATCGCTGCGCTATTCCTAACCACTGAAGCTGTAATTGCGGATAAGCCAGAGCCAAAGGCGGCGGCAATGCCACAAGGCGGCGGCGAGATGGATTTCTAAATCAAGCGTAAGTGGGCCCGCGAATTATTATTCGCGGGCCCACTGCTTTAAGGTAGGCACATGAGTTCTATAAAGGTCGATGACAAGTTCGGCGCCCATGAGATTGCGCACGCTGCTGCGCTTGAGGATGCCCCAAAACCGGAATATGTCGGCGAGTTAGTCTCGATTTCTTATGATGATATTGAAGGCTCAGAAGATTCTAGAATTGCAACTTATCTCTTTGAAGCAACTCTCCCAGCATATGTTGGATGGCGTTGGGCAGTCACTGTTGCGAAAGTTGATGAATCAAGTTCGCCAACAATCTGCGATGTAGTTCTCTTTCCTGGCGAGGAATCACTTCTTGCCCCCGAATGGATTGCATACAAAGATCGATTGCTTCCTGGTGATGTTGGCCCTGGCGATATCGTTCCAACATCTGCAGATGATGAGCGTTTAGTTCCTGGATTTGCAGTTATGCCAGAAGATGAAGAGTTAGATCTCGCACAGTTATTTGAATTTGGTCTTGGCCGCGCGCGTGTTCTATCAATTACTGGTCGCGATCTTGCAGCGCAACGTTGGTATGCCGGAGATCGCGGTCCGAATAATCCGATCTCACAGCAAGCACCTAAGCCTTGTAACTCTTGCGGATTTTTTATCCCAATCGCAGGATCGCTTCGAAGTACCTTTGGAGTATGTGCAAACATATTGTCACCAGATGATGCCCGAGTCGTCTCGGTCGACCACGGCTGCGGGGCGCACTCTGAAGCGCTGGTAATTACCGATTAGCCTTTTTTAAGCGCAAAATTCGGCAGCACGGCGATACTTTCTTAAGTTAAACTAAACCTCTTGTAAAAAATAGATGTAAAGAAAAAAGGAGTTCCCCAATGCCTCTAGGTCGTGTGAAGTGGTACAGCCTTGAAAAGGGTTTTGGATTTATTGAATCTGAAGAGGGCGCAGATGTTTATTTAGCATCATCAGCGCTACCTTCCGGCGTTGCAACTGTTAAGCCAGGAACGAAACTTGAGTTCGGAGTTATCGAAGGCAAGAAGGGCCCTCAGGCAATGACAGTTCGAGTAATCGATGAGCCAGCATCTATCGTTGCAAATAATCGAATCAACCACGATGATCTTGCAACCATGATTGAAGACACAATTAAGATTTTAGATAAAGTCGGAAACGGACTACGTCATGGACGCCATCCATCAGGACCGGATGCTGAACGACTTGCAAAGGTACTTCGCGGTATCGCAGGACAGTTCGAGAGCTGATCCGAAACTTATCGTTGCTCGCGCTTAGCCCGTCTAATTGTGTAGCGAAGCCCAACTACACCAAGGGCAATTCCTGAAACACAGATCCATTTAGCATTTGTGCTGGCATCTAAGGCAAAGGTTGCAATGAGCGCGGCAAACCAGAGAGCAATTCCAATGATTATTACGGTAATCGCACTTCGAATCTCAATCATTTTATCCTTTACAGAACTATAACTAGAAGAAAGACGCCGATTAAGACGCCAAGGGTTACCAGCCTTCGAACTTTATAGCTCATGGCTCTGTAATTTATTTCTTTAGTTCAGCGACTACGTATTCAATGCAATCTGTAAGTTTTTTGACATCACTTGGATCTACCGCCGGGAACATTCCGATACGTAGCTGATTCTTGCCAAGTTTGCGATAAGGATCGGTATCAACGATGCCATTTGCGCGAAGTACTTTGGCAATTTCAAGGGCATCGATAGATTCATCAAAGTTAATAGTTCCGACTACCTTTGAGCGCATTGCTGGATCCTCAACAAATGGAGTTGTGTACTCATTCTTCTCGGCCCATGAATAAAGATGCGCTGAAGAGTCTCCAGTACGACCAGCTGCAAATTTAAGTCCGCCATTTGAGTTCATCCATTCAATCTGCTCTGCTAAAAGGATGAGAGTGGCAAGGGCAGGAGTGTTATAGCTCTGATCTAGGCGTGAGTTCTCAATCGCAATTGTTAGATCAAAGAATGCCGGTATAAAGCGGCCAGATGCCTTAATTTTCTCTACTCGAGCAATTGCAGCTGGGCTCATGATTGCAATCCATAGGCCGCCATCAGAGGCAAAGGATTTTTGGGGCGCGAAATAGTAAACATCACACTGTGAAATATCTACATCAAGTCCGCCAGCGGCAGATGTTGCATCAACTAAGACAAGTGCGCCATCTGTTCCAGTTGGGCGAGTAATTGGCATTGAGACGCCAGTACTTGTCTCATTATGGGTAAGGGCATAAACATCAACGCCAGCTTCGGCAACGGCAACTGGATGTGAACCTGGTTCTACTTTAATAACAGTTGGATCATCAAGAAATGGCGCATCCTTTGCGCAGGCGGCAAACTTTGAAGAGAACTCACCAAATACCAAGTGCTGTGATTTCTTCTCGATAAGGCCAAAGGTTGCGATATCCCAGAATGCAGTTGAACCACCGTTACCAAGTACAACCTCATAACCTTGCGGAAGATTAAATAGCGAGACCAGCCCAGTGCGTACGCGGTTAACCACGTTCTTTACTGGCTTCTGTCGATGAGATGTTCCAAGAATTGCACTGCCGCTTTTAGCTAGGGCTGCAAGTGCTTCTGGACGAATTTTTGATGGGCCGCAACCGAATCGACCGTCAACTGGCTTTAGATTATCTGGAATTTTAATATCGCTCACAGGGTAGAGCCTAAGGGTTCAGACGTGTAACTTGCCAATTGGAATCGTGGGGCGCAGCCGATGTTGGTTCTAATTCATATCGCAATCGATCATGTAATCTGGAATATCGCCCCTGCCAGAACTCGATGCTGATGGGCCGGACGATATATCCACCCCAATAATCAGGGCGAGCAACTTTTGTACCTTCTGGAAATTTCGCAGCAGCGCTCGCAAATTTCTCTTCAAGTTCAGCGCGGGACTCTAATTTTGATGACTGCGCACTTGCGATTGCACCAATCTGGCTGCTCCAAGGTCGAGATTCAAAGTAGCTCTCGCTCTCCTCGCTGCTAATTTTCTCGGCGCTGCCCAGAATAATTACTTGGCGCTCCATCGGATACCAAGGAAATAAAAGTGAGACCTTGGGATTTTTATTAATTGATTCTGCTTTTCTAGATAAATAATTTGTGAAGAAGGTAAACCCCGCAGTTGAAACATCTTTTAAGAGTACGGTTCGTGAGACTGGTTGGTTGCCTGAAATTGTTGAAAGAACCATTGCATTTGCTTCAACAACCATAATATTTTCAGCGGCCTCACCCAACCACTTAATAAAGTGCGCGATTGGATCATTGGCAATTTCGCCCTCATCTAGCCCAGCCTCACCATATGAGAGGCGCATGGCTCTGATGCTCTCTCGATTAATCTCACTCATAGCTGTATCTAACTTCACTTTCACTCTGACCGCATCTCTTATGGGCTGAGTTTGGAATAGCTGGCAAAAGTGAGGAGAATACTGCTAACTAGTTGAAGGAGCCCGCTGTGCCAGATAGTTTCAAACCCGGCCTTGAAGGTGTAATTGCATTTGAATCTGAGATTGCCGAGCCAGATAAAGAGGGCAGCGCCCTTCGCTATCGCGGTGTTGATATTGAAGATCTTGTCGGCCGCGTTACCTTTGGAAATGTCTGGGGCTTATTAGTAGATAACGAATTTAATCCAGGACTTCCTGCAGCTGAACCCTTTCCAATTCCAGTTCACTCTGGTGATGTTCGAGTCGATGTGCAATCTGCAATTGCAATGTTGGCACCGGCTTGGGGCTTTAAACCACTTTTAGACACAACAGATGATGAAGCGCGAATTCAACTTGCTCGCACTTCAGTGATGGTTCTCTCTTATGTTGCACAAGCTGCGCGTGGTACCGCGCCAATGGTTCCGCAATCAGAGGTTGATAAGGCGGACACAGTTGTTGAGCGAATGATGATTCGCTGGCGCGGTGAGCCAGATCCACTTCACGTGCGCGCAGTTGATGCCTACTTTGTATCTGCGTCAGAGCATGGAATGAATGCCTCAACATTTACCGCGCGAGTAATCGCCTCAACTGGCGCAGATGTTGCAGCAGCAATCTCTGGCGCAATCGGTGCCATGTCTGGCCCACTTCACGGTGGCGCGCCTGCTCGCGTACTTAGCATGATTGAAGCTGTCGAAAAAACTGGCGATGCAACTGCATATGTTAAAGGCGTACTAGATCGCAAAGAGCGTCTGATGGGATTTGGCCACCGGGTTTACCGCGCCGAAGATCCACGTGCACGCACTCTTCGTCGAATTGCAAAAGAGCTAAATGCACCGCGATATGAAGTCGCACTTGCTCTTGAAAAAGCGGCACTTGCAGAACTACATGAGCGTCAACCGGATCGCGTATTAGAGACCAACGTTGAATTCTGGGCCGCAATCGTTCTTGATTTTGCACAAATTCCAGCACACATGTTCACCTCAATGTTTACTGCGGCTCGCACCGCTGGTTGGTCGGCACACATTCTTGAGCAGAAGCGCACAGGTCGAATTATTCGACCATCAGCTAGATATATTGGACCCGCTCCTCGCAAACCAAGTGAAGTTCAGGGCTGGGATGAGTCAGTCCACTCGCTCCATAATTAAACGCAATATCTTCTGGTTTAGAAGAGATCTGCGTTTAACTGACAACCCAGCGCTCTTAGCTGCAATTGCCGAAAGCGATGAAGTACTTGCACTCTTTATTATCGATGCAAAAATCGAAAAAGATAGTGGTCCTAAGCGACTTGCCTATCTTGCAGAATCACTTAAATCGCTAGATAAATCGCTAGCTAATAAGTTGCATGTATTTTCTGGCGATGAGGTTGAGATACTCAAAAATCTAATTGCTAAACATAATATTTCAGAGGTACATATCAGCCAGGAGTATGAACCAACTGGCGCAGCTCGAGATCTGATAATTGAAGGAGCTGGGATAAAACTTGTACGAACTGGAAGTTCTTATGCTGTTGCACCAGGGCGAGTATTAAAACCAAGTGATCAGACTCCTTATCGGGTTTATACCCCTTTTTATCGCGCCTGGTGTGTACATGGGTGGCGCCAAGCTGTTAGCGCACCTAAAAATATAGAGTTGGTGGCTCCAGAAGCTGCTGATCGAAACTTTGCGAAGTGGCAACTACCAGAAGGTGCAAAAATTACCGAGGCTGGTGAAGTTGCAGCACTATCTAGATGGAATGAATTCAAAGCAAAGAACCTGGCAAGTTATGACACAAATCGAAATTTTGCTGGCATTGATGGCACTAGCAAATTAAGTGCGCACCTAACTTGGGGCGAGATTCATCCCCGTACCTTGCTAGCCGAGCTTGGCGATAGTACGGCGCATGATGTGTTTCGCAAAGAGCTAGCTTGGCGCGAATTTTATGCCGATATTTTATTTAACAATCCACATACCGATCATGATTACTATGCACTTAGATTTAAAAATATGCGCTATGACAGTCCAGGTAAAAAATTTGAAGCTTGGTGTGAAGGCAAGACTGGCTATCCATTTGTTGATGCCGCTATGCGCCAACTTTTAACAGAGGGCTGGATGCATAATCGAACTCGGATGGTAGTCGCCTCGTTTCTGGTTAAAGATCTACATTTAGAATGGACACTCGGGGCAGATTTCTTTATGGAGCACCTAGTTGATTTTGATATCGCATCTAACTCACATGGCTGGCAGTGGACAGCTGGGTGTGGAACCGATGCCTCGCCCTATTACAGAGTATTTAATCCAATTGAACAGGGCAAGCGTTTTGATGTAGATGGCGATTACATAAGAAAGTATGTTCCAGAACTCGCACATTTAGATGCGAGGCAGATACATGAACCCTGGGAATTCCTAGATGGATATTCGCATGGATATCCAGAGCGAATCGTTAGCCATGCAACTGAAAGACTCGAATCCTTGGCCCGGCTAGAAGAGATTAAGGGCGAGTAATCTCGCTCTGCACATAACCTAACCCAGACCGCTTTGCTTCATACATCGCTGCATCAGCACGCTTTAAGAGAACTTCCTTCGTAGTTGTAGGGCCCTGTGTTGTAACACTTCCAATGCTCACACCAACTCGAACTTCACCTACCGAGAGTGTAAATGGATAGGTGCAGGTAGCTCGAAGTGCAAGTGCAACATCGGCTCCGGTATCTGGACTTCCATAAATTATTACTCCAAATTCATCGCCGCCAAGTCTGGCAATTAGCGCGTTATCTGGAAGTACTCGATTAAACCTTGTAGTTATCTGCTTGAGTAGCTGATCTCCAATTTCATGTCCATACAAATCATTTACTCCTTTAAATCCATCTAAATCTAGAAGTAACAGGGTTCCGACTTTGCGCCGCAATAGTTCTAGCTCAGTTATGAATCTACGGCGATTTGGGAGTCCTGTGAGTTCATCGGTTCTAGCATGCTCACGATCTTCTGCAACTGCTCTTGCATCTCGCAGCGCTAAGGCCATGCGCAAGAAGGCTAGAGTTATTGTTATGAAGGCTAATAGAAGTATGAAGAATGGAAAGTAATTAGCACGAATTGCGCCATAGCCTAAGATGGCCGAACTGAAAATAAGGGCAATTGTTGTGGCCCAATTATTTAAATATCGCTCACTAACCTCACTCTCGCCGCCATGATGCCAGAGCGAATTAGCGATAAGTGCCAAGCCCAAGAGCCAACCATCATCAGATAGCGCTGCAAACTCATAGCCAGTGGTTGCTGAGATCAATAAGAAATATAGGTCGGTAATTGCAAAGGCACAGATTCCGACGAAGAGAATCAGGCTTCGAAGAGTGCGGTGTTGTAGGACTATGAGTGAGAGGCTAGCTGCAACTAGAACTAGATCGCCTACTGGGTAGAGAATGGCCAGAAAGACCTCGTAGCTAGAACCAGAAAAATGCAGCGTTGCCGGGCGCAGCAATAAGCTTGCAATCACACTAGATACGCCGAGGGCGATGATTGCAGTGTCTAATAATTCGAGTGCGGTTATTTTCTTTGTAACTGCTAGCGCCCTGATAACTCCAAGGAACATAAGGGGATAGAAAGCTATATATCCAAAATCTATTAGGTGCTCTGAAATATGTAGATCATAAAATGAGTTCCAGGTTGAAAATGAGGAGCTAAGTGCCCAGATAAAAATTGCCGATGAAATTGTAATTCTGGCTAGCGAATCATTTGATCTTGGAGATTTGTAGGCAATAACTGCAGCTCCAAATGCAATTAAATTAAAAAGAATTAGATCAGAGATAATCGATGGCAAATGAAAAGCCACCCGAATAATCAGGTGGCTAATCAGTAAGAAGAAGACAACTACTCTCGCCATTTAGCGAGCGTAGAGTAAAAAGAAGTGCTTACTTACAGGCTTTCTTTAAGCTTGTTTTAATCGTAGATAGACCGCCGGCATTTTTACTCTCTTCAGCCTTTGCGGCATCTACTTGAGCCTGAAGCGAATCGATTGCAGCTTGGGCACCGAGAACTCTCTC
>ERZ889217.738-NODE-738-length-18716-cov-5.855688_pt1 | contig 18716 bp, 16 predicted proteins | sample MGYA00521098_ERZ889217 | MGnify/ENA primary metagenome ERZ889217 (study PRJEB32303, sample SAMEA104408613) | aquatic metagenome | biome: Brackish water; feature: Pelagic; material: water | place: Baltic Sea | collected 2014-06-10T22:04:00 | depth 2,362 m ... | reverse complement strand
TCGCCGAGACGCTTGGGATCGCCAAGAAGTCCGCATAGCGCTGCATCCGCTCCGCGTGCGCGGCAACGATTTGCGCCTCTTCCGGGCCACTGAGTGGCACCCAGGCGAGCGTTGGTGCGTACGCCATTACGCGGGCTGCCCTGCGGCCGCCCCTCCAGTGGTTGGCGTGGAGCCCTTCTCCTTTTCGGCTGCTGCCGCCTCAACCTCCTCCTTCGTTGGGATGTTGACCCCAGCGGAGCGGAGCCGTGCGATCAGATCGGTGTACGCCGCAGGCTTCGGTGGCAAGTCGGCGAAGAGCGTCTCAAACGCCTCGCCCTCCACCGTCTCTTCCGAGATCAGCTTCGCCGCCAACGTATCAAGGCGATCGCGATGCTTCGTCAGCACCTCACGTGCGCGTGCTGCGCCCCGATCAATGATCGCGCGTACCTCTTCGTCAATCTGCTTGGCAACCGCATCGGAGTAGTTCTTCTGCTCCGACATCTCACGGCCAAGGAAGATCATCTCGTCTTGACGACCGAGCGTGACCGTTCCGAGCTTCTCAGACATCCCGAATCGCGTCACCATCTTGCGGGCAAGATCGGTCGCCTTCTCAATGTCATTGGATGCGCCGGTGGTTGTATCACCAAACACAAGCTGCTCCGCAACGTTTCCACCGAGCATGGCGGCGATCTTGTCTTCAAACTCGCTCTTGCTCTGCAGGTAGCGGTCTTCTGTTGGCAAGTTCATCGTGTAGCCGAGCGCCATGCCACGGCTGATGATCGTCACCTTGCTGACCGGATCGCACTTCTCAAGGATGCGTCCAACTACCGCATGGCCACCTTCGTGATACGCGATGATCTGCTTCTCTGGCTCAGTGATGAGGCGGCTCTTCCGCTGCGGGCCAGCCATGACGCGATCCAGCGCTTCGGCAAACTCATCCATGCCAACCACACGCTTACTTCGACGCGCAGCAAGGATTGCCGCTTCGTTCATGAGGTTCGCAAGGTCGGCGCCAGAGAATCCTGGCGAACGACGAGCGATCTCCTCAAGGTTCACCGTCTTGTCGAGCGGCTTCCCCTTCACATGCACCTTCAAGATGGCGAGTCGACCCTTCAGGTCAGGGCGATCAAGGATCACCTGACGATCAAATCGACCAGGGCGTAGCAGTGCTGGGTCAAGCACATCAGGGCGGTTCGTTGCCGCAATGATGATGATATTGGTACCGGTCTCAAATCCGTCCATCTCCACCAAGATCTGGTTCAGCGTCTGCTCGCGCTCGTCGTGTGAGCCACCAAGCCCTGCGCCGCGCTGTCGACCCACGGCATCAATCTCATCAATGAAGACGATGCATGGGGAGTTTCGCTTCGCCTGATCGAAGAGATCACGCACGCGTGACGCCCCGACGCCGACAAACATCTCAACAAATTCGGAGCCCGAGATGCTGAAGAACGGCACGCCCGCCTCACCAGCAACGGCGCGGGCGAGGAGCGTCTTTCCCGTCCCTGGTGATCCGATCAGGAGGACGCCCTTAGGGATCTTCGCCCCGAGCGCTTCGAATCGCTCTGGGAACTTGAGGAATTCAACGACCTCGGCGAGTTCAGCCTTGGCCTCTTCCACGCCTGCGACTTCAGCAAACGTGACTGGCGTCTTGTTCGCCACGAACATCTTCGCCTTGCTCTTGCCGAAGCTCATCGCTTGGTTGTTCTGGCCTTGCGCGCTGCGCATCATGAAGATGAAGAGTCCGCCGATCAACAGCACAGGGAGGAAGGCGCTGATCAGCAGGCTGAAGAGCTGTCCCGAGTCATCGGGCGCTTTAGCGCCGAACGTGATGCTCTCGGCGCTCTGTCCGCCCGCGGAGGCCGCGGTGAGCAGGTCGTTATAGACGTCCGTCAACTGCGTGGGGACCTGCACCTGGTAGTTCTCAGGCGGCGACCCCTTCAGCGTGATGGTGAGCGTCTGGTCCTGCTGAACGACCGCGTCCACGCGACCGCTCTTCACGTCACTCAAGAAGGCGGAGTATTCCTTGCTTGGTGCAGGTGTCGGCGAGAGGAGGACGCTCCCAAGGAGTAATACCGTGCCCAGCAGGAGCATCAGCATCACGGCACCATTACGGAGGGACTTCGGGATCACGTGGACCTCCTCTGCTCTCAAGTCTTCGTGGCGCTGGTAGCGAGGGCAGGAATCGAACCTGCTACCAAGGGCTTATGAATCCCCTGCTCTACCGGTGAGCTACCCCGCCTCGCGCTCAGTCAAGGATACCGAACCCGCGCCTGCAGCGCAGTACCCCGCCTTCGCTCCCCTGGACGGCTCAGGTAGGCTCGCAGCATGATCAGCGTCCTCGTCCTCTGCCACGGCAACATCTGCCGCTCCCCGCTCGCGGAGGTGCTCCTCGAGGCGGCCATCGCCACTGATCCCGCCCTCTCTAGACGAGTGCGCGTGAGCAGCGCGGGAACCTCCAACGAGCACGAAGGAGAAGGGATGCATGAACACAGCGCGGCGCTACTTGAGCGTCGCGGGCTGCGCGCGGAGCACCGCGCCCGTCAGTTGACGATTGAGTTGGCAAACCAGCAAGACCTCATCCTGGTAGCCGACCGCTGGAACCTCCGCGATGCGCGCGGCATTGTTGCGAGTGGGATCCGCCGCGCCGAAGTTCGTCTCATTCGCGACTTTGATCCAGCCGCTCAGGGGAGCGATCTCGATGACCCGTGGGGGCATCCAGAGAGTGCGTATGAACGTGCCGCCGAGGAGATCACTGCCGCGCTTCCAGGGATTCTCTCCGAACTGCGAGCTCGTGCCTAGCGCTACTTAAACGAAAGGATCGAGTCAACGAGGACGCGATCAAACGCATCAGCGTCAACGCCAACGGCAACATCCACATCCGGAGTGCGCCCCCGCTGCTTGAGGCGATCGCCGTACCAATCCGTAATGGTTCGGCCGCGTGCAAGGTCGCCAAGCTCCACATCCACGGCCGCATGCACGAGCGCGAGGAGATTCGGCACTGCGAGGTGTGCGACCGCAACCGCGTCGTGCACCGCTGAAGCCGGCCAATCGTAGCGGTCCTTATGGAAGATGGCGTAGAAGCGCAGAAGATCAGCGAAGATCTTGGCCGGCAGCGTTCCTGCCGCATCAAGTCGCTTCATGGCGGCTTCGCCAGTGAGCGCCCGGTGCGTTGCGTCAAGGCAGACCATGGTGATCGGAATCCCTGCTGCAAACACTATCGCCGCAGCATCTGGGTCTACATAGGAGTTGAACTCCGCAGACGCGGTGACATTCCCTTCGGCAATGGCTCCGCCCATCCAGCAGATGTGTGCGATCTTCGCCTTGAGCTCTGGGTGATCGCGAAGCAGGATTGCAATGTTCGTCAGCGGGCCGAGCGGTACGAGGGTGACCGGTTCGCTCGACTCACGCAAGAGCGTTGCGATCAGATCTACCGCGCCGGCGGCATGCTCCACACCGGAAGGCGCAGGAAGCTCAGCCCCATCGAGTCCGGAATCACCATGCACGTACGGTGCGACCCAGAGCGGTCGGACCAACGGCACATCGGCGCCAGCCGCCACGCGCATCTGATGCGCGCCTAGCAACGCCAACGTGCGGCGGAGATTCTCATAGGTTTTTGGGAGTGAGGCGTTGCCCGCAACGGCGGTTACGCCGAGCACCTTCAGCTCTGGCCGCGCCAGCGCAACCGCGAGTGCCATGGCGTCGTCGTGGCCTGGATCGCAGTCAATGATGATCGGGAGAGGCTTCGCCAACGTGCCAAGAGGGGCGCGGCGTGGCGACGGCGGGAATGGCGTCGAGAGCGGAAGAGGATTCGGCTTCAGGTCACTCATGGGAGCTTGGAGTAGATCTCCACCATTTCGTTTGCAAACCTTGCGCTGTCAATCGTGAGCCCAACATCGCAGTTCGGTTCGATCTTGTCGCGATTCAGTCGATATGGATTCGCGTCGCCGATGGTGCGCCCTCGCGCAGGCCCTTGCGTGGCATCTACCACCACGTGGTAGCGCGAGACGCCGACGAGATCAGGGATGGCGAGGTGCAGCACGGCGACGGCATCGTGAATGGCCATCTTCTCGCCTTGCCCCCACGCTGCAGATCGATCGAATGAATACTTGAGCAGCTCGGCGGCAACCTTCGCGGACGCTCCCGGAAGTGCGGTCAGCCGCTCGAGAATGGTGCGGTCAAGGATCGCGTGGTGAGTCACATCAAGTCCAATCATGGTGATCGGCAAACCGCTATTGAAGACAATCTCCGCGGCGGTCGGGTCTGCATAGATGTTGAACTCCGCTGACGCGGAAGAGTTCCCCTCTCCGACCGAGCCTCCCATCAGGCAGATATGGGAAATCTTTGGCGCTAGATGCGGGTACGAACGAATCAGCAGCGCAATGTTTGTCAACGGTCCCACTGGCGCGATCGCCACAGGCTCAGGCGATTCCTCTAGGAGGCGCGCCATCAGCGCAACGGCGCCTTCTGGCTCCGGGGTACGCGGCGCCTTCGGCAGCGTGGTGTTGCCGAGCCCGCCCTCACCATGGACCTCGGTGGCTCGTTCGAGTGGTCCAGCGAGTGGCCCCACAGCACCTTCAGCAACGGGAACACTGTCTGCCCCATACAAGTGAAGCAAACGCAGGGCGTTCTCCGTGCAGTGGTGAACGTCAGCGTTTCCACCAACACTCGTCACCGCAAGCAGGTTGAGCTCCGGTCGCACCACAGCGCAGGCAATCGCCAGCGCATCATCAAGTCCCGGATCGCTATCAATGATCAGCGGCAGCGGCTTAGCAACCGTTCCGACAGGAGCGGTTCGCGGCGTGAGCTGCGCGTGATGAAAGGTTGGCCAGCCGATCACTGAGGGATTACTCACAGAGTGAGCGCCCTATCCCTGATCGTATGGTCGCCCGGCGGAAGCCGGTGATCGCACGCGACCAATCAAGCCCGCCACCACGACGATCGTGACAACCCATGGGATGGAGAGGATTATCTGCGGCGGCAGCGACACACCAAGGCCGCCGAGGAGGTCAGCCGCTGCGTTTGTCATGCCGAATACCAGCGCCGCGCCGAAGGCATACACCGGATTCCACGCGCCGAAGATTACGGCGGCAAGTGCGATGAAGCCCTTTCCTGCGCTGGCATTCATCCCGAATCCACCAGTGCCGCTCAGCGCGATGTAGCTACCTGCAAAGCCCGCCAGGAGACCAGCGATCAACATTGCGCGATATCGCAACTTCACCACATCAACGCCAACGGTGCCCGCTGCACTCGGCTGCTCACCTGCTGCACGGAGTCGGAGACCCCATCGCGTGCGGTAAATCATGTAGGTGAAGAAGACGACAAGCCCGACCGCGATGTAGAAGTACGGGCTCAACGAGAAGAAGATTGGTCCGAGCACTGGAATGCCACTCAGGATCGGAATCTGCAGCGGCTCAATGCCGATTGGGCGGTTGAACTCGCTGTAGGGCTGCAGGATGCGCAGATACGCAAAGCTGGTAACACCCACCGCCCCAATATTGATGACGGTACCCGCAATGATCTGGTCAACGCGGTATCGAATGCCCAGCCACCCAAGGAAGAGGCTCACCCCCGCACCCATGAGCGCGCCAGCGATCGGCCCTGCGATCAGTACGCCAGTCACACTTGATGCGATCGAGGCAACCATCGCCCCAAAGAGCAGCTTCCCCTCCACAGCAATGTTCAAGAACCCGCTTCGCTCCGCAACAATTCCGGCGAGCGCACCAATGCCTACAGGGATCGCAAAACTCAGGGAGCTGCTGAAGAAGACCGTCAGATTGGCGGTGGTTCCATCAAGGAGCGCTGCGATTGAGGCGAAGAGAAGGAGCGGCGCGATCAGCCCGATCGCGAGTCGCCATCTGAAGTGTGCACCGCGAAGGTACTGAAGCGCTGCCGTGGCGACGAGCGCTGCCGACAGCAAGGCCCAGAGCACCACCACCGGAACCGAGAATGGCACCTGGGTCCCACCTACCTCGTCGACCCAGAAGGAGAAGTTCCCTTCTACCTCTTGCACCGATGTCGTTACCGCGATTGCAGCCAGCCCGAAGATTGCAAAGATCACAGAACGAATTCGCGCAGAGGCGCGCTGCTGGACCGCATCAACGCTCATCTGGTCTCCAGGACCGCTGACGTCTTTCGGAGCCTTTGAAGATGGCGACGTCGCCTTCTTCGGGGAGCGCGCCACCTTGCCTGCCACACTACCTCCTCGCGTCGTCACTTTTTTGCCCTTCGAAGCACTGACTGGAACGGATTCTTCAGAATGCCAAGGGTGAGGTCAGGTGCCGCGATGAAGGCAATCACAAGTGCCTGAATGAAGAGCAGCATCTCGATCGGGATCGACGTTTCAATCTGCATCAAGCGGCTCCCGTTTTGCAGGAGACCGAACACCAGCGCAGTAGCAACAACACCCACAGGACGCGTCCCGCCCACAAGCGCGATCGCGATCGCCGTGAAGCCAACGCTCCCTGCGATACCTGGGGAGAGCTGCTTCACCGTGCCAACCGCAACGAGAGCACCTCCCAGCCCAGAGATCGCGCCAGAGATGAGCATTGCGGTGATGATTGATGTTGCCGCGCCCATGCCTGCGTACTTCGCTGCCGCGATGTTCAACCCCGCCGCACGCAGCTCAAATCCTCGAGTTGATCGGAAGAGGAAGACGCTGACGAGCGCCGCTGTGATGAGCGCAATGATGATACTGATGTTGAGCCTCAAGCCCTCAATCGGCAGAATTCCTGGCAACTCTACAAATTGGCTCAACTCCTTTGAGACCGGCTGGATATAGGGCGGCATTTGAATGAACTCAACGTTGATCACAAGGAAGAACAGGATATTCGTCGCGATAAAGTTAAGCATGATCGTTGTGATCACCTCACTTGCTCCGAGGCGCGCCTTCAGGAAGCCTGGAATAAAGGCCCAGGCGGCGCCTCCAATCACGCCAAAGAGCATCACCATCAGAATCGCAAATGGTGCGGGTGTCGCCCCTGCACCGAACACGAGCGCCGCGATCGTTCCGCCGATCGCCCCCATGGAGAATTGTCCCGCGCCACCAATGTTGAAGATGCCCGTGCGGAACGCAACCGAAACACCAAGTCCCACGAAGATGAGGGGGACCGCGGAGACCACGCTCTCCACGATTGGGCGCAGCGCACGCGCCCAGATGTTGATGTCGCCATTGGACTCAAAGGCCCTGCTAAATGATGCCGGGTCGCCGAACGCGCCACGCGCGAGCGCACTATATGCGCTGGCAGCGCGACCAATGCCAAGGCTCAGCGCGCCAATCGGATCTGAAAGCAGAAGGCCGAGCACTTCGATGTCGGTGACAACAATGAAGATCGCTCCAACGAGGAGAGCGACAAGGATGGAGAGGGCAGGGATACGAATCGCGCTGCCGATGCGACGCAGGAAGCTCACTTGACGATCCCTCCCATGAGGAGGCCGACGCGCTCGCGGGTGGCCTCTTTCGCGTCGAGAATGCCGATGATCCTGCCTTCATACATCACGGCGACTCGGTCACCGAGCGCGAGCACCTCATCCAGCTCGGTGCTGACGATCAGCACTGCGGCGCCAGCGTCGCGTTGCTCAACGATGCGACGATGGATGTACTCAATGGAGCCGACATCGAGTCCGCGCGTCGGCTGAGCGGCGACCACGAGGCGCACATTTTGGCTGAACTCGCGCGCCACAATGACCTTCTGCTGATTGCCGCCGCTGAGAGATGCAATGTCGGTGTGAATTGATGGGGTGCGCACGTCAAAGTCCTTCACCGCCTGCTCCGTGGCGGTAGCGATCGCCTTTCGGTTCAGCAAGCCACCCTTGCTGTACTGCGGCAGGTGGTACGTGTTCAAGATGTAGTTTTCAGCAACCGTCATCCCCTTCACCATGCCGTCTCGATTGCGATCTTCTGGAATGTGGGCGACGCCAGCCGTTGCAATCGCGCGTGGAGAACCAAATGGAAGCGGCTTCTTCTGCAGGAGCACCGAGCCCGAGTCAGCCAGGCGAAGGCCCGTAAGCGCTTCAACAAGCTCGGTCTGACCATTCCCCTGCACCCCGGCCACGGCAAGGATCTCGCCACTACGAACCTCAAAGGTGACGTTGCTTACGGCAAGTCCGCCTGCGTCATTCAAGACATTGAGGCCCTTTACCTCGAGGACTGGCTCGGCCACCTTTGACTTTGAGCGGCTTACGGTGAGCTGCACCTCGCGCCCCACCATCAGTTCAGCGAGCTTTGCAGGCGTTGCCTTCTCTGGAGTTGTTTCGCCGGCAACGGCGCCGCGGCGTAGCACGGTGATCTTGTCGGCAACCGCGATCACTTCATTCAGCTTGTGCGTGATGAAGATGACGGAAGTGCCCCCTTTGGCAAGGCCGCGGATGATCTCGAAGAGCTCCTCGGTCTCCTTCGGCGTGAGCACGGCAGACGGTTCATCAAGAACGAGAATGTCGCTCTTCCGATACAGCGCCTTAAGGATCTCAACGCGCTGGCGGACACCTACGGGGAGTGACTCAATCTTGGCGTCTGGGTCAACATGGAGGCCGTGCTTCTTTGAGAGCTCAACAACCTGCGCGCGTGCAGTGGCTCGATCAAAGCTGCCGAGTGGGCCCTTGGTTGGCTCGTTGCCGAGCACGACCGATTCAGTGACGTCAAAGACGGGAACGAGCATGAAGTGCTGGTGGACCATGCCGATACCCGCCGCAATGGCCTGGGCAGGATCGCGGAAGATGCGTTCCTTGCCATCAATGAGGATCTTTCCCGAATCCGGCTTGTAGAGACCGGACAAGATGTTCATCAGGGTGGTTTTCCCGGCACCGTTTTCACCGAGCAGCCCGAGCACCTGTCCCTTGTCAACAGAGATAGAGATGCGATCGTTGGCCAACACGCCAGGGAACTGCTTGGTGATCTCCTGCAGCTGAAGCCTCATGCGACCTGTCCCCTCCCTTCCCTGACAGTGCCTTCCTAGATGTTCCGCCCGGGTGCCGAAGCACCCGGGCGGTGTTGCTACCTCATCGCCGAAGCGATGCTGAAGCGATTACTTCGCGTAATCAGAGACCTTGACTGAACCGCCGATGATCGCAGCCTGTAGGGCCTCGACCTCCGCCTTCAGCTCATCGGTCACGAGATCGCCGAAGACTGCGAGCCAGTCTGCTTCGGTTCGATCAAGGGTGGCGATCTGTACGCCGCCATTTGCGAGCGTACCAACGTAGTTGGTGCCGCCCTTCTTCCCGCCGAAGTTGTCGTTCACTGCCGTGATCACTGCAGCACCGATGTTCTTCTGTGCTGAGGTCAGGAGCGTTCCACAATACTCAGGAAGGCTGATGCACTGGTCAAGGTCCACGCCGACCGAGTACTTGTTCGCGTCAAGCATTGCCTGATACGAACCGTTGCCCGTGGTGCCCGCAACCGCGTGCACAACGTCTGCGCTCTGGCCCATGAAGCCTTCTGCAACCGTCTTGCCCCAAACAATGTCATTGAATGGTGCTGCGGTGTTTGGGTTGAACTGTCCCTCAGCCTTGACTGGATCCCAGCCCAAGACCTTGACTTCAGTTCCCTTCTTCTCCGCGTAGTATTTTGCGCCTGCAACCCAGCCATCCATGAACCTGGTTACGCCTGGGTATGGTGCGCCACCGTACGTGGCGATCGTCTTGCTCGAGGAGATGCCAGCTGCAAGGTATGCAGCAAGCATTGAAGCCTCGTCAATCTGGAAGTCAATTCCAGTGAAGTTTGCTGGAACAGTGCCGTCCTCAAGCGCCCAGGTGGCGTCCACCCAACCGAATGAGATGTCAGCGTTGGCTGGATCAAGAGCGATCGCCTGCAAGGCGTTGCCCTGGTTGTAGCCAACGGCGATCACGGTGTTGCAGCCCTGGTCAACCAACTGCTGGATGTTTGGCGAATACGACGAATCGTCGACCGCCGTTGTGTATGCAGTCTGGAAGCCTTCGGCCTTCAGTGTCTCAAGGCCTTCGTAGGCCGACTGGTTGAAGTTCTTATCCGCTGGCCCGCCCGTGTCCAACGAGAGGCACGCCTTGTAGTCAGCCTTGCCGGCATCAACAGAGGCGGATGGTGACTCGGTCGTTTCACCGCCACAGGCGGCAACGACGAGCCCGAGAACGGTGAGGAGCGCGAACATTCGCGTCTTCATCTTTATGTAGCCCTCCGCTATTTCCTTAGCCGAGGCGCGTAGGCCTCAGCGGGCCAGCACAGCGCTGGCCTCTGGCGGCATTGTGCCTGATTCTCTGCTGACTTGCGCTCAGGTTTCCCCTGCGTCTGGGCGAGCCCCTTATTGAGCGAGCCGCTCCTCAACCCACGCGTCAAACGCGGCCAAAAGGGGTCGCCGTTCCGCTTCACTAAGGAAGGCAACCTCGTACCCCGTGCGGGCGAGGGCGAGGAGTTCGGTAACAGTTGCACCGAGGCGCCGGCGGACCCTCAGGTACTCCTCGGAGAGGGTCAGGTCACTGACGATCAGGTCGTCGGTATTCAGGCTGACGCGCACGCCGCGGCGGTGGAGGGCGAGGATCGGGAAGTCGCCGTATCCAGGAACGATCGCCGCCTGAACGTTGCTTGAGGGGCAGAGGTCGAGCACCACGCCGCGCGCGATCAGTTCGTCGCACAGGGCTGCGTCATCAACGGCAACGGCACCGTGCGCGATGCGCGCGGGCGCGACCTCAAGCGCGCGGCGCACTTGTGCCGCGCCACCCCACTCGCCCGCGTGCAGCGTGATCGCAAGGCCGCCGCTCCGCGCAACATCAAACGCATCTTTAAAGGTGAGTGGGTCGGGGAAGGCCGCCTCGCGACCGGCGAGGTCAAAGGCAACCACGCCAAGATCTTTCGCTGCAACGGCGGCGATCGCAAGTGCACGGTTCTCGTCCACGCTGTGTGAGCGCAGCGCAGTGACGATCAGTCGCACCTGTACACCGACCTCCGCGGCAGCTGAGCTGGCACCGCGCGCAACAGCGGCGATCACCTGTGACTGCGTCAGCCCCTTCGCCGTATGGAGGTGCGGCCCCCAACGAAGCTCCATATAACGAACGTTCTCTGCCGCCTTGGCGCGGACGACGTGGTCCGCCAGGCGCTCAAGCGCCTCTTCGTCTTGCAGGAGGGCGATCGGCAGATCAAATGCGCGGAGTAGATCAGCCTGATCAACGCAGCGTTCTGGCGCAACGAGCGCGGCGCGCATCCCCGCCCAGTCGCGTGGCGCCTCAACCTTTCGCGTGCGTGCCAACTCGAGGGCGAGTGTCGGATCGAGGGAGCCATCAAGGTGCAGGTGCAACTCGGGCTTCGGGAGCTCGGTGAAGAAGCGCAGGTCGTCATCCGGTCGAATGAAGTCTGGCTCGTGCACCTTCCGCATGTATGCCGCCCCTCTAATGCTCCCCTTGCCTCAAGTTCGTGCGCAGAGGATACTCCTCCCATGAGCCTCTCACTCCCTACCGCCACAGATTCGCGAGCGCTGGCCGGCTGGCTGCGCAACGTCACCCCAGTTGATCGTGTTGGGGTGGAAGAGCGCGTGGCGGCGCTCAAGACTCGCTCAATCAAGAAGTCGACCAAGGTCTGGGCGCTCCGTCTCGCCATCAGCATGTGCGACCTCACCACGCTGGAGGGGAAGGACACGCCGGGGAAGATCCGTCAGCTCGCCGCAAAAGCGGCACGTCCGCACCCAGGCAACGCTGACGTTCCGTCCGTGGCCGCCCTCTGTTGCTACCCAGACCTTGTCACCGTTGCAAAGGAGGCGCTCGCAGGGAGTGGCGTGAAGGTTGCCGCGGTCGCCACGGCGTTTCCGAGCGGGAGGTCCTGGCTTGACCTGAAGATCGCGGAGACGAAACACGCAGTCGCCGCCGGCGCCGACGAGATTGACATGGTCATTGACCGTGGCGCGTTCCTCTCCGGTGACTACGCGAAGGTCTGGGACGAGATTGTGGCGGTGAAGGAGGCCTGCGGACCAGCACACTTGAAAGTGATCCTTGAGACAGGCGAACTCGGCAGCTATGACGAGGTGCGCCGCGCCTCTGCCCTTGCGATTGCGGCGGGGGCTGATTTCATCAAGACGTCAACCGGAAAGGTGACGCCAGCGGCAACGCTCCCCGTCACCCTCGTCATGCTTGAATCAATCCGCGAACACTGGAATGCAACCAATCGCGTCGTGGGTATGAAGCCTGCGGGCGGCATTCGGACGGCGAAGGAGGCGATCCAGTATCTGGTCGTCCTTCATGAGACGCTCGGACCAGCCTGGATGACTCCAGATCGTTTCCGATTCGGTGCATCAAGCCTGCTAAACGACCTGCTGATGCAACTTGAGAAAGAGGCGACGGGCGCCTACGCAGATCCGGACGACTTCACCCTCGACTAAACCGGCGCGTTCCGCGTGGGCGACGAACCGCGTGGACCTACGAACCGATCGGGTGCCAGACGGTTTTCATCTCGAGGAAGGCGGTCATCCCGTCAATGCGCTCGCCACGCTCCCCTGTGAACGCGTTCGCCCGATCCTTCTCGCCGTGCGGACGGCGCGCGATGCGAGCAACATGCTCCGCGGCCCCTCGCTCTGCGTCCGTGAGCAGTTCGTCGGGACAGCCCCAGAGGTCAATGCCATCAATGTCCGCATGACGTGAAAGGTGTGGCATGAGCTCTGCGCGTCGGCCAGTGAGGATGTTCACCACGCCCGCCGGAACATCACTCACTGCGAGTGTCTCCGCGAGCGTGACGGCGGGGAGCGGCGCCTCCTCGCTCGCAACGAGGACGGCAACGTTGCCACCCGCCAGGACGCCAGCGAGGCGCGTGACCAGCCCAAGGAGCGGTGAGCTCTCCGGTGCAATGATCGCCACCACGCCAGTTGGCTCAGGGATCGTGAATACGAAGTGCGAAGAGGCAACCGGATTTGTACCGCCAAGGACGGCAGGGATCTTGTCTGGCCACCCGGCAAACCAGACGAGGCGGTCAATACTTGCCGCAACCTCTTCGGTCGCCTCAGATTTGGAATAGCCGTGTGCCACAAGGTCGTCACGGAACTGTGCGGCACGCCCCTCCATCAACTCGGCGACGCGGTACATGATCTGGCCACGAAGTGATGCGTTGCGGGACGCCCAACCCGGAGCCGCAGCACGCGCAACCTTAACCGCCTCGCGCAGATCTTTGCGCGACGCGCGTGCAATGTTTGCACTCCCACCACGCGCGAGCGGTAGCACGTCCGTGCGCCCCGACTCGCTGCGCGGGAACGCGCCACCGATGTACAGCTTTGGTGTGCGCCGCACTTCGAGACGGGCGTCGTCCGGTGCGGCGACTGCGCTGAGCAGTGCGCTCTCACGGAACTCCCCCTTCTTGCCGCCTTTCTTCCCCATTAGGAACTCCTCAGGTAGGCGTGGAGCCCCTGCAGGCCGCCCTCGCGACCGTATCCTGATTCCTTGTAGCCACCGAACGGTGACGTTGGATCGAAGCGGTTGAAGGTGTTCGCCCAGACAACACCCGCCTTTAGCTGTGCGGCAACCTGCAGGATGCGGCTCCCCTTCTCTGTCCAGATTCCGGCGGAGAGTCCGTACGCCGTGTTGTTCGCCTTCTCAATCGCTTCGTCCACGGTACGGAACGTGATCGTGGAGAGGACCGGTCCGAAGATCTCCTCGCGCGCAATGCGATGGCTCTGTGCAACGTTCGTGAAGAGCGTCGGCTTATAGAACCAGCCTCGATCAGGGAGGACACACTCCGGCTGCCAGAGGTTCGCCCCCTCGGCAACACCACTCGCCACGAGTTCACCGATCGTCTCCATCTGCGCCCGTGAATTGATGGCACCAACATCGGTGTTCTTATCCATCGGATCACCGACGCGGAGTGTAGACATTCGGTCCTTCAGTCGGGCAATGAAATCTTCGGCGATCGACTCCTGCACCAAGAGTCGACTCCCCGCGCAGCAGACCTCGCCCTGATTGAAGAAGATGCCGTTGATGACGCCCTCCACTGCCTGGTCGAGTGCGGCATCCTCAAAGACAATGTTCGCCGCCTTGCCACCAAGCTCAAGGGTCAGCGCCTTGCCGTGGCCCGCGATCCCTTGCGCGATCTTGATCCCAACGGAGGTGCTCCCAGTGAAGGCAACCTTCGCAACGCGTGGATCGGTGGCGATCGCCATCCCCATCTCGCCAGGCCCCGTGATGATGTTGACGACACCAGCTGGGAGATCAGCCTGACGGCAGACGTCGGCGAAGAGGAGTGCGGTGAGCGGAGTGGTGCTCGCGGGCTTCAGGACGACAGTGTTCCCCGCGGCGAGCGCTGGTGCGATCTTCCAGGCGAGCATCAGGAGGGGGAAGTTCCACGGGATCACCTGCCCCACCACGCCGTGTGACTCGGGACGCCGTCCTGGGACGGCATATTGCAGCTTGTCCGCCCAACCGGCGTAGTACCAGAAGTGTGCCGCCGCGAGCGGCACATCCACGTCGCGCGATTCGCGAATCGGCTTCCCAGAGTCCAGGGTCTCCGTTACCGCAAACTCGCGGCTCCGCTCCTGAAGGATGCGGCTAATGCGATAGAGGTACTTGGCGCGCTCGCGCGGCGCAAGCTTTGACCAGACCTTTCGATACGCGCGCTCCGCAGCGCTGATAGCGCGGTCTGCATCTTCGGCACCCCCCTTCGCCACTTCGGCGAGCGGCTCTTCGGTTGCGGGGTTGTAGGTGATGACCACTTCGCCACTCGCCGGTGCGCGCTCCTGACCGTCAATGAAGAGCCCGTAGCGCGGTCGGATCAAGGCGAGCTCTTTCGACTCAGGCGCGGGAGCGTAGGCCCATGGGCTCGATGCGGCGAGCGCGGAGGCGACATGTGGGGTGGCCGGAGCGACTGGGGCTGGGAGAGCGCTCGGCGCTGCGCGCTTCACCGCGCGCGCTGGACGCTTCGGGGGCTGCTCGCTGCTCATGGCGTCATCCTAGCGCGACAGATGCCACACCTCCACGGAGGGATCGCCTACCCTTCAGCAATGGCGAAGACCGCACCCAACTTCACGCCGCAACTCCTGATTAACGGCACCTCACGTGCTGCGCAGGGCGGCGAAACCTTTGACCTGCGTCACCCAGCGACCGGCGCGCCGATCGGCAAGATCCCGCTCGCCTCACCTGCAGACGTTGATGCCGCAATCGCCGCCGCGCGCACGGCGTTTGATGATGGTCCGTGGCGTAGCATCACACCAGCCGACCGCGCGCTCCTCCTCCTTCGCCTTGCTGATGCGCTCGCCGCAGAGGCGGACGCAGTTGCTGACGCGGAGGTCTGGCAGACGGGCACAGCGTGGAAGTTGCGCCGCGATGGCGACATCCCCGCCGCCGTTGATCACTTGCGCTTCTTCGCTGGCGTGTTGCGCAGCCCAGAAGGTCGCGCCGCTTCGGAGTTCAGCGGGAGCCACACCTCCATGATTCGCCGAGAGCCAGTCGGCGTCGCAGCGCTGATTGCACCGTGGAACTACCCACTCGCCATGGCCATCTGGCAGGCAGCCCCAGCACTCGCCGCAGGGAATACCGTTGTCATGAAGCCAGCGAGCGCAACGCCACTCACGGCGATTCGGCTCGCCGAACTTGCACGCGAGGTTGGTTTCCCAGACGGAGTGGTGAACGTGATCACGGGGCCTGGACCACAGATCGGTGCCCAGTTCGCCGCCGATCCTCGCATTGACATCATCACGCTCACTGGAGACTCTGCTACCGGCCGCCAGCTCATGGCGGCGAGCGCGCCAACACTGAAGCGCCTCCACCTTGAACTCGGTGGGAAGGCCCCGCTCGTGATCTTTGACGATGCAGACGTTGAGAACGCCGCGCGCGGCGCACTGATCGGTGCGATCGTGAACTCTGGACAAGATTGCACCGCCGCCACGCGCATCTATGCCGAGAAGCGTGTCTACGAGAAGGTCGTTGCGCGCGTTGCCGAACTAATGCGCAGCGTTCGCCTCGGCGATCCTTTCAGTGCAACAACCGATATGGGTTCGCTGATCTCGCTCGCGCATCGGGACCGAGTCGCAGGCTTCGTCGACCGTGCACGCGCCGCCGGAGCCGAAGTGGTTGCGGGCGGCTCCGAGGAGCGTCCGAGCGGCTGTGAGGGTGGTGCCTTCTACGCACCGACGTTGATCACGGGTGCGGCACAGAACAGCGAGATCGTTCAACAGGAGATCTTCGGACCAGTCCTCGTCGCGCTCCCCTTCTCTGGCGAAGCGGAGGGGATCAAACTTGCGAACGACACGCCGTACGGACTCGCCGCCAGCGTCTGGACCGTGGACGTGCAGCGCGCGCATCGGATGGCGGCGGCCCTGCAGTTCGGCGCGGTGCTCGTCAACGATCATCTCCCCTTTATGAGCGAGATGCCGCACGGCGGCTTTAAGCAGTCAGGATTCGGGAAGGATCTCAGCCACTACTCGTTTGAGGAGTACACCCAGGTGAAGCATGTTGCGATTGAACTCACGGGGAAACCGGTGAAGCCGTGGCACTGGACCGTTTTCGGGGATCCTGAAAAGTAACTCCTCAGCCGCCGAAGAGAACCTCAATCCACGCATCGAGTGGTGAGCGCACCTCCTCCGCAACCGTGAGTCGGCGCGCGGCGGAGCCCGGAGCATCTGCGGGAAGCTCGGTCGCGTCGGCAGCAAGGACAAACGGCCGCTCTACGGACGAGCCAAGCGAGTAACCTCGCGCAATTAGGTCGAGGAAGGCGGCGTCGTCAAGCAGGATGCGCTCTGCGGTGAGCGCTTCAGCCTCGGCAGCGAGCGCAGCATTCTCATCGCGCAAACGAGAGATTTCCGCATTCACCTCGAGTGCGCCGACGAGGCTCCGACCGATCAGGGCGACGAATGCGAAGAGCAGAAAGGCGGCCACAAGTGCCCGCAGCCTCGCCGCCGTCGTCGGGAGCGCACGTTCGAGTCGCAACTTCATCGTTCCAGTTTCACCTTGCCGCGCAGGCTGCGTCAAGCGACAAGGTGACGCGGCGGTGATAGCCTCCCACGCATGTTCTTCTACGAGATCTACGAGGCCGAGGACGAGCTCGCACTGGGCGTCACCCTTGCGCACGACGAGCGCATTTCCCCGGAGGACTTCCTCGCCGCGGTTGAGGAGGCGCGCGGCAGGATCATCGAGTCCTATACGGAGGAGACGCTCGTGGAGGCGATCGCCGTCGAACTCGAACGCAGCCACGGCTTCTATCCAGCCCTTGATCGTCGTCTGGTTGCGGCGGTGCGCGCATCGGTTGAAGAGGGCGAAACAGCGCTGATCCCGCTCGGCGAAGAGGCTGGCGACCCATCGGATTCTGCCGACGATCAAAGAGAGCACGACCCTGACCTCAGGGATGCCGAAGACCTCCTTGCGGGTCGTGAGCCACGCGCGCTGCGCTCCGCCGTTGTAGAGCTTGAACGCGCTGAGGACGAGTCAAACTAAGCGGCTATCCTCAGCACATGCCTTTAACGGAACGCCCGATCTTGATTGCGGCAGCGCTCCGAGCAGAGCGCGAAGCGCTGGAGCAACGCTCAACGGAACTTGAGGAGCGGCGGCTCCCCGGAATTCATGACGGTGACCTACTCACAGGCCGAATCGGCGGACGCGCCGTCGCCCTTCTTCGCTGTGGCGTGGGAAAAGTTGCCGCGGCAAGCGCCGTTGCCGCCGCGAGCGCTCTTGAACCGCGCTGCATCATCTCGGTTGGTTCCGCTGCAGCCCTGCACGCCGGACATCGCGTTGGGGATGTTGTGATCAGCACCGAAGTGCTGCAACACGACTTTGCGGCGGTCAGCGCGTCTGGATTCACCCTCTTCGGCTACGGGAGCGACTCGCCCTCTGAAGGTGAGCCGCTCCTGCGCTCAGACCCTGCACTTACCGCACTCGCCGCGCAGGCCGCACAGGTGCAAGGTGCCGCACGAGGCTTCGCCGTAAGTGCTGGTCGCATTGCAACGGGTGACTGGTTCGTCAATGATCGCGCCACGCGCGATGCGATCGCCCAGCGAACCGGCGCGGATCTTGTGGAGATGGAGGGGGCAGCGATCGCCTTTGTCGCCGAGCGTTTCGGTGTCCCATGGATTGTGATTCGTAGTGTGAGCGATGCGGGAGATGCATCTGCTCCGACCGCCTTTGACGAATTCTTGCCGCTCGCTGCCGCGAACGCCGCCTCAATCGTGGAGGCGATCCTCCCCCAACTCCCCTAGCGTCTCGGAGGCAGGAGGGCCGCAACCTCTGAGCCCTGATCCCCGAAGAGTCGCATCGCAAGCGCGCGGAATGTAGCAAGTTCTCCCGTGGTGAAAATCTCATGAGTCGCACGCACTTCCGCACGATCTGGTGCGCGGTGGCCAGCGCTCCCAGGATCAGCTGCTGTGCCGCGCGTTGACCCTGGGGCGTCAAGGTGGTTCACCGAGATCACTTCCTGCAGCGTTGCTGCAGTGGCCGCAGCTGAGTCAACCACCGCAATGCTTTCACCAAGCGCGGTCGCGATCATCCCTCGAATCAGTGGGAAGTGCGTGCACCCGAGTAGCAGCGTGTCAATGCGCGGCGCATCCTCCGTTGCGCGAAACGGCGCGATCACGCCCTCGACCGCGTCGCGCAACGCGGCGCCGTCCAAGTCTCCCGCCTCAATGAGTGGCACCAGCTGGGATGCGGCGCGCGTCACCACCTGCACCGCAGGATTCTGATCCTTGATCGCCGTGAAGTAGGCGCCGGAGCGAACCGTCGCCTCCGTCGCAATCACTCCAATCCGACCAGTTCGAGTAGCGAGAGTTGCCGCGGCGGCACCTGGCCGTACCACGCCAATGAACGGGATCTCGGGATGC
>ERZ889217.737-NODE-737-length-18729-cov-16.526025_pt1 | contig 18729 bp, 20 predicted proteins | sample MGYA00521098_ERZ889217 | MGnify/ENA primary metagenome ERZ889217 (study PRJEB32303, sample SAMEA104408613) | aquatic metagenome | biome: Brackish water; feature: Pelagic; material: water | place: Baltic Sea | collected 2014-06-10T22:04:00 | depth 2,362 m ... | reverse complement strand
CGGGAAAAGGACAGGCACTTTCTCGCGCTCTCTTCCGGAGGCGCGGGAAAAGGACAGGCACTTTTGAAATTCCGGGAAAAGGACAGGCACTATTGAAATTGGCACTTTTGCGACTTCATTTTTCGGCCCTCGCGCGGGCCCTCTGGCTGCCCGGGAGCGGATTCCAAGCTGTGAGGAATGTGCCTCAACAAGACGTAAGTCCAACGATGAGGGCCCAAGCCGAGAAAATGGGGGCTCTGCGTAGCCTGCAAAAACGGCGCAGTTTTACAGGTTCGGCACCTCCCGCTAGTCTTTTGGTCTCGTTTTGGCCCACGAGCCCTCGCGGGGTGGATCGTCTCCGCCCGATGACAAAAGAGGGACTGGGCGATCCGGAGGCAAACAGCAATGAGTATGGCACGCGCAGCGGGACGGACTCAGATGACGGGCCGATGCAATCGGTCCCTACCAGACGGTGGAACAGATCAGTCGCCAAAGGATGCGGCGACCGTGGACTCGAGAAATCCTCGGCGTTTCCGCCAGTCTGCCGAGCGGATGAGGGCCAGCGGTGGCTTTTTCCGCGGATTGCTCGGGCACCTGGCCCTGGCCTTGTGTTTCTCCGTCGCCGCCGCTGTCGCTCACGCTGAGGCCCGTTGGCTCGACGACTACTCGGAAGCATTGGCCCTTGCCGAAGAGACGGGCCGGCCGGTTCTTGCGGTGTTCACCGGCAGTGACTGGTGCCAGCACTGCCGTACACTCGAGCAAAACGTGCTCGAGACCGACACTTTTCGGGAGTGGGCAGCGGGTCGGGTGGTGCTGCTGATGATCGACTTACCTCAGGCCGGGATCTCGCTTGAAGAGCGGAAAGCCCGGTCAAAAATCTGCGTCCGGTATGGAGTTCGGTCGTTTCCCAATACGGTTCTCGTCGCGCCCGACGGCACGAAGATTACGGCCCAGGCCGGCTACCACGGCCAGACTCCCACGACGTTTGTGGCCGCGATCGATGGCCATCTGCCGGCTCGAGACCTGGTGGACGCCAGCCCGCAGTCAGTCCACGCCTCCCTCGACGCCGCCGTTCAGACCGCCCGTGGCTCCAAACGGCCGGTTCTCGTGATGGTCTCCCGCAAGGGCGATGCCTCGGCGATCACGCGGGTAGCCTCCTTGATGCAGGATCCCGAATTCGAGTCGTTGGCACGGGAGAACTTTGAGGTCGCTCAGGTACCAACTGCGGCAGGGCTGGAGGACTCGGCCGATGATCAGGCTGTCGATGAACTCTTGGGTGGAATGGAATTGGCTGCCGACACAGTTGAGATCGTCGTCACCGACGACGGCCACACGGCGCTGTTTGCGGAGCCGGTGGTCGGAGAGGGCAGGCAGGTCGTCAACGGCCTGCGGCGGTTCCTCGCCATTCGGCAGGCCAGCCGCACCTCTCGCCGGTGATACTGGGCGACGTACCTCAAGCCCGAAACTTTGAGGCTTCGGCATTGAGTTCCCCGATCGTGTCGTGGAACTGATGCAGTGCTTTTGTAAAGACGGTGAGTGATGAGGACGATTCGGCGGCATCGATCCGCAGTGATTCCATCGCGTCGCGGATTTGTCGGGCTCCCTGAGATTGTGCCTCCATGCCCTCGTGGACCTGCTCCAACGATCGGGTGACCGATTGCACTGGTTCGATGATCCGGCCAAGTTTCTCGCTCACCTCGGCCACCTCCCCGATCCGGCCGCTTACTTCATTTCGGAACCGATCCATCTCCATCGTGCCCCCCGCCACGGCGGCCTGCATGTCACGGACCATCCGCTCAATATCCTTGGTTGCCAGGGCCGTCTGATCAGCAAGCCGGCGGATTTCCTGGGCCACGATCCGAAACCCGCGGCCCGACTCGCCTGCCTTCTCAGCTTCGATGGTGGCGTTCACCGAGAGAAGATTCGTCTGCTCGGCGACTTTCGCGATCGTAGTGACAACTGAAGTGATCCCGCTGGCCCGCTGGCTGATCGTAGCGAGCTTGCGTGTGAATGCGTTCATCGCCTCGTCGAGCTGATGCATCGAGGCGGTCATGCTCTCCAGGCCACCACGGCCCTCGTCGGCCACGCTGGCCGCGTCGCGGGCTACTTCCATCAGTCCGCCCGTCGCCTCGAGCAGTTGCTCACTGGTGGCGGATATCTCGGCGACGGCGGCCGAAATTTCATGGGTGGACCCACTAAATCCGCTCACGGCCCGCTCCTGGGTGCCGAGCGCAGCCGCCGCCTCCGCCTCCACCGTTGCGAGCCGTTCGCCGGCCGATTTGATCCGGCTGACCAGGCCTCCGACCGTATGCTGCATCGCCACGAAGGCCGCGAGGAGCCGCCCCGGCCCGTTGCGTCCGCCCAGGATGACCTCGCGGCCCAGATCACCCGCCGCGATTGCTTCGGCCGCTGCCAACGCCTCGGCCAGCGGCTGTTCGATCGAGTCGCCAAATCGAAAGGCCAGAATTCCGGCAGGGATGCCGATGGCTGTCGCCGCGATTGAAGCCGCGATGGAGAACCGCAGCCAGCCTCCGGGGGGCATCCAGCCGGCGGCGATTACGATCAAGGCGGCCGTGGTGGCGGCCACCACGATGGCCAACACAGCGGCGGCCAAGGCCAGCCTGATGCGCAATGACATTCCGGGGCTCCGAGAGGAAGGGCGAACACTCCGAAACCTAGTTCGCCGCCGGAGTCGGGGCCAGCCTGGCGGCTCAACGTGGGCTTGGGAGGGGTGTCATGATCGCTGCCACCGGTACGAGCGGCGGGGCTGCGGGCTGGCGTTGAGGGATTTCACAAGCCGCAACCTGCCGAGGAAGCCGCAAACTGGCGGCGGCCCCACAGCCACCGATCGGGAGTAACAGAAAGGCGGGAGCGACCACCCAGGGTAGCCAAACGGGGGCGGTCCGCTGAGGAATATCGGCAGGCAGGGAAGCGGCAATTGTTTGATGCATGGCACCACTCGAGCCCACGAGGAGCCCCCCTCGTGAACCCAGTGAATAGCGGCCGAGTCGCCGATGAATCAATCCCGCTCGGGCAGGCTCGGCCCGGCCGGGTTCGCCCGCGCCCCCCAGAATCCGCGGTCAACCCTGTCAATCAGTGGCCGAGGCGGGGATCGAACCCGCACACCCCTCTCGGGATACGGGATTTTAAGTCCCGTGCGTCTGCCAGTTTCGCCACTCGGCCAGCCGGTGGAAATGTATCAAGAGGGAGGTTGGCTACAATTTGGACTGACCGGCAAGAAAAGCCTACCCTCAACTGTTCTCGCTCGTCGGAGCGATCGAAAAGCTGAGGTGCTTGCCGGTCGGAACGAGCCGCAGCCTGCGGTGAGAGACCCACCGCCGAGCCTGCGAACGCCAGCAAAACCCGCCCTTTGAACGAGAAAATGACCGAATCAACCGCCGCCGGGATCGATGGCTTCCTTGCCGGGATCGGTTCCCGGGCGTCGCTCGGGATGGACGTCGTGCTCGTGGGTCTGCTGGCCCTTTTGCCCGTTCTGGCCTGGAGCATTCAGGAGGCTCGTCGCGGCCGGTTCGTGACTCACAAACGACTGCAGCTGTTCATTGTGTCGGCGCTGGCCGTGGCGATCGTGATCTTCGAAATCGACGTGCGGCTCGTCAGCGACTGGAAGCTGCGAGCTCGCCCGAGCCCTTACTGGCCGGGTGGCGTGCTCTGGGCCCTCGGGATTCATCTGATCTTTGCTGTAAGCACGTTTGTGCTCTGGACCTGGGTTGTGTGGGAGGCTTTGGCCCGGTTTTCGAATCCCCCGCTGCCAGGCACGCACGGTCCACGGCACCGCCGGATGGCCCGGCTGGCTGCCCTCGATCTGCTGCTAACGGCCGTGACGGGCGTGATCTTCTACTGGATGGCCTTCGTCGCCTGATTGATCACCCGCTTGCCGGCCCACTGGCAGAGGCCGACCCCACCGAAATACAGCAGGCAGAGCGGGGCAGCGAGGAACAGCATGCTGTAGGGGTCGGCTGGCGTGAGGATGGCCGAAACGACGCAAATTACCAGCACTGCCATTCGCCACTGTGACAGGTACGTGGCCACGTCTACGACCCCGATCCGCTCCAAGAACAGCATCACCAGAGGCAGCTGGAAGCCGAGGCCAAAGCCCACGGGTAAGACGAGGACGAAGCTCATCCATTCGCTGATCCGCGGGTCGGGGTCGAGCCCGAGCCACTCGTTAAAGGCGAGCAGGTAGTCGAGCACGAAGTCGAAGACGAAAAAGAAGGCGAGCAAGGCTCCGACCAAAAACAGACCCAGGCTCACTGGTAGGAACACATGGATCAACCGCTTCTCGTGTGGGTAGAGGCCCGCGGCTACGAACATCCAAAGCTGGTAGAAGATCCAGGGACTGGCAAGCACGATCCCGACCAGAATCGCCGCTTTGACATAGATCCCAAACGCCTCCTGAGCGCTCAGGGTCGTGATGCTCACCCGTGGGTCTCGGGCCAACGGCTGCCAAAGCAGCACCGGCACGAGGGAGTCGGCGTCGAACCGGCCGGGTTGCACAGCCGGCTTCACTGATGCCGCCACCGACTGCTCGCTGGGGGTTTCCGCAGCAGGCTCGTCTTGCGTGGCCGGGCTACTCGGGCCGGAGTGATCGGGCCCGAGCGTTCGGGCCAGACGATCGGGGTGCACCTCACGGAGGTCGAAGGAGAGTCCCTGGTTTTCGATCGCGTCGCGGATCTCCGCTTCGGAGTAGGGCAGAGGGGAGCCTGTCCAGCCGGCGACAGTCTCGAGCGCTCGCTTGCTGTAATAATCGCCGAGCGCGCGGCGGAGCGGCTCCTCGATCAGATGCACCACCGGCCGCGCCACGAGAAACCCCACCACCACGCCGAGCATCAGTCCAGCCGCCGCCCGGATCAGACAGCCACGGAGCTCTTCGAGGTGCTCCCCAAAGGTCATGGTTGATGACTGAAACAGGTCGTCTGCGGTGGAACTGGGCATGGGCATGGTTTCCGGGGCGGCGGAATGGCCTTAGGCCCCAAACTTCCCCAGCCGCAGGCTGTGGGCCATGGCGAGCAGCATCAGGTGCTTGGCGGGAAACAAACCCAGGCCGCCCCGGAGGCAATCCAGCTCGGAGAAGGCCACGAGCCCGTCGGGCCGGCAGGTCTCGGCCACGATGAGCGTCGGCACCGGATGCCAGGAGTGACCTTTCAGCCGGCTGGGTGTGGAGTGATCACCGGTCACGATCAGCACGTCCGGGCCAAGGGCCTCGATCTCGGGGATCGCCGCGTCCAATTCCTCGATCCGTTTCACCTTTTCGGCGAAGGCCCCGTCTTCACCGGTCGAGTCGGTGTATTTGAAGTGGAGGAAAAAGAAGTCGAAGTCGTTCCAGCAGTCGGCGAGCGCGAGAAGCTGCTCGGTGAGGGTCTTGGCCTCACCCACGAGCGTCATGCCCGCCAGCTGAGCCAGGCCCTTGTACATGGGATAGACCGCGATGGCCGCGGCTCGGAGACCATAGAGCTCTTGATAGGTGGGCAGGGCGGGGCGGCCAGCGAAGCCGCGGAGCACCATCCCGTTGGCCTTCGGTTCATCAGCCAGGATCATCCGCGCCTGACGCACAAACTCCGCCGCCACCTCGGCCGTTCGGGCTGCGGCGGCATCGAGTGGCTGTGGATCGAGCGGGGCCACGCCGGTCGCCTGGGGATCGGTGTCGGCCACGGCACCTGAAAGCCCCGGACCACGGAACACCACCACGAATCGATGCTCCTTGACCGGCCTCACGAACGTCTCGACGCCTGGAATCCTGACGCCCTGAAGCCGCTCCACGACCAGGAAGCTCTCCTCCGAGGGGATCCGGCCGGCGCGGCGGTCGCTGATCAGACCGGCAGCGTCGAGTGTGCAGAAGTTACCCCGGGCCGCCACGTCGTCAGGCCCCAATTCGAAGCCGATCCCGGTGGCCTCGAGAGCACCGCGTCCGATCTTGAACTCCAGCGGGTCGTAGCCAAAGAGCCCCAGGTGGCCAGGCCCTGAGCCGGGTGTGATTCCCGGGAGCACCGGCACGCTCGATCCGCTCGTGCCCCGGGCTGCGAGGCGGTCGAGATTTGGCGTGGCTGCGGTTTCGAGTTCCGTGCGCCCTCCCGGCTCCATCGGCAGACCGCCCAGCCCGTCGGCCACGAGCATCACGATCTTGGAGGAGTTCTTCTCAGCCAGGTCGCGGACCAGATCATGCTCGATCACGGGAGGGCTCCGAGGGGCGGGGAGAAAGCTTCGACAACGGACACCGGCGGAATGATAGAGTGACCCTGAGAGTCAACCTCGGGCTGGCTGAGGAACAGTTTTACGCTGCCGTCGCGCGAAGCCGGCGGCAGGCTCGAAAAAGTCCACCGAGAATTTCTCGGCCAGCCTTCAAGCGTACCGCCTTTCCCGACCGCCGCCACCGGCGGCTGCACGAGCCCCGATGAGCGTCATTCGGCCCCGTCCGCTTGCTGACCCGCTCGTCCTCGAAGCGGCCGGAGCCTGGGGTGAGCCGGGTTTCTCGAGCCAACTCGAGGACTCTCTCGTCCGAGCCCGGGCAGCGCTGCTTGGGCAGTTCGCCGGCCTCGACCTCGCGCGGCTCACGCTCGAGGCCTACAACACCCGCCGCCCGGCGAGCGGTCTCTACGCGATTCTCCAAGCGGCTGGCCGGATCCGTGAGGCCGTGGATCGGCTGGTGATCGTGGCGGGGGGTGGGATCGGGCCGGCCACCCGGCTGCTGGCCGCAACCTGCTGCCATCCGTTTCACAACCAACTATCCCGCGGCGAGCGGGGCGGTCGCCCTCGCCTGGCCTGGTTGGACGGCGGATCCACCACCGACGACATTCGGGGTCTGCTCGATGTCGTGGCCCCACCTGGCCGCCCGCCGAGTAATGATCTGCTTGACCGCTGGGCTCTGTTCGCGGCCGATGCGCCGCGCGACGACGCCGGCAGCCTGGCGATCCTGCGGTTCTGTCTGACTTCGGGTGAGGGAGCCCGATCCATCGATGGCCCACCGTTCGTGGCGGTCACAGCACCGGCAAGTCGGCTGGCCCGACTCGCCGAGGCCGTGGGCTGCCAGGAATGGTTTCGGGATCTTGCGACGATCGAATCACCGCTGGGTGTGTTGACGGCCGCAGGGCTGCTACCAGCCGCGATCATCGGCATCGACGTCGTGCAACTGCTCAAGGGGGCGTCGGCCATGCTGGTACGGTTTGCCGAAGCACCCGTCGCGGTCAATCCGGTTCTGTTGGACGCGGCGGCTGGATTCACGGCCACAGCCTGCGGCCGGCCGGCCCGACGCTTTGTTGTGGAAGGCCGCGGGCTCTGCGAACTCTCCGACTGGCATCGGCACCTGCGGCCGTGTTCGGAGGCAGATCCGGCTGCTGTCACCCGGATTTGGGTCGGCGCGCCGCGCCGCGACGAGCTGATGCAAACGGGGCAGCCCGAGGCGGCCGCTGCCAACGGGCTCGGCCCGGCTGCAGGCGCACTGTCCGGGGAACAGCGGCTTGGCAGGATGGACGGGGTCGCGGTGCCGGCCGACGTCACGATCCGGTTGCCCCGGCTCGACGAGCATGCCCTCGGCCAACTGCTCCAGTTGCTCGCTCTTTCGGCGGCTGTGGAGGAGCAGCTGCCGGGGGCGGTATAGTTCGGAGCCCGTGTTTTCCCCGTGGTCTGTTCGGAGAGTTCTCGATGCCCGTCACCCTCACCTGGACCGGTCACTCCACCTACCTGATCGATACTGGAGCCGGCACGATCCTCGTAGATCCATTTCTGGATGAATGTCCAACCGCAAGCCTGAAGGCGGCAGACGTCGACTGCGAGCTGATCCTGATCACCCACGCCCATTTCGACCACATGGCCGACGCGGCTGCGATCGCCAAGCGTACCGGGGCGAAGGTGTGTTGTGCCTTTGAGATCGCCAACTGGCTTGGCAAGCAGGGAGTCGAGCACCTCCAGCCGATGAACCTTGGCGGTCGCGTGGCTGTGCCGGGCGGCACCGCTGCAATGGAAATCGCCTTTCACTCGTCGAGCCTGCCCGACGGCAGCTACGGTGGCAATCCGGCTGGCTGGCTCCTCGATGTGTCCGGCAAACGGATTTACATTGCCGGAGACACGGCGGTCTTCAACGACATGGAGCGGATCGGCCGGTCTCGTGACGGTCGCCGGCTCGACCTCGCGATCCTGCCGATCGGCGATCTGTTCACGATGGGGCCCGAGGATTCGCTGGAGGCGATCCGGCTGTTGGCCCCCAAAGCCGTTCTGCCCTGCCACTACAACACCTGGCCACCGATCGCGCAGGATGCAGCAGCCTGGGCTGAACGCATCCGCCGAGAGCAACTCGCCGAGCCGCAGGTGCTCGAGCCCGGCGGCTCGTTCACACTTGGTTGACGGCCACCTCGATCTCGCCGTCGATGACGCGCACCGGGAACACCTCGACTCTGAGTTTCTCGTTGTCGCACCAGGCGCCGTCGCAGGCCCGAAACCGCCAGGCATGCCAGGGACAGGTGACGATGCCGTCTACGAACGGGCCCGCTGCCAGCGAAGCACCCATGTGCGGGCAAAGGTCGTCGATCGCATGGTAGGTCGTGCCATCGAAGAGCACGGCCACGAGCCGGCCGCCAACCTCGTAGGTGCGGCCTTCGCCGACCGGAATCTCCCCGACCCGGGCCACGGCGGTGAATGCAGGCTGTTTGTTCGGGGCGGCTGCGTCGCTCATGCCGGCAGGTGTACCATAGGTCGAATGGACGCTGCATCTCCCGCCGGCCGAATTCGGCTCGTCGTTCTCGACGTCGATGGCACGGTGACTGACAGTCAGCATCAAGTGACGGTGGCCGCCTGCCGCGCGGTTGATCGGATGCGGGCCGCCGGGGTACGGGTGATTCTCGCCACGGGCCGCCGCTACCGCGACGCCCTGCCGATCGCCGAGCGGCTGGAAATCATCGAGCCGCTCGTGACGGCGTCGGGGGGGCTGGTGAAACGGCCCACCGACCATGCCACGCTCCACCGATCGCGGTTCGCTCCGGGTGTGCTGGAGGAGGTGCTGGCGGTGATCGTGGCCGCCGGGCACGAACCGGTCGTCTACACCGACAGCTTCGCCGACGGTTACGACTTTCTATGTCGCAGGCTGCCAGATTCCGCGCAGACCGCCCCTCCGACCGGCTTTGCGGCCTACCTGCTTCGGAACAGCGGACTGGCCCGGGTGGTGCCCGAACTCCAACTCCAGCCGCCGGCCGACGCGTTTGCCGGATTTGCGATGGGGGGCGAGGCGGCGATGAAGTCACTCGAAGCCGATCTGAGCAGACGCTTCCCCGGCCACATCTCGCTCCACACCATCCGCAGCCCGCGGTATTCCGATTGGCTGTGCGAGATCGCGCCCGCAGGCATCACCAAGTGGACCGGGATCATCGGGCTGGCCGAAGCCTGGGATATCCGACCGGCCGAGATCTGCGCTGTGGGTGACGATGTCAACGATCTGCCGATGGTGCGCGAGGCGGGACTCGGGATCGCGATGGGCAACGGCCGGCCTGAACTGCAACGGGTCGCCGACCGCATCGTCGGAAGTCACGATGCCGACGGGATGTTGGAAGTCGCTGAGCTCGTGCTCGCCAGTCTTACCCAGTCTGCCTGACCTGCCGGCCAGGTCACCCAGGTCCACGTTTCAATCACGCAGACACGGATGCGGCTTGTGACGTTGCCCGGGCCGCTCTATACGTTTTGCCTGAGTGCGTTGCGGTCGCTGGGTGGCCGTTGGCTTCCCGCCGCGTCTCCGATTTCACCGGACCGAACACCGTCGCGACATGGATCTCAAGCTCCATCGACCGCATCCGGTCTGCAGCCGCACGGGCCGCGGTTTCGTGCCGGGCGATGTCTTTTTTTCAGCGCTGCTCCAGGGAGCAGGGGGGCTTGAGCGGATTGATGTGGCGGTCGGGGCCTGGGACGGGCCGCCACCCGCAGCGATCGCATGGTGGCGGTCGGTCCAGCCAGCGGCAGCCAACGACGCTGGCCCTTCGCTCGCCCCGGTCGAGGTGCTGCTCAACGCCCTCGAGGCGCTCGACGAGGCCGATGCCGATGAGGCCGTTCGTTATCTGCTCGCACTTCAGCTCGTCCGCCGCCGAATCTTGAAACTGGAGCCACCCGACGAAGCCGACGACGGCATGCTCGTCTTTTCCTGCCGCCGCCGTGATTGCGTCTATCGGATTGGTCCGGTCGCGGCCGCCACGTTGGCCGATCCGGAAGTAGGAGCGCGGCTCTCAGCGCTCCTGTGGTCGGGAGACGCCGCATGAGGCTGGCTCTTGGATCGCCCACTCGGCCGACGACCGTGTCGCGCGGCCTGGCGTTTTTGCTGGTCGCGGCCTCGGTGGCCTCCAGCGGGGCGTCGTGCCCCAACGTGCTCCGCGGCTACCAGGTGGGCACGATGCCGCTCCCTCGGGCGCTGCCGCCGCAGCCTTCGCTCGATCAGATAATCGGGGCCGTGCATGACAACACCGAGCGGGTCAGAAGCCTGATGAGCTCTCAGGCGGTGCTCGTGGTGTCGGGCGTGCCCCGACTCTCTGCCAGGGTGGCCTGCGAGCCGCCGCGGCGATTCCGGCTCCAGGCCCAGACCTCGCTGACCGGGCCTGAACTCGACATTGGCAGCAACGACGATCTGTTCTGGCTCTGGCTGAGACAGCATCAGCCGCCGATCACAGCCTTTTGTCGCCACGATCAATATGCACAGTCCCAGGCCCGCCAGGTCCTGCCGATCAGAGCCGACTGGATGCCGGAGCTGCTGGGACTGGTCAACTTCCGGCCTGAAGATACTCACGACGGACCCTTCCCGCAGGCCGATGGCCGGATCGAGATCCGCAGCCGGATCAATACGGGCGACGGTGGTGTTTTGAAGTCGACGATTCTCGACGGCACAACCGGGCTCGTGGCGGAGCAGCATCTATTCACACCCGCCGGAGAACGGCTGGCGAGTGTCCGCACCAGCCGCTTTCGGGTGGACCCACCCTCGGGCGCGGCTCTGCCGCACCTGGTGGAGGTTTCATGGCCAGCCTCCGGGGTCGATTTCAAGCTCGAACTCGCGGCGATCACCGTCAACGGCGCGAGCCCCGACCCGACGCAGCTCTGGCAAATGCCGGCCTATCCCGGCTACGAGCCGGTCGACCTTGCTGATCCGTCGGTTGTTATCGGTCCGCCGCGGTAGCGTCGTCGAGCCCCGACTCGCCGGGCTCGAGCATTCCGCGGAGCTTCGCGCGAGCGCGGGACAGAGCGGGGCCGATCGAGCCGAGTGGCAGACCTGTGGCGCGACTGATTTCGCCGTAGCTGCGGGCCTCGATGTGGTGGAGTCGCACGAGTCGCGCCTCGTTGCGATCTAGGCGGCTGAGTAGTGCCTCGACCTGCTCCCGGTCATCGAGCCGGGTGGGATCCTCCGCCCGATCAGCGGCCGCGGGCTCGGGATGGCCGGAATTCCGCGAGCCAATCCGACCGGATCGCTGCAGCAACCACCGGACTGCCACGCGGCGGGCGACTACGGTGAGGTAGGTGGCCAGGCTGGAGCGGCCGGCAAAAGCCTTCAACACGGCAGCCTGGTTCCGCAGGCTCGCCAGTACGATCTCCGCCACCAGGTCTTCGCGGTCGGCCGCGGCCAGTTGCTCGCCCCGCTGCCGAGCCGCAGCGGTTGCGACGTGGGCAAATAGCCCTCCAAACCGGTCGAGAAAGGCTTCCCAGCCGCTTCCTTGGCCAGCCAGACAGGCGTCGATCAATCGGCGATCTTGGACAGACACCAAGGGCGAATCGGCCGCAGGAGAAGACTTCGACACGGCACGATGCCCTCACGGCCCGGGAACAGCCCGAAAAACCGGCTGAACCCCGGAAATCATAGGGACGGATGTCAGACCCCTCCAACCGCAGTCGGTCGGGCTCACGAAACGGCCTGTTTCTGCCGATCCCTGAATCGTTGACAGGCTTTCCGGCCGCGCCTACGATGCCGCGCAGCATCCAGCGGGCGTCCTCCGGGAAGACCTGTTGTTGTTTTGCCGAGGCCCCGTACCCCATCCGAGGAGTTTCCGGACATGACGCACGTCGTCGCCGAGCCTTGTTTTGCCTGCAAGTACACCGACTGCGTGGTCGTCTGCCCCGTGGAGTGCTTCTACGAGGGCGACAAAATGGTGTACATCCATCCCGACGAGTGCATCGACTGCGAAGCGTGCGTGCCCGAGTGCCCCGTGGAAGCGATTTTCCACGAGGACAATCTGCCGTCGGAGTGGAAGGACTTTACTCAGCTCAATGCCGAAATGTCGCCCCAACTTCCGGTCATCACTGAGAAAAAAGACCCTCTTTGTGGCGACTGATCGACGACTCATCGACGATCCATCTTTGTGGCGACTCATCGCTGGAGCGGTGGTGCGGCGACCGATCAGGCGACCGATCATTTGAGGTCGACGGTCCAATAGGCCCGATCGACGAAGCTTTTCCAACTCGCATACTTCGGGTTGCCGAGCTTGAGCGAGAGGAGCGGGCTGCGTTTTGGCTTCACTGGGTGCCGGAATAATTGCATCCGGGCTTCCGTGGGTGTGCGGCCTCCTTTGCGAACATTGCAAGCCACGCAGGCACAAACAATGTTTTCCCAACTCGTGACGCCCCCTTGGCTCCGCGGCACGACATGGTCGAGCGAAAGCTCGCTCATGGGGAAGTGAAGGCCGCAGTATTGGCACTGATTGCCGTCGCGGGCGAAGACATTCCGCCGGTTGAATCTCAGCCCTTGCCGGGGGCCGCGATCACAATCCAACAGCCGGATCACCCGGGGAGCCCGCAGATCGAAGCCCACACCGCGGATCCAGTCGTGGTCCGGGTCGCGGAGTGCTGCGGCCTGGAGGGCGGAAAGCTCCCGCCAGGATTCGAAGGAGTACGCTCCATACTGGCCCGCTTCGACGAGCACGACCTCCGCCAGATCACGGAACAAAAGCGTGATCGCCCGCCGCACGTTGGTCACATGCACGGCCACGAAGGACCGGTTGAGCACCAGCACGCTGAGGCCCAGCGAAGGGGCAGGCACGGCGATCGCGGTCATGGGCAGAAGCCTCCGCACGGTCGATCCCTGAAACCCCGAGTTTACCCGGCCGGCCCGGCAACCGCCAACTCACCGGGGACGGCCCCGCCGTTGCCGAAGATTGCCTGACCGCTGCTTGCCTTGCCCGCCGGTTGTCGTCACACTTTCTAAACAGTCGTGAGGCACGGGTGGGCCCCGCGACTGAATTCTGACGTCTCTCTTTTCAGGCCGGAAGGTAATCGATGATTCATTACTCATGCGACATTTGTCAGCGACCCATCCATCTGCACTCCGACGTGCGGCATGTCGTCAAAATCGAGGTCTTCCCGGCCGTCGAGGATGATGCCTGCGATTGCGACGATCTTGCTGGAATCGGCGAGGAAGAAGACCACCTCGAAGAGATGCAGGATCTGTTGGAGCGGCTCGACGATTGCGAGGATCCGCGGATGGATCAAGACGCGGCCCGCTCGCTGCGGTTTGATCTCTGCGACGCCTGCCGCCAGCGGTTCGTGAAAAACCCGTTGGGTCTCAAGTCAGGCACGCAACTCAACTTCAGTCAAAACTGACTTCCACGCGCGGCCGGCAACACCGGCCCTCATGCGAGGCTCTGGCGGTGGGCGTCGAGGCCGGTAAACTTCGACGCAACGCACCCCAACATCCGCTGGAGACAACCGTCACGATGGCTGACAGCATCCTCAAGATTGCCGCGATTCCCGGCGATGGCACCGGCCCTGAAGTGACCTCTGAGGCGGTCAAAGTGCTCGCGGCCGTAGCGCTGATCGAGGGCTTTGACTTTGATGTCGAGACTCTCGATTGGGGTGGCGATCGGTATCTCAAGACCGGCGAGACCATTCCCGAGGGCGGCCTCGACCTGCTGCGCACAAAAGACGCAATTTTTCTCGGGGCGATCGGCCATCCTCAAGTAGCCCCTGGCGTCCTCGAGAAGGGCTTGCTGCTGGACCTTCGGTTCAAGCTCGACCAATACATCAATCTCCGGCCGGTGAAACTGCTGCCGGGCGTGGAAACGCCGCTGGCGGGCCGCGGACCGGCCGACATCGACTTCGTGGTGGTGCGAGAAAACACCGAAGACCTCTACTGCGGCGTCGGCGGCTTCCTCAAAAAGGGCACGCCCGACGAGGTGGCGGTGCAGCAGGCGGTGTACACGCGAAAGGGCTGCGAGCGGTGCATCCGCTGGGCCTTCGATTTCACCCGCAAGCGAAACAGTCCCAAGAAAACGCTCACGCTCGTCGCCAAGACCAACGTGCTTACTTTCGGCCACGATCTCTGGTGGCGAACCTTCCAGGAAGTGGCCAAGGACTATCCCGACGTCAAGACCGACTACAACCACGTGGACGCCTGCTGCATGTGGATGGTCAAGAATCCCGATGCCTACGATGTGATCGTGACGACGAACATGTTCGGCGACATCATCACCGACCTCGGTGGCATCCTCCAGGGAGGCATGGGCGTGGCAGCCGGGGGCAACCTCAACCCCGATGCCGGTGGCGTCAGCATGTTCGAGCCGATGGGTGGCAGCGCTCCCAAGTACACGGGCACTGATCAGATCAACCCGATCGCAGCCATCAATGCTATGGCAATGCTGCTGGAGCACAGTGGCCAGCCCGCCTCCGCTGCGAGAATTGACCGCGCCGTGGCTCAGGTCACCGGCACGAAGATGAAGAGCCAGGCGGCCGGCAAGATGGGCTACGGCACCAAAGCCGTCGGCGACCTGGTGGTGTCGGCGTTGAGATAACGCTTGCCGGCCCGAAGCGTGCCGAAGTCAGCGGCCCAGCCGGCTTTTGCGAGCCAAAAAGTCGACCCGACGCCCTGCACGCGGCCGGTCCGCTACCCCAACGCGACCCGGCGGCCTTCGGCCTGGCTGAGCTCCCCGGCCTGCACGATCTGGATCGCTCGCAGGGCGTCGTCGATGCCACTCATGCTGCGGACCAGGCTCGTCACCCGCCGATGAAACTGGAGAAGCATTTGCTCTCCGACCGGCCGTTCGCTCTCGAGCGACTCCTGGTGGCGGCCCGCCGTGTCGAACCAGACCAGGCTGGCGGGCAGATCCACGAAGGCGATGCCGTGATCGCAGCCTGCCTGGAGGGCCGCAGGTGGGCGGAAGCCGACCGCCTCCTCCCACTGCTTGGGCATGTAGTAGCCGCAACTGATCTGCGCGAGCACACCGTCACCAGGCCGGCCGGTGGTCGAGAAATCGAGGCTCATCATCCGGTAGTCGGCTGTCGCGGTCCCCGGGGGCTCGGCATGCCTCACCGCGATCACGCTGGTCGGCTCCGTGCCGGCGACGTACCGACACCAGTCGACGAGCTCCACAAGGTCGCGGTTTTCTGTGGCGGGGTCGCCGGGGTTGGTGGTCGTGTGCGGCGCCCGACGATGGCAGAAGAGCATCCGGGGCGCGCCGAGTCGGGTGGCGATCAGCTCCTTGAGCCGGAGTGTGGCCGGGGCGTACCGGCGCGGCATCTCGGCCATGAATGCGATCCCTGATTCCTCCACGCGCTGGCGGAGGACCAGGGAACCCGCTGGATCGACCGGTAGCGAGGCTGCCGAATAAACAGCCTTACCATGGTCGCAGGCGGCCAGGATCGGGGTCACGCCGTACCACTGGTCAGCCAGATGAAGAATGGCGTCGATGTCGTCGCGGGCCGCCAGTGCCCGAAAACCATCCACGGAGGCGGCACCGAGCTGGGCGGCGGCCCGCTGAGCTCGATGGGCGACCTGTTCACAGATTCCTCGCACCTCGAACCGGTCGGCCAGGGCCCGCAGCGCCGGAAGGTGCCGGGTCTCCCATTGGTCGCCGAGACCGACGATGCCGATCCGGAGCTTCATGCAACGCCTCCTGCTGGAGCCTCAGACTCAGAGACCGGCTCAGGGACCGGCTCCACCTCTGCCGCGAACAGCTCGCGCTCTCGGAGGATTCCCTTGTCTGCGATGTCCTTACGGCACCAGCCGCCAGCCCACCGAATTTCCTTGACAGCGGTGTAAGCCCCCAATTTCGCGCGGGCCAGCGAGTCGGCTACCGCCGTGACTGCGAGCACACGACCGCCGTCGGTAACCGGCGCCCCGTCCACCAATCGTGTGGCCGCCTGAAACACCTCGACCCCTTCGATGGCAGCGGCTGTCTCGAGCCCGCGGATCAAGCGTCCCTTGACCACCGGGCCGGGATAGCCGTCCGCAGCCATCACCACTGTCACGCTCGATCCTTCCCGCCAGAGCGGCGCCGACATAGTTTCCAGCCGGCGGTCGGTTGCCGCGTCCAGCAAGTCGAGCAGACTCGACTCCAGCCGCACCAGCAAGGCCTCACATTCGGGATCGCCGAACCGGGCGTTGAACTCGAGCACCTTGGGCCCCTGAGACGTGAGCATCAGGCCGGCGTAGAGCACGCCATGAAAGGGCACCTTGGCCCGGCGCATCGCATGCACGGTTGGCACCAGAATTTTCGCCTCGATCTCGGCCAAGAGAGCAGCGTCCACAAACGGGGTGGGGCAGTAGGCTCCCATCCCGCCGGTGTTGGGCCCTGAATCACCGTCGTGGGCAGCCTTGTGATCCTGGAGCGGCGGGAGGGTGACGATCGTGCGGCCATCGGTGATCGCCATCACGCTCACCTCCACGCCGTCGAGCCGCTCTTCAACGAGGATGCCGCTGGCCGCAGATGCAAATTGCGGGTCTTCGGCGAGAGTTGCCACTGCGGCTAGGGCCGCCTCACGGTTGCCGCAGACAAACACCCCTTTGCCTGCGGCAAGTCCATCGGCCTTGACGACCACTGGCGTGTCTTCACGCGATTCGATGTATGTGTGCGCTGCCGCCGCCGAGCGAAACTCGCGGTACATGGCCGTCGGCACGTCGCCCCGGTGCAGGATCTGCTTGCAGAAGCTCTTGCTGCCCTCGAGTTGGGCGGCCTTGGCCGACGGACCGAAGATCCGCAGTCCGGCAGCCTCGAAAGCATCGACAATGCCCGCCACGAGCGGGGCCTCCGGGCCGACCACGGCCAGATCGACGGCACGGGAACGGGCCAGGGCGATGAGGCCCGGAATGTCGTCTGCCGCGACAGCCACGTTCTCGGCCACCTGCGCCGTGCCGGCGTTGCCGGGGGCGACGAGAACCTCCGCCCCATCTTGGGAGAGTTTCCAGGCGAGCGCATGTTCGCGACCGCCGCCTCCGATCACGAGCACACGCCGGGATTGCGACACGGGACAACTCCTCACAAGCAGAGTGACGGGACTGGGCACAGGCGGGGTTCTCGCCCTGCCTAATCTGCCAGGCCACCGTTGTACCGAACCAGCCGTATGATGGTGCTTGCCGCCCAGAAAAAGCCGAAAAAACGGCTCAATAACGTCTGCGAGACAGGGTGCAGACAGCGGCTGAGCCTGTCTGGCCGGATCAATTGACGTTGACAGTCAGGCGGGCACCGATACAGTTACATAGAGTTTGTGAAAAAAATCACGAACCTGCGGAAAGACGGTCGAAACTAGATTTTCCGCTGTTTTTTGCTTCGTTCTGCGCGGGCCCGTCAGCTTGGTCGGACAGCCCGCACTGTCCGGTGAGGCATTTGATGTCAGAACCCAAAAAGATGTCGGTCGCTGAGATCCTCGCGGCCGCCCGTTCTGCCGACGGCAAAGGTTCGCCAGGAGCCGCCGAAACTGCGGTTTCCGACTCCACAGTGCCGCCATTGGCAGCCGAGTCGCTCCCCGCTGTCGCAAAGCCAGCCGCGGCCAAGCCAACAGCCACCGGCGGTCGTCCGAGTGTGTCCGAGATTCTGGCCCAAGCCCGTGCGAAGGGTCAGTCCGCTGGCGAAAAGCCGGCTGTCGCCACCGAGAAGCCAGGAGCAGTGGCCGCGCCATCACCCGCTGCCAAGTCAACGGCAAAACCAGCCGTCGCCAGGGTAACGCCCGCGGCTGGTCGGGGTGGCGTGCAGCGAGACACGGCCAGCGTCCTTGCTGCGGCGCGGGCCGCGACCAAGCCTGGTCCCGTGAGCAAGGCCGAGGCGCCCGACCGACCCGCTCCCAAGCCAAAGCCTCTGATCGACAAACCTGCCGCGCGGCCGGTTCCTCCGAAGCCGATCCGGGTTGAAAAGCCGGCGAAGCCGGCTGGCAAGGCCGACGGTGAGGATCGGCGGAGCTTTTTACAAATCGCCACCGGTTCGTTTTTGGCCGTTGGATTCACGGCGCTCTCGGTCACCGGAGGGCTGTTCAGTCTTGGGCTGGCGAGGTTCATGTTTCCGAATGTGCTTGCCGAACCGCCCAGCAAGTTCAAGGTCGGTGCAAGAGACGGTTTTCCGTCCGGGAAGGTCGAGACAAAATACGTGTCTCAATACGGCGTCTGGGTGATCAACAGCGAAGTTCAGGGATTGCAGCAGATCTATGCGTTGAAGACCGTCTGCACCCATCTGGGCTGCACCCCGAGTTGGTTGGAGGCGGAGCAAAAATTTAAGTGCCCCTGTCATGGCAGTGGGTTTTACAAAGATGGAGTGAATTTCGAGGGACCAGCCCCACGGCCGCTCGAGCGATACGCGATCCGGATCGCAGACGACGGCCAACTCGAGGTTGACAAGAGCCGGACGTTCCATGAGGAGCTCGGTCAGTGGGCCGACCCCGAATCCTTCGTGATGGTCTGACCAAAGGGAGCGAGCAGGGACATGGCGATCGGCGAGACCATTCGTAATTCCCAAATTTGGAAGAGTATCTTCCGCCATCCGATGCCGCTCGACCGGCGGAATCGGATCGTGGTGATGCTCA
>ERZ889217.733-NODE-733-length-18747-cov-17.667451_pt1 | contig 18747 bp, 25 predicted proteins | sample MGYA00521098_ERZ889217 | MGnify/ENA primary metagenome ERZ889217 (study PRJEB32303, sample SAMEA104408613) | aquatic metagenome | biome: Brackish water; feature: Pelagic; material: water | place: Baltic Sea | collected 2014-06-10T22:04:00 | depth 2,362 m ... | reverse complement strand
ACGCCTACTTCACGGGTAGCAGTGTCATATAAATGTAAGTTCATTGAATCTCTATTAGAGCATTTGCGACAACGTAAATTCCTTCACCACGACCTGTAAATCCCATTTGATCTGAAGTTGTCGCAGAAACTGAAACGGGTGCACCAAGTGCTTGACTCAAAACATTTTGTGCTTCTTCCCGGCGAGTTGCAATTTTTGGTTGGTTACCTACAATTTGAATTGAAACGTTAATAACTTTAAATCCATGATTTATTATATGTGCCCGTAACTTTTCTATCATTTCAATTCCAGAGGCACCAGCCATTTCGGACTTACCAACCCCAAAGAGTGTTCCGACATCTCCCAATTGGCATGCCGATAAAACTGCGTCACACAAAGCATGAACTGCAGCATCACCATCTGAGTGCGCAACTAAGCGTGGCGATTCTGGCCAAATTAATCCTGCGAGCGCACATGGCCCACTATCTCCAAATTGGTGGGCATCCACACCAACGCCTATGCGCAATTTAGAATTCAATGGTCACTGCTTTCTACGATTTCTTGCAGCTTTGTAACTGTTTCCTCTTCTGATTCACCTTCTACAGTCACCAAAACTTCATCCCCACATTTGACGCCTAAGGTCATTACCCGTAAAACACTTGCGCCATCAACTGTTGCGCCAATATGGCCGTCAACTATCTTTGCTAATCTGACAACACTGCCGGAGGATTTAGCGGTGGAGGCAAAGAGTGCGGCAGGCCGAGCGTGCAGACCAACCTCTGATGCCACCACTGAGCGAAATTCCTTCATGGGGCTAGCGTATCTGTACTGAGAGTGGTGTTTAATATGAACATCTATCCAACAGCCTGCACAAATGTGAGAGTGAGACCATGAGCGCACAATCCCTGATTATGGGACATCCAATGTCTTCACCTGCACATGCTCGTCATGCCCTTTTATATATGTGGCGAATTCGTAAATTTGAAGAGGCTGTTGAAGATCTCTTTGGCCGAGGAATGATGCATGGAACTATGCATCTTTCTATTGGACAAGAAGCATCGCCAACTGGAATGTGTATGGCATTGACGCTTCAAGATCAAATAACTTCTACACACCGCGGTCATGGTCACTGCATAGCAAAAGGTGCTGATTTAACTCGCATGATCGCTGAATTACTAGGTAAAGAAATTGGCTACTGCGGAGGCCGTGGTGGTTCCATGCATATTGCTGATGTTGAAACTGGAAACCTTGGTGCCAATGGAGTGGTTGGTGGCGGAATTCCAATTGCCGCCGGTGCCGCCCTTGCATCTAAAATGATGAAAAAGGGAAGCGTTTCTGTTTCATTTTTTGGTGACGGCGCAATGAATGAAGGTGCTTTTCATGAAGCTGCGAATCTGGCAGCTATTTGGAAATTACCAATGATTCTTTTCTGTGAAAACAACAAGTATGGGATGTCTTCTTCGACTGAAAAAGCATTTGCTATCGATAACCTGGCAGATCGCGGCAAAGGTTATGGAATTCCTGCAGTAAATGTTGATGGCAATGACGTAGTGGATGTTTATGAGCAAGCGAAAATTGCTGTTGAGCGAGCTAAATCTGGTGAAGGTCCTACCTTAATTGTCGCCGAAACCTATCGATGGAAAGGTCACTCTCGCTCTGATAAGAATCTTTACCGCACCAAAGAAGAAATAGAAGAGTGGCGCGAACGTGATCCCATTCCTAAGTTTACTTCAAAAATAATCGAAGCTGGATTAATGACTAAGGAGCAATGCGATGCCATTGCACAAGAGGCAACCGATGCCATTATTGCTGCAGTTAATGAGTCTGTGAAAGCCAAGCCGGCTGACCCAGCAGGCTTACTTGATGCTGTTTTTAAGAAGGCTTCAGCATGAGCGAGCGTATGTTGACGATGGCCGAGGCCATTCGTGAGGCGATGTGTATTGCCTTTGATGAACGCCCCGAAGTTTTTTTACTTGGTGAAGATGTTGGAATTTATGGCGGAGCATTTGGCGTATCTGCTGATATGTATCACCGATATGGCGCCGAACGAGTTCTAGATACACCTATTGCCGAACTTGGAATCGTTGGCGCAGCAGTTGGCGCAGCACTTTCAGGAATGCGACCAATCGTTGAAATTCAATTCTCTGATTTCACCGCACAAGCTATGGACCAAATCGCAAATCAGGCAGCCAAGATTCACTTCATGCTGGGCGGTGCATTACACGTGCCTATGGTTTTGCGAACACCGCAAGGCTCAGGAACCGGTGCTGCAGCTCAGCATTCACAAAACTTAGAACCTTGGTTTGCCTCTGTGCCTGGACTTAAGGTCGTTGTCCCTTCAAATCCTGCTGATGCAAAAGGACTTTTACTCTCCTCAATTGATGATCCCAATCCAGTAATTTTCCTAGAACATAAGTTGCTCTACAAGATTCCAGGAAGAGAACCAGTTCCAGAAGGCTCAACTCGAATTCCATTGGGCGTTTCAAAAGTTGTTCGAGAAGGAAAAGATTTAACAATCGTTGCAACTGGCATCATGGTCAATAAGGCGTGGGAAGTGTGCGAGAAGTTATCTGCCGAAGGTATTTCAATCACCCTAATCGATCCACGTACTATTTCACCTTTAGATATGCAGCCTGTATTTGAGTCGGTTGATAAAACAGGTCGCTTACTAGTTGTTCAAGAAGGTCCAGCACATGCAGGCTTTATTAATGAAGTAATTGCCCAAATGGCTGGTTCGGCCTCCTTTGGTTCACTCATTGCCCCAATCAAAAGACTGGCCGGCATGAATATCCCTATTCCATATGCTCCACAATTGGAAAAAGCTGCCGTTCCTCAAATTGAAGATATTGAAATTGCTGCCCGTGAGATTGTGAAGAACTGGCGATGAGTTTTAAGTATCCCGTGGTTATGCCAAAAATGAGCATGACCATGGAAACTGGCGAATTAATTATTTTTCACGTCAAAGTGGGCGACCATGTTAAATCTGGGGACGTCTTATTTGAAGTTATGACCGATAAAATCGACATGGAAGTAGATGCACCTGCCGATGGAGTAATTGATTCCTTACTTGCCGAGCCTGGTGCTGTGATAGAAATTGGCAAGCCTGTATTGATTATGCTCACTGATACCGAAGTCATGGCTTTTGATTTTGGTAATGAAGAAGTAGAGGCCGTTCAAGTAGAGCAAATTGAACAAGTTGAAGTAAAAATTGCCCCACTAGCAGCTGCCCTAATCCTGAATGAATCAGTAAAAGCAGTTCCAAAAGCTCGCTCCGAGGCGGCTAAACGTGGAGTTGATTTACGCACTATCGCTGCGACTGGACCTGATAAAACAATCACGATGCATGATCTCAATAATGCCCAGGTTGACCCGGCAATGGCTGCACGTCAAAAAGCAAATAGAGCTTTAATTGCAAAAGGAATTGAAATGTCTCGGGGTATTGCTCAGGCTTCATTTAGTCGCACAGTGAATTCTGACTTTGAGACAGCCACTTTAATCAGAGCGTGGGCCAGCGTTCTTCGCTCTCGGCCAGATTTAGCAATCCACACACACGTTGGTGTTGCGCTCATTATTGAATCAAAATACGGAAGCGCCCTTCCGGTCTTCAAGGATCCTGATCACTTAGCTCATGAAGATCTTAAAGCCTTAGTCGCGTCAACTTCTGAGGCTGCAAAAAATGGCAAAGTTCCTCTGGCCATGCTCACGGGAGCGACCACAACTATCTTCGATGTGAGCAGATATTCTATGAATTCTTCAACCCCGTTGCTCTTTCCTAACCAAGTCACCTCATTGACGATTGGATATGGCACCGAATCTGAAAAGAATATTTCACTTACTATTGATTTGAATTTCTGTGACTTTTATGATGGCGCATTGCTACTGGATGCACTCGTTGCATCTATAACCAAGCACTGATAACGATGGACTTGAGGTGAGGCTAGGAATGGAACTTAAAGGCCTGTCAGCAAGTTCTGGCGCCGCAGTTGGACCATTCTTTTTGTTGAGCACAAATATTCCAACGCCTAATAGTCAAATGTCGCAATTGAGTTTTGAGCAAGAAGGCCATCTATTAAATTTAGCTATAAAAAGGGTAGGTCAAGATTTAGAAGCGCGTGCTGCAAGAACCGTCGGAGAACTACACGATATTTTATTAGCAACTGTGGAAATCGCTACGGATCCTGCGATAGCCGAAGAAGCCGCAGGATTCATCGCAAGTGGCCACACTGCAAGTTATGCAATAGTTAAAGCAACTGAGGTTTTCCAAGAACTCCTTCGTGCTTCTGGCGGTTATTTAGCCGAACGTGTGAGCGATGTTGCAAATATCCGTGATCGAGTACTGTGTGAAATTGCAGGAATCACTTACCCAGAAATCCCTCATTTTGACGAACCCACAATTTTGATTGCCCAAGATTTATCACCGGCAGATACTTCTGATCTTGAAACTGAGAAAATTCTTGCAATTGTTACTGCAGGAGGTGGTCCCACAAGCCACACAGCAATCATTGCTCGTTCTCATGGGATTGCTGCAATCGTTGCTTGCGCAGATGTAGTCGAAACTGCCAAAGCACACATGGGACAAAAGCTAGCTGTTGATGCAACTGCCGGTCTTATTACATTTAACCCTGATTCGGGCCTAGTGGCTGAAATAGCACAAAAAATAGAGAGGATAAAAGCCCGTAAATCAAGGGTTATTACCCATTCTCCTGATGGCTATGCCACAACTGATGGTTTCGTGATCCCAATTTTTGCAAATATCGGGCGCTTAGAAGACACCTCAGCAGCCGTTGCGGCAGGTGCTGACGGAGTTGGATTATTACGAACTGAACTTCTCTATCTTGAACGCAAAGATGCTCCAACATTGCAAGAACAAATTGCAATTTATTCTGAGCTTATTAAGCCGTTCGGTGGGAGAAAAGTAATCATCAGAACTCTTGATGCAGGCGCGGATAAGCCCATGGCATTTATCAATTTTGATAAAGAGCCAAATCCAGTCTTAGGTATACGCGGTTATAGAACTAGCACTACTCACGAACATCTATTGCGAACTCAGCTCGAAGCAATTGCACAGGCTGCCAAAAATTCAAGGGTTGAAGTTTGGGTCATGGCACCTATGATTACACTTCCAAGTGAGGCTGCCGATTTTGTGAAAATGGCTCGTGAATACGGATTGCAAAAAGCTGGCGTCATGATTGAAGTTCCAGCAGCAATATTTCTTGCAGATGAAATTACAAAGGTGTGTGATTTCGTTTCCATTGGGACAAATGATCTGGGTCAATATCTACACGCAGCCGATCGAGAATCAGCACCTCTTGCAGCATTCAATGATCCTTGGCAACCTGCGCTATTGCGTGCAATTCATTTAATTGCTCAAGCAGGAAAAAACAATAACTGCCCTGTGGGTGTGTGTGGTGAAGCCGCGTCAGATGCTGCCCTTGCTCCAGTCTTAATTGGATTAGGTGTTACCTCGCTTTCATGTAACGTGGCAACTCTCAGCGATGTTGCACAATCAATTACTGCCCATTCTGCGGATCAGTTATTACTAGCTGGTACAGCTGCACTTGCTGCAAAAACAGCCCAGGACGCTAAGAATTTAGCCCGTGAACAGCTGAGCGAATTGCGTAATCTAGGGCTTTAATCGTTATAAATTAATTGCCAAATATGCTTGATTTATAGGTACGAAGAACTGCACACTAAGCCAAATGTTCAACGACTGAACGGATGTGACGATAGTGAAGCAACGCGAAGAGGAGCTCATCCTTCGCGCAGCACGCCTGTATTACGAAGGCCATTACTCACAAGATCAAGTTGCATCAAAACTCAACACATCACGCTCAAATGTCTCACGTATGTTAAGTGATGCAAAGCGTTTGGGTTTTGTTGAAATAAAAGTTATTGCCCCAACCCACAAGCACGATTCACTTTCATCACAGCTCTCTGAACTTCTAAAAATTCAAGATGTGCAAGTTATAGCAAATACATCAAATGATTTAACTCTTAATACCATTGGGCGAGCTGCAGCAAGTGCATTGCTTAAGAATCTGAGAGATAACCAAACTATTGCAATCTCTTGGGGCCGGGGCCTTGAAGCAACTGTTATAAATACTCACTCTGAGACTTTGTCTGGTCTAAAAGTTACACAAATCATGGGCTCGCTCTCATCTATAAACACCTCGGTAAGTGCTGAGGAAATTGGTCGCACATTAGCTAGAAATCTCAATGCGCAATTTATTCCTTTCCTTTCCCCTATTGTTGTTAGTAATTCAAAAGTCAGAGATACATTATTGGAGGAAGAAAGCATCGCTAAATCACTTCAAATCGCCCGTGGAGCCCATGTGGCATTAGTAGGTATTGGTTCAACCGGATCTTCCTCTAGTGAAATGGTCTTTAATGAATTCAAAGTATCTAAAGCCGAACGTGAAGAACTGGCTAAGAGTTATGCGGGAGATATCGCAGCCCGCTTTTATAAAATGGATGGCAGCCCACTCTCCTCAAAAATGGATAATAGAGTCATTGGCTTGAGCCTTGAAGAGATCGCAAATATTCCGCGTGTAATAGGCATAGCCTCAGGTTCAGAGAAGGTTTCTGGCGTGGTGGGAGCTGCCAAAGCCGGATTACTTGATACCTTAATAGTGGACTTAGCCTGTGCTAACTCTGTTATTAAGTACCTGCAACCAACGGCGGTGGCGAGCGCATGAGTAATTTAGCCAAGATCTTTATTCTCATTGGCATTATGTGGCTCTTCCAATTGTGGTTTGCCTATAAGCAAGCAAAAATTTTCCAAGAAGATATCCGTGGCCTGCGCAAGCAAGGAACTATGGCCATTGGGGTTGGCGGTCGTAGATACCGCGGAGGTCGGGCGTTTGTAGCCTTGACGTGCGATGACAGTGGAATCGTAAAAGCTGGAATGGTCCTTAAGGGCTTCACCATCTTTGCAAAATCTAAGCCACTGAGCTCATATACAGGATTCTCCATCGAAGAGATCGCTTCGGGAAACCGAATCGTTGAAAGTGAGAAGAGGAAGGTGCAAGAGGCTGCAGTAAGCAGTGCTCAACACATCCTCGAACACTTTGAGCGGATCAAAGCTGGTGGAGAGTAATGACCAAACAATCCGTACGGGTGGTCATTCAAAGGTTGTACAACCAAAATCAATTAGGAGGTGTGTATTGAACCTACATTCACTGATGTTTCTATCAGCAGATGTAACAGTTGATAAGCAGGACGGCTTTCTCGGCGTCCTAGCAACAGCAGCTGAAGACTTTATTGCAGTCTTCAATAAGGGTGGTGAAGTTCTACTTTCACTTATGGGAGGAATTCTTCCAACACTTATCGTTCTGTTAACGGCAGTAAATGCTCTAGTTCGTTTGATCGGACCAGAGAAGATTGAAAACCTTGGAAAGGCAGCTGCACGTCCTGGATTACAGTGGTACCCAGTTCGTTACATCGTTCTTCCATTCGTTGCAGTATTCGTATTAACAAACCCAATGGCATACACAATGGGACGCTTTTTACCAGAACGCTTCAAGCCTGCGTTCTATGACTCAGCGGTTTCATTTGTTCACCCAATCTTGGGTATTTTTCCTCACGCAAACCCAGGCGAGCTCTTCGTATACGTAGGTATCGCAACAGGTATTCAGCAACTCGGTTATGGTCTTGGTGACCTAGCTGTTCGTTACATGCTTGTCGGTCTAGTCGTTATCTTCATTCGCGGAATTGTTACTGAAGCAATTACCGCCCGAATGATGAAGAAGGGTGCATAACATGAGCGCAATCAATAACCTCATCGTTAAGGTAGGTCGTTCTGTTGGTGGAGTTGTAGGAACTCTCTATCAGGCAGGTCGCGATTCTGTTGATACAGTAATTCGTAACGTGATCCCATTTATGGCGTTCATCTCATTCATTATCGGTTTGATCCTTACAACTGGTGTTGGTGACTGGATCGCTAAGGGACTTAAGGGTTCAGCATCAACTCTTCCAGGGTTGCTATTGATCTCTGTTGTTTGTGCGATTCCACTTATCTCTCCATTGCTTGGACCAGGAGCGGTAATTGCACAGATCGTTGGAACACTTCTTGGTGTAGAGATTGGTAAGGGAAACATCCCTGCCCAATACTCACTTCCAGCGTTGTTCGCTATCAACCCACAGGTTGGTTGCGACTTTATCCCTGTAGGTCTAGCTCTTGGTGAAGCTGAGCCAGAGACTGTAGAAGTTGGTGTTCCAGCGGTGCTATTTAGCCGTTTGGTCACTGGTCCTCTATCAGTTGTAATCGCTTACTTCGCTAGCTTTGGCCTTTACACCAGCAAGTAGTAGTGAATTTAAACCCCAAGGTGTGGGTAACCGCACCTTGGGGTTTAATACTCTCAGAAGTAAAACTAGTTACCGAATGAAAAGGAGAAACAAATGGGCGCATATAAGTCAGTAGTAATTTCAGCAGGCAAAGGTGGCTGGGGTGGACCTTTAACAATCACGCCAACAGATGATCGCCCATACATTTACTCAGTTACTGGCGGTGGAATTCACCCGGTAGCAGCTCGCATTGCAGAGATAACCGGGGGAATACCTTTTGATGGTTTCAAGAGCAGCGTTCCATTCGACAAGATCGCAGTTGCAGTTATTGATTGTGGCGGAACAGCGCGCGTTGGTGTGTATCCAATGAAGAAGGTTTTAACAGTTGATATTCACGCAACAAGCCCAGCTGGCCCACTTGCGATGTTCATTACTAAAGAATTATTTGTATCAGGCGTAAAAGCTGTCGATATTAAAGAAAGCTAAGCCATTGCCAGAAATTGTTTACTCCTCCACAGTTACTGCTGTCGGGGAATTAGTCCCAGACTTTGCAGAGCAAGGTGTTCTGGTGTGGTTTGGTGAGAATGCACCGGCAGAACTTCATGAGTTCTCAATAATTCATGTTCCTGAGGTGGCAACTCGTGCTCCACAAAAAGGTGACATGATCAAAATTAATGAGAACGTTTTTAATGTTCTAGCTGTTGGCTCAGTCGCCAGCGAAAACCTATTAAATCTTGGCCATTTAGATCTCAAGGCAAATGGTTTGACTGAACCTGAAATGCCTGGAGATGTAAATGTAGAAGCAGTGTCGCTTCCAACAGTTCAAGTCGGAGATCGCCTCGTTGTGATTTCTCAACCTTAGAAAAGAGTTACGGTGTCTTACTCATCACGATTGCGCGAACACGCACAGAAAATTGGACGTGACACAAGAATTGCTTTGGTTGGAGCGGGTCAGATGGGCCGCGGTTTTGGTAACCAACTCGGGCACATGGATGGAATTAGCCTTTCTGCTGTGATTGATATTGACCCAGAGCGCATCAAAATTGTTTATGCAGACTTAGGAATCACTGACATCGTTTTTAGTGATGATAAAGCAGTTCTTTCAAAGGCAATCCTTGAAGGAAAATCAACTGGAACTTCTAACTCTGAAATAGTCAGCGAGCTTCCAGTAGATCTAGTCGTTGAGGGAACAGGAATTCCAGATATTGGTGCACGAATAACTCACTCTTCACTAAAGGCAAAAAAGGATGTCGTTGTTCTCAATGTTGAGATGGACGTAACTATTGGGCCGCTTCTGCATAAAATTGCTCAAGATAACGGCGTTATCTATGCCGTCTGCCATGGAGATGAACCCGTTGAAGCCAAGGTATTAGTGGATTATGCACGTGATCTTAACTTTGAAATTGTGTGTGCAGGAAAAGGTAAAAACAATCCTTTTGAGCCTTTGAGTAACCCTGATTCAGTTAAAGAGACTGCGATAAAGAAGAAGATGAACCCAAAGATGCTGTGCTCATTTACTGATGGTTCTAAAACAATGACTGAGATGGTTGCACTGGCCAACACAACAGGCCTGCAGCTCTCAAAGCGCGGAATGAATGGACCAGCATCATCTGTAAAGACTTTACAAGATACCTTTGCTTTGCAAGCAGATGGTGGAGTTCTAGATCGCCCTGGCGTAGTGGATTACTGCACAGGCGATGTTGCCCCTGGAGTATTTGTTGTGGTGCGACATAAGGATCCATACATCGCCCATGAAATGAGTTATCTCTCTATGGGACCTGGACCTTACTTTGCCCTCTATCGACCATTCCACTTAGCTTCTATTGAAGCTCCAATCACTGTTTATCGTGCAATCCTTGATCGCGAATCTTCATTATTTGCCCCGCATCTGAATGCTGAAGTCATATCAATGACTAAGAAGGATCTAGCCGTTGGAGATGTTATTGATGGTATCGGTGGATACACCGTGCGCGGTTATGCAGATAACGCTCTTGATGCAAAGCGTGAGAACTTAGTTCCCATTGGTTTGATTGCTGGAGCAAAAATAATCAAGGCAATCGGTGTGGGCGAACTACTTACTTATAATCATGTTGAGCTCAAAGCAGATTCTTTGATCGTGAAGCTTCGCAGAGAACAAGACCAACTAGGTTTGACCTACGCTTCTTAATCCTTATCACCATTATTTTTAGTTGCAGGATTAAGCCCTAGCTCTTCCAAAAACACCCGCTGACGTTTAGTCAGTGGGTCTTTTGTTTTCTCTGCCCGCACCTCTTTGGGATCTGGTCTAAGTGTTGGGTGCAGCCCTAACTGCCGGCGCTTTTCTTCCTGCAGTTCAGTAAATAAGCCAGCGTTACGGTCCTTCTTTGCATGGTGCTTAGCAATGATTTCAGCGGCTTTCTCTATATGATCCTTCTTTTTGCGCCGGCCCAACATGTGGGCAAGCATGACACAATTGCCCCATGAAATCAGGAATGAAAGCCGCACTTATTGTGCTGGCGGCGGGTGCTGGATCTCGCTTTGGTCACTCCACAAATAAGGTCTGGTTACCGCTGAGTGGTCGCCGCATCATTTCTCGCTCTTTAGTCAATGCAGCTAATAGTTTTAATAAGGCTCGCATCATTTTAGTTATCCACCCAGATGATGATGCGATGGCTCGGACAACCCTTGAGCGCGAGGTACGCGGTATTAAGGTCGAAATCGTTCATGGTGGTGCTAGTCGCCACGAAAGTGAATACAACGCACTTACCTATATTGCTCCGCAAATCGAGTCTGGTGAGATTGAAGTTGTTTTGATTCATGATGGTGCCAGACCACTTGCAACCCCTGCACTCTTTCGCGAGATTGCCGATGCTGCGCATCGTCACGGAGGTGCAATTCCAACAATTGCCGTTGATCCTCGTGAGATGGATACGGTGAGAGAAGATAGAGTGGTACGAGTTCAGACTCCACAAGGATTTCTTGCACCCCAATTATTGTTGGCATATCGTAAAGCCGTAGTTGATGGTTTCACCGGGACTGATACTGCAGCTTGCATGGAGAAGTATTTTCCAGAAGTAAAAACTAAGGCAGTAAATGCAGATGTATCAAATGTAAAAATTACATATCCGCAAGATTTAGCAATTGCAGAGCATGTATTAGCGCGAAGGGGGTACAAAGATTGAGTAATGAAGTCTTAGAAGCTGAACTTAACTGCGTGCACTGTCGTAAAGAGACCCTGCATCAGCTTGTATATGCTGGGCGCCTATTAGTTTCTACTACATGCGGGGTATGTAATACACGCGTTGAGCATGAGAGTAATGATTTATGGGATAACTACATTAAAGATTTACCACACCGAATAGCCACTAAGCCTTTTAGGCTCTGGAAGCGTTTCTGGAGAACTCCTAAGACTCTGCTCTGGAATTTGCCAAAAGCGACCTTTGGTAAGCCAATTAAAATGCTACGAGAGTATAAGAATCTAAAAAAGCAGGATTAAATTTAAGCAATACTCTGCCGCCAGTGAACAAATGACTCCATGAGTTCTACTTCAGCAACAGAGTTGACTCGTAATGATTCTGGATCAGCTTCCACATTCATCGTTTTTGCATCCTGATTGAGTGGAACGAACCAGGTTGAATTATTGCCATTAAAGTCAATCGCACTCAAGTCAATGATTTCAGGGGTTGAAATGCGAAGCACTGATGTTCGATCAATAGTGCCTTCAATAGTCTCTTCGTTCGTAATGCTTTTGAGAGTCTCAGTAAAGGCACCAGCTGGACGAACGGCTTGGACATCACCAATCAGAGCCTCAAGCACACGATGAAACTGGACTGTTCTAGTCAATGGACGCTGCGAATCATGAATTGCAACTAAGTCACAAGGAGTTGAGTTTTTAATTGCCTGAGCTAGGGAATGAGGGTTACTTGGATCACACACAAGAATTTCGCAATCAAAATCTGATGCTTTTGAAGCATCCTCTAGCGCAATTGCAAGGTGGGTTGAGATTCCCGTTTCAACGCTAAAGGCGTGGGCAACAGAAAAACTTGTCGCTAATATCGAGTTCTTTTCTAAAGACTCAAATGCAACTGGCGAAGTTACTGCCACTACAACTTTTAAGGAAAGAGGACTCACAACTTAAGAAGCGAGAACCTCGTCAAGGATTACTGCAGCCTTTTCTTCATCAGTGCGCTCTGCAAGAGCTAGCTCTGAGATAAGGATCTGCTTCGCCTTGGCGAGCATGCGCTTTTCACCAGCTGATAGACCACGGTCTAAGTCGCGGCGATACAAATCGCGAACAACTTCAGCAACCTTAATAACATCACCTGAGGCGAGCTTTTCTAGGTTTGCCTTGTAACGACGTGACCAGTTAGTTGGTTCTTCTGTATATGGCTGGCGCAAGACGTTAAATACACGGTCAAGGCCTGCAGAATCAACGACATCGCGAACACCGACGAGATCCACATTTTCAGCTGGAACACGTACGGTTAAATCGCCTTGAGCAACTTTTAACACTAGGTAGGTCTTTTCCTCACCCTTGATCACGCGAACTTCAATAGCTTCGATTAATGCAGCCCCGTGATGAGGATAAACAACGGTTTCGCCGACCTTAAATGTCATGTGATGCCCTTCGCTAGAGGGTCAATTCTACCAGCAATATCGCAATGAGAAAACCTGCCTATAACCAGCGTAAATCACTGCTTATTTGATGTGAGACAATTGCGCCTATGCGTCGCGTACTAACTGCATTCTTGATTGCACTCTTAACCATCTCACTCAGTGGATGCGGTGCCGGACTTAACGCATCAACACGAAATATCACACAAGTAACTGATGGTGCTGAAGCAACAATTACTACTGATGGTAACAACATTAAAGTGGTCAATCTCCTTGTTGTCGAAACCGCCGAAGGCGCTGGCGTATTAGTGGGAACGCTGGTTAATTCCAAGGACCAAGAAGATGCATTGCTAGGTGTGGCAATTAATGGTCAAGTAGCAACTGTTACTGGAACTAACGCTTTAGCTAAAAACACACCTGTTATCTTTGAAGGCCCTAGCGCTAATGCAAAAGCTGTGGTTTTAGTTCTAGGTGCAAAAGCTGGTCAAAGTATTCAAGTAAGTATGTTCTTTGCCCGTGCCGGCCAAGTAACGGTTCAAGCACTCATTCGTGACCAGCGTGATGACTACGCTGGCATCACTGCTTAAAACTTACTTCTTTCCCTGATTAGCAACTGCAGCAATGGCATCGATAGCTGCCGCTGGATCTAAATACTCCCCGCCCTTAACGCTAGGAGTCAGATCAGCATTGAGTGTGTAATAGAGCGGAATTCCAGTGGGGATATTTAACCCTGCAATATCAGCATCGCTAATTCCATCGAGGTGCTTAACCAGTGCGCGCAGTGAGTTGCCATGGGCAGTTACAAGAACGCGCTTGCCCCCCTTTAAATCAGGAACAATTGATTCATGCCAGTAAGGAAGCATGCGCTCAATAACATCTTTAAGGCACTCAGTCTTAGGGGCGCTGATATCGCCATAGCGTGCATCTTTAGCCTGTGAAAACTCATCATTGTCATCAATGGCAGGTGGTGGCACATCAAAAGAGCGGCGCCAGAGTTGGAACTGTTCTTCGCCATATTGGGCAAGAGTTTGAGCCTTATCTTTGCCTTGCAGCGCACCGTAGTGACGCTCGTTTAATCTCCAAGAGCGCTTAACTGGAATCCAGTGACGATCACATGCATCCAGTGCTAGCTGAGAAGTGTGAATAGCGCGGCGTAATAGTGAAGTGTGTAATAAATCTGGCAACAATCCACGCTCTGCTAATAGCGCACCACCACGACGAGCTTCATCTTCACCTTTTGCAGAAAGGCGCACATCCACCCAACCCGTAAAAAGGTTTTTAGCGTTCCACTCTGATTCTCCGTGGCGCAAAAGGATTAGTTCGTAGCTGCTCATAACCCCATCCTAAACCAAATGCTTAAAAGCATCTAAATTGGCTAGAGACTCCCCGCGTGAAACACGCCAAGCCCACTCACGACGAATTGCATTAGCAAATCCAAGTTCAATCAATGGGTTAAATGATGAATCAGAGATTTGAAGCACTGATCCCACTAAACGATCAATCTCTCGATCTGCGACAGCAGATAGCGGCAAGCGCCCCACAAGGAAAATATCTCGAACTTCATTGATGGCAAAAGCAATTCCATAGAGGGATGCATTCTTAGCCATGCACCATGCATGCACGGCTGCCTCATTATCATCAGGCTTTCGAATGACGAAGGCGTTAATACTTAAAGAGTGATCGCCAACGATGAGTGCCAGGTGAGTTTGTAACTTCTTCTCTCCTGGCAAAGTAACCAGGAAAGTGTTCGCATCTTTTCGCTCATACTCTAAATCATGGGACTCTAAGAACTCTTCAATAGTAAAACGTGGGTCGATCGCGCCCATTTACTCGCCTGCGATTTTACGAGCAGCGTTGTGCTCGGTAATAACTTGATCATAAATATCTAGAGTGCCTCTAGCTGTTGTGTCCCAACCAAAGTGAGATGCATGCTCAATAGCACCCATTGATAAGAGCACTCGGCGCTGTGGCTCTTGAAGCAAGCGTGCAATAACAGAAGACCAGGCCTTTGCATCATGGCCATCAACTAGAACACCTGAAATACCATCAGCAACTGCGGTGCGAAGGCCGCCAACTGCAGTTGCAACTACTGGTGTTCCACAGGCTTGTGCTTCAAGTGCTACCAGACCAAAACTTTCAGAGTAACTAGGAACGCAGACTAAATCTGATGCGCGATACCACTGTGGCAGATCGCTACGTGGAACCGGTGGCGTAAAGCTAACTACATCATCTATTCCAAGCCATGTTGTTAACTCCTGCAGACGCTCTACTTCTTCAGTATTAGCACCCGATGCACCGCCAATAATGTTAACAACTAGCTTGGGGCGAAGATGTGGTGAGTGCTTAACAAGTTCAGCAGTTGACCGAATCAATACTTCAGGTCCCTTATGTGGCTGAATGCGACCAACGAAGGAAACAACTAAGGCATCTGCATCTAAACCAACAAACTCACGGGCTGCAGCTTTTCCGCTGCTCGGCGTGAATGTGTAGAGATCCACTCCTGGTGTAACAACATGGACGATATCTGGGCATCCTTCATAGAGTGAGACCAGGCTGGCAGCTTCAGCATCAGTATTAGCAATAAGGGCGTGAGCTGCAGCAACTACTTGTGTTTCACCCTGCACGCGAATCATTGGCTCTGGTGATTCACCTTCAGCTAAGTTCAAATTCTTCACTCTGGCCATGGTGTGCATGGTGTGAACGAGTGGAATACCTAGCTCTTTACTTGCAGGCATTCCTACTTTGCCAGAGATCCAGTAGTGAGAATGGATGACATCATAGTTTTCTTCTTTAATAATACGTAAGAACTCTTTAGATAAACCATTGATGTGGGCAGGTAGTTCTTCTTTGGTGAGTACGCCATGTCCACATGCAAAGTGGCGAACGCGCACGCCTTTAGACATTTCAACTATCTCTGCTTGCTGCGGATTAGTTCGGCGCGTGAAGATATCTACTTCCACTCCCATGGCAGCCATGCGCTGGGCAGCTTCAACAACATAGATGTTCATGCCACCAGCATCACCAATACCTGGTTGATCCAGAGGTGATGTGTGAACCATCAAGGTTGCAATGCGCCCGTTCATAGTTACAGGGTACGCTCAATTAGAAGGTTGCGCGAATGGTGCCTACTGGCTTGCCTGCTCCGTAAGTATTTTCTTCTATTTCTTTAGCATCCACGCCAAGAATCTTTAGCGCAGCTGCAGTCACCGCTGGCACAGCACGCCCACTTCCATCACTGATCTTTAGCGCAAGTGTGCGCCCATCTGGCATTGAGGCAACGTTCAATGCCTCTGCACCATCTTTCATAAACAGACCTGGGATATTTTGCATCATCCGTGTTGCAAGACGACCTTGACCTGAAACCATTTCAGGAAAATCTCTGCATGCTTGCGCAACGCTTTGGTGCATAGGATCAGTTGAAATAGTTAACTGTCGAACTGCACGAGCTAAACCAAGGAGTGAGAACATAAACAGCGGTGCCCCACAACCATCAAAAGTTGTGTTAACAATACTTTCACCACTCATCTCCTCTACTTCTTTAGCAATCACTTTTTGCAACGGATGTTCTGGGCTTAAATATGAATCAATAGGCCAGCCATTGATATGGCAGGTAAGAATCATTCCTGAATGCTTTCCACTGCAGTTCATGGCTAAGCGTGTGGGTTGGGATGTTCTGCGCAGCTCTTCATCCAACGGCCTATCCATCACGCACTGCAGTGAATGCTCATCTAAATCAGCTTTAGCCAAAATAGCTAACGCCCCGCTTTGGTGCATCTGTGTGCCGGCATGAGAAGCACACACCAGTGCCAATAAACGTGGTTCTAAATCAAGGCCCGCGCGCACCATCGCTGATGCTTGAATAGATTTAAGGGAAGAGCGTGAATACATAGGCAGAGTTGGATCACCTTTTTGAAAAGCGATAGAACCATCAGCATTTAAGACAACAACGTGACCTGCATGAACAGATTCCACTTTCCCACCGCGTGTTACTTCGGCTAGGACTTCACCTAACATCATTCGCTCGAGCGTGGCAGAGATGACCACACATGTGCTTGGAGTTCATGTCCCTCTGCTGCCATGTCATAGGCATAAAAGAGTTCACCAGCAACAAGACCATAAAGGCGAACACCTGCTGTGACAATCTTGGCAGATGGGGCGGAATAGCCTTGATCCATTACTAATTGAATCTTTGGACCATCAAAGGTTCCCACCCAGCCTTCAGTAATTCCTGTCGAATGTGAAATTAAAACCTCTAAAACATTATTAGGTTGCACGCGCCAAAAACCTACTTCAGATGCACCTGGGCGCACGATCTCACCATCGACATCTAATATCCATGAACGTGAAAAGTAATTAAGAAAATTGCGTCCATCATGATTAAAGGCAACTTCATGGGCAAACTCAAAGCCTTCAATATTTGGATACTCACCACGGCCCTTGCCGCGCCATGTGCCAACCAGCCAGGCAAGTGGATTTAAATCTGGGTGCAATCCTTCAGGGATTGTGAAAACCATTTATGGACGTCCTCTAAATTTGGGCGAGCGTCTGGCTTGTGATTGACGTCCGCGAAATGCGTAAAAGATGAGCGCAATACCAAAAGCGATGGCTACTAAGCCAAGGATTACTGAGGTAAGAAGCTCCATGCGCCAAATCGTAGCGGTTAAACAATCACCTGTTGTGATGCTGCGATGCCATCAACGCTAAGCGTGGCATCGGTTGGTGTATTTCGCTTAATCATCGCCAATGCAATCGTTCCCAGTTCGTGGTGCCTTGCCACAGTGCCAATAAAACCAACAACCACACCATCATTTTCTATCTTTGTCCCAGTAGCAGGAAAGCCCACATCACTGCCATCTAGGTGGAGCATTACTAATCTGCGAGGCGGATTACCTAAGTTAAATATCTTGGCAACTGTTTCTTGCCCTCTATAACAACCCTTATTCATGTGCACGGCGCCATTTAAAACACCGAGCTCATTAGGAATTGATTTGTGATCAGTTTCAAAAGCAATGCGAGGACGACCTGCAGCAACTCTCTCAGCATCTAAGGCCCATGTTCCAACCTGGGTTGCAACTGCGCCAAAGGTTTGCGCCATATCTGCAACTTCGCCTCTTGGAACTAATGCAAAAGGTCCACCGATATCTGTTGTTACACCTGGGGCACGCAGAACTGCAAACTCACTCGTCGCATCTTTCACATCAACTTTTAGCATGAATCTCATCTTTGTTAGATAAGTAACCAAAGGCTCGGCGTAGCTTGCATCGAGTGTAAGAAAAGTAGTAGTTCCATCATCCACAAGATTAAATTGATACTCGACGTGACCTTGCGGATCTAAAATCATTGCAGGCTTCCAGATGCCGACCTCTAAGTCGGTGAGGAACTGTGTTGTTAAATCATGTAACCACTTCAGGCGATCTTCGCCGCTGACGGCAACAACTGAAAGATGTGAAAGATCTGCCCAGGCGGTTCCTGCTTCAATAGCTCTTTGTTCTTTTACTGGTTCGCCAAAATGCCAAATTGCGCCCTTATCAGGACCATCTTCAACTAATACCGCGCTCATTGACAGTTAGAACAGGTTCCATAGATTGCAAAGTGTGAAACATCTGTCTTAAAGCCATACTCATCTGAGAGTGCGTTAACAAAGGTAGCTGCAACATCTAATGGAGCATCTCCCACTGCTTCACACTTTCCACATACTAAATGCAGATGGGTCAGCTCTTCTGCTGCGTGATAGGTGGCACCACCATGGCCTAAGTGGGTATGTTGAACTAAACCAACGTTTTCTAGAGTTTCTAGGTTGCGATAGACAGTTGAAAGATTGATTCCTGGATGTGTCAGACGTACTTTCTCTGCCACTTCTTCAGGGGTTGAATGCCCAAGTTCGCGCACAGC
>ERZ889217.729-NODE-729-length-18791-cov-11.253896_pt1 | contig 18791 bp, 4 predicted proteins | sample MGYA00521098_ERZ889217 | MGnify/ENA primary metagenome ERZ889217 (study PRJEB32303, sample SAMEA104408613) | aquatic metagenome | biome: Brackish water; feature: Pelagic; material: water | place: Baltic Sea | collected 2014-06-10T22:04:00 | depth 2,362 m ... | reverse complement strand
AGGCGGGCAACACGGTGCTCGTGGTCGAGCACAACCTCGACGTGGTCAAGCGGTCCGATTGGGTGATCGATCTCGGGCCCGAGGGGGGCGCAGGCGGTGGGCGGATCGTGGCCGAGGGAACGCCCGAGCAGGTGGCGAAGGTGAAGGGTTCGTTCACCGGCAAAGCCCTGGCGCCGATGCTCGCGGCGGCGAAACACCGAACTACCAAGGGCTGGAAGAAGCCGACCGTGCGCCGGAAGAAAGCGATCGACCCGGCGGCCGAGGTCGCGGCGATGCTCGTCACTGTGGGGAATTCTTCGCGGGATCCCGGCCCACCGGCGATCACGATCCGCGGGGCCGCGCTCCACAATCTAAAACACGTCGATGCCGACATCCCGCGGGGCGCGATGACCGTCTGTTGCGGCCCCAGCGGCAGCGGCAAAACCTCACTCGCCTTCGACACTCTCTACGCCGAAGGGCAGCGGCGGTATGTGGAGAGTCTGTCCCCGTATGCCCGCCAGTTCGTGGGGCAGGTGCCCAAGCCCGTGTTCGAGCGGATCGAAGGACTCTCGCCCGCCGTGGCGATCGAGCAACGGAGCACCGGCAGCACACCACGGTCGACCGTCGGCACGCTCACCGAGATGTACGACCACTTCCGCGTGTTGGCGGCGCGGCTGGGAGTGATGCACTGCCCTGGTTGCAGCACGCCGGTGGGGAGTCAGAGTGTGGATCAGGTTGTGGAGCGACTGTTGGCTCACCCTGACGGCACCCGGATGCTGCTGCTGGCCCCGATCGAACTCCGTGTGGGCCAGACGCCCGAGGCCTTGTTTACCCTACTCCAGGCAGCAGGACACGTGCGGGTCCGGATCGACGGCACGACCTTCCGGCTTGACGAAAAGCCCACGCTCGATCGCAAGCGGAAGAGCCGGCTCGAGGTCGTGATCGACCGCGTTGCGGCTGATCCCACCTCCCGCAGTCGGCTGGCCCAGAGCATTGAGGCGGCCTTCGATGCGGGCAGTGGCACGATGCTCGTGGCCCGGGCGGTCGAGGGGGCCGAGGAGCCAGAGTGGCCGATCGAGGTGCACAGCCGCCGACTCGCCTGCAGCGGCTGCGGCCGGGGATTCAAACCGCTCGAGCCGCGACAGTTCTCCTTCAACAGTCCGCTCGGCTGGTGCCCGGGCTGCGACGGCCTGGGCACACGGACCGGCGTGGATCGCAAGGCGCTCGTCCGCGATGCCTCGCTCTCGCTTGCGGATGGGGCCCTCGACCTCTGGCCATCGCTTGCCGGGCCGGCCACCAAGTCGCTCGGGCGACCGATGCTCGAGGCGCTCTGCGCCGCGACGGGCCTGCCGGTCGACGTACCGCTCGGGGATCTCTCAGGCCTCCAGCAGCGGGTGTTGTTTGAAGGCACGGGTGAGAAGTGGATCGAGGTGCCACGGCCGGCGGGTGTGGCCGGCAAGGGGCCATGGTTTGCGTTTCAATTTAAGGGGCTCGAGGCGGCCTGCGAGGAGGCAGCCCGGCTGGTGGTAGCGGTGCGGAGCAAGGTCGATGCGGTGATGGATGAGGTGCCCTGCAGCGAGTGCGGCGGGAGTCGCCTGGCCGACGTGGCCAGCGCCGTCCAGCTCTGGGGCCGCCCGCTCGATGTCTGGTGCCGAATGTCGCTGGGTCGGCTGCAGCAGGAACTCGAGGGCGTGTCGCTCGCTGACACCGACCGCACAATCGCCGGCGACTTGTTGCGGGAACTTCAGGCCAGGGTTTCATTCCTGGTGGATGTGGGGCTTGAATACCTCGATATGGCCCGACCGGCCGGTAGCCTCTCCGGAGGCGAGATGCAGCGGATTCGGCTGGCGGCCCAGGTGGGTAGCGGCCTGACTGGCGTGCTCTACGTGCTCGATGAGCCAACGATCGGACTTCATCCGCGCGACACCCACCGGCTGATCAAGGCCCTCGGCAAGCTTCGTGATCTCGGCAACACCGTGGTGGTGGTCGAGCATGATCGAGATGTGGTGGCCGCCGCCGACCATGCCCTCGACTTCGGCCCCGGCAGTGGCCGCGAGGGGGGCCGGATCGTGGCCCAGTCGGCCCCGAACCTTTTGGAATCCACCCCCGCGAGTGTGACCGGGCCCTACCTCGGCTCGCGCCGGGCCTGCGACGCGGTGCTCACCCGCTCGCTGAGCCAAGGCCGCCGTGAGCCGACCGGCTGGCTCGAGATCAAGGGCATCCAGCACCGCACGCTTCGCGACCTCGATATCCGGTTTCCGCTGGGGGTGATGACGGCCGTGACGGGGCCAAGCGGCTCGGGCAAAACCTCGCTGGTACTCGAGGTGCTCTGGCGGGCGCTCGCCCGGCGGCTGCATGCAGCTCGGGAGCAACCAGGCCGGTTCGCCAGGCTGACCGGCCTGGACAAGGTCGACAAGGTCATCCTCGTCGATCAGGATCCGATCGGATCGACCCCGGGCTCGACGCCGGCCACCTACACGGGCGTGTTCGATCACATCCGGCAGCTCTACGCCAGGGTGCCCGAGTCTCGCACCCGCGGTTTCACACCCCGCACCTTCTCCTTCAACGTGGCCGGTGGCCGGTGCGAGGCCTGCGAGGGGCTGGGCCAGCGGCGGGTGGAGATGCACTTCCTGCCCGACGTCTGGGTGGAGTGCGAGCACTGCAAGGGGCGGCGATTCTCTTCGGAAACGCTCCACGCCAAGTGGCATGGCAAGAACATCGCCGACGTGCTCGAGATGAGCATCGCCGAGGCGGCAGACTTTTTTGCGCCAGTGCCGCAAATTGCCCGAATTCTGGGCACCCTCGTCGACGTTGGCCTCGGCTACGTCAGGCTCGGGCAACCAGCCCCGCAGCTCTCCGGCGGCGAGGCTCAGCGGGTGAAGCTCTCCCGGGAACTCGCCAAGCCAGGCACCGGCAACACGCTCTACATCTTCGACGAGCCCACCACGGGGCTGCACTTCTCCGACATCGAGAAGCTACTGCATGTCTTTGAGCGGCTCGTGGACGGGGGCAACACGGTGCTCATAGTCGAGCACAACCTCGAGGTGATCGCAGCGGCCGACTGGGTGATCGACATGGGCCCCGAGGCCGGGGCCGGCGGCGGCAAGATCGTGGTCACGGGGCCGCCGGAAGATGTGGTGATCCATGCCGGGCTGTGGCGGCAGGCGCAGACAGGCGGCAACGCAAGCAGCGGAGGTTCGGGCATAGGGAAAGGCCGATCACGCACCGACCGGGTTAGCCTATCTTCCACAGCCCCTCCGACAGGAACTGACGCCGCCGCCCTCCTCCGCAGCCACACCGGCGAGGCCTTGGAGGCGTTTCTGGGGCCACAGACTCCCCCTAGATTGCCCGACGCGAAAGCCAGGCGGAAGACTGCCGTGGGATGACCCGCACGACCGATTCCACCGGACGTCACGGCATTATCCTCGGAGGCAGCAAAGATGGCTGTGCGTCCTTACGTCATCCGTTCCACCAGCAGGTTCGCTACGTCCGCCACCGTCGTCGTCGCGTCTATGTTGGCAGCTGCCTGGGCCCTCGATGTGCAGGCGTCGCAGGTCGAGTGGAGCAACGAACCGGTGGAATCGGTCCTGGCCGAATCAGGTCCCTTCAGCCTCGACGATGAATTTATTGAAACTCCCGGGATCTCCGTCAGTGACGACGATGAGGGCCCGCACACCAGGATGGCCGACGGCCCGATTGACTTTGATTCCCAGGGCTTCGCCGGCGACTACGCCTACTGCACAGGCTGCGTCGGCGGCTGCAGCGAATGCCGTCATCCCTCGTTTCTGGAGCGGTGCCTCGCCCATCACAAAGACGCCTGCTGGGTCGGCCGGGCCGACGCCCTGATCCTCTGGCGGAATGCCCCGCCAGATCGGCCACTGATCGAGTCGGGCACGGGACTGCCGCTGCTCAATGCCAACGGTCTTGATAGCACAGCAGCGGCAGGGCCGAGGCTTTCGGTGATCCGGTTTGACAAATGCACTGGACTGGGAATCGAGGCTACCTACCTGCGGGCGGCCAACTTCCGCAGCCAGCGGCCGCTGCCGCTGAACTCTGCGTACCAATACGCCCTCGCCCCTCCAGGCATCTTCAGCGAAACGCCAGCTGCTCCGTTCGACTCGGGAAACGTCAACCTTGGCAGCCGGATCCAGAGTTTTGAGCTCAATCGCCTGATCTCCCACGGCTCAAACATCCGCTGGATCGCCGGCTTCCGCTGGATCGAGTGGCAGGAGGAGTTCACGCTCACCGATACGGTCAGCACGCTGGGAATCAACGATTTCTACCAGACAAATTGTTTCAATGATCTGTATGGCGGACAGATTGGTCTCGACGCCAATCTCCTTCGGCTTGGCTGGTTTCGGCTCGACTCACTGATCAAGGCAGGTGTTTACTACAACACGGCGGTTCAGTCATCGGTCTACACGACCAACGATCCGGCCAGCCCGGGCACTGCCTCCGTCGCCGTCGGTGAAACCCCGGCCAGCGGTGCCTTTGCCGGCGAATTGGGTGTGACAGGTGTCTTTCCGCTGACGTCTTGCATCGACTTCCGACTCGGCTACTTCGGCCTCTGGCTCTCTGGGATCGCTCAGCCGACCCAGCAACTCAGTGGACAGCGGCTGATTCCCGGCCAACCGATCGAGGGCTCACTCAATACCAACGGAGGCGTGGTGCTGCAGGGCGTCAGCATCGGACTTGAAGGTCGGTATTGAGCAACAGCTGGCAATCCCAACCGCAATTTGGTCAAAGTACCCGGATCGTGAACATGTCTGCCAAGGCTCCCAGCCCGGTCGCACTCACGGCCCGCACCTGGAACTGATAATCCTGGCCGCTAACCAATCCCTGGAACACAACCACTTGATTGGTCCGACTGATTATTCGCCACGCTTCCGTCCCGGCCAGCCGATACCGCACCACGTAGCCCGTGACCGGCGAGCCACCGTTGGCCGGCGGAGCCGACCAGGTGAGCTTGGCTCGTCCGGCCTGCGGGCTGGTGGCCGTCGTGACTGACGGTGCACCGGGCAGCTGGTTCGGATCAAAGGGCGTGAGCACCGGCGACGGCAACGAGAATGCTCCGACTCCGTTCTTCGTCACCGCCGCCACGCGGAACACATGGCTCAACCCGTTGGGCACGGAGACCGTGGCCCGGGTCAGGGTCGAGACACCGTCGGGCAGCGTAAACCAGTTTGCCGCAGACACGTCGCCTACGTAATTTGTGGCGGCCTGAATCACATAATCGATCACCGTGCCGGCCGACACTGATGGCTGCGGCGCGGTCCAAACGAGCGACACTGCTCCATTGCTGGCCAGACCGGTCAACCGAGTCGGTGGCCCGGAGAGTTCCTGCGGGGTCACGGTCGTGGCCGCCGGAGCAAAGAAGCCCTGCCCCTGGGCATTGCGGGCTGCCACCCGCACCACGTAGGTCGTGTTGTTCACGAGTCCCGTGATCACCGCGGTCGTCGCCGACCCGCCCACATCCATCCCGGTCCAGGTCGTGCCATTGGCACTCCACTCCACCCGGTAGCTGGTGATCTGGCTTCCGCCAGTTGCCTCGCCGGTCACCGGGTTCCAGGTGACATTCGCGGCCTTGTCGCCCGTCGTGACGACGACAGCCGTGGGCACCTGCGGCAGGCCGACGGTCGTGGCGGTCACCGTCGCCCCCAGGCCATCGCCGAGGCTCGTCACGGTCGTCACGCGATACTCGTAGGCTCTACCATTGATGAGACCATAGATGGCGGCCGCCGGGTCGAGGCCGACTGGATCGGGACTGAGCTGCGTCCAGCTGGACGAGCCGACGGGTCGGTACTCGACCTTGTAGTCAAGCAGGGTCTCACCCGCCGGCATGCTCGGGGCGGCCCACGAGAGATTCACGACCCCCGTGTGGAATGGTCCGGTGCTCGCTGCAGCGGTCAGTAAAACCGGCGCTGGAGCCGGCACTCGGGGCGTCAACGGTCCAGTGAACACGGACGGACCCTCGCCGTAACCGTTGATAGCCAGCACTTCGAAGTTGTAGGCCGCGCCGTTCGTGAGCGGATAGGTGTTGGGGCCGACAGTGTAACTGGTCGCGGTGCTTCCGGTATCGATCCAGGGAGTCCAAACCGCCTGCCCGCTGCCAGCCACTTGCCATCGTACGCGATAACTGACGATCGGGCCGTCGCTGTTGGGAGCCACCCACTCGAGCATGACCTGCCGGTCGCCCACGATCCCGACCAGGGCCGTCGGGGCGGCAGGCACCGCGCCGAGTTCGATCAGAAACGAGGTCGATCCATCCGCCTTGTTGGGCAGAAGCATGTTGTTGGCACGGTCCGTGAGCAGGCCGCCCACCGGGGCCGAGGCCGGCCGACTGATCGCGTTGATCACGTAGGTACCGAGCGAATAGACCGAAGCCGCCTCGAACACGACCCGGCCGGTCGCCGGGAGGAAACGGAAGAGGTAATCGACGCCTTCGGTGAGGAGTTGGTCATTGCGGGTGAGCGTGAAGGCCTCCGGGAGCACGGCAGCCGGATCGATGCCAGACCCGGCATCGACGAGCTGGAGCTCGAACTGAGTGAGGGTGTTGGCACCGCCCGCCTTCACCCGAACCGCGTCGAATCCCGAGTTCATGTCGAACGGCCCACCATCGAGCGGCACCGCCAGAGACACCAGCGGCCACACGAAATCCACCCGGTCGACGGCTCCCCGATCCTTGAACACGTTGCTCCCCAGGCCAGAGAGGTTCGTCACGCCCGGGTCGTCGGCCCGGAGTTGCCCGTACACATCGCGATCCGGCGCGAGGATCGGCGAGGGAGGCACTCCGATCGCGGAGTTCACCGCCGTGAATTCCGCCCGATCCTGCAGCGAGTTGAGCGCGCTGTCGATCGCCCGGGAGCCGGCGATCAGATAGAAGTTTCGGGCGGCCGGGTTCACGAACGGGGCGTCCTCGATCTGGATTCCGCCGGTCTCGGTGCTGCCGGCGACCCGTGTGGCCGTGCCCGAATACGCAGACATTCCCACCACTGTCTGGGTCCGCGACGAGCCGTCAATCGACACGCCCGTCACCAAGTTGGCGAACAGGTTGTTAAGCAGTGTCGGCCCAGCGTTTTCGCTTACCTGAATACCGACGCCCTGAGCCGTTTCCCCTCCGTAGATCGTGTTGTTGACGATCCGGCCGAAGGGCACCGCGGCCGCGGACACCGTGCCGCTATTGCCGTCTCCGCTGAACAGGATGCCGGCCACTCCGAACTCATTGAACACGTTGTTGCGGATGACGGCACCTGGCACGAGCCGGGCGTTATTGAGGGTGGGTAGATTCCGAACCACACCCGGATACGGGGAATTGCTCTCGGCGGCCCGAGCAGCCGCATCGATGCTAATCCCGTACTCGGCCGAGTAGGAAATGATGTTGTTTTCGACGATGAACTGACCCTGCTGGCGGGGCTGATTTTGATCCCCCAGCTTCGGGCCGTATCCATTCGATGCACCGAGTGCAGGAATTAGCCGGTCGTTCGTGTCGAAAACCTGGAAGATCCCGGCCCCCAAAGTGAGCCCACCCGAATACTCAGTGCCTCGACGAATCTCCAACTGGTACGGTCCAGAAAGAGACTGGGACGGGGCATTTGGCGGGAGCGGGGTGTTCAGGTCGAAGAAGGCATTTTGATCAGCCGCACCCCCGGTCACCATCTCGCCACGTTCGGCAAATCCGACAATGATGTCGTCAATGTAAAAGCCTTCGTAGGCATTATTCGCGGCCCGGCTGAGGCTGTTGAAATCACCGCTGATGGCTGCTGAGCCTAAGATCTCGCCAGCCTGGCCAGGCTCGGTTGGAACCATCTCGCCCGCCGTGCTGAAGTCAAACCGAAAGCGGAGGTTGGTCTCGCCAGCGTATTCCCCGAGATCGATCCGGGCCTGCCGCCACTCGGCGGTATCAAACAGCTCTTGAACCTGCTGCCGGGGATCCTGGATCCCTGGCTCGCCGTCGATCCGAGTCGACACCGAGGCGTAGCTGGCGAGTTCTGAATCGTTTGGATTTCGCACCGAGTTGTTTGTGGCGATGAGTTCCCAGCTCAGCCCGTCGTCCTTGGAGATCAAGACACGGGCGCTGTCTCGCATCAGGTTGTTACGGGGCGTACCCGAGGCGCCTTCCGTCTGGAGCAAGTAGTTGATGTAGACGACGGGTTTGTCAGTGTAGGAGTACCCTTCAAGACTGAACGAGTTGGTTGTCAGGCTGCCGTACGCCCCACCGGGGAGGTCGTAGGTACCTCCTCGGCCGGTGCCGTCCGTGAGGTATCGCTGCCACGCAGCGTCACTCACCCCGTACTGCCTCCCCGATTCCCACTGTTCAAGACCAAAGTACATGCTGGTCTCGCCGGCAACCGAATTCCGTGTGCCGTCCGGTACAGAATTGACTCCGTGACCAGCATCACCTCCTCGCCGCTCTGTCGAATGCCAAAGGTTGATGTCAAGTGGCGAGAATGCGATCCCGGAACCATTTCCGACCGGTTCGGAAAAGTTGTGGTCTCCGATCCAATCTGGGAGATAACCCACCGTCGAGATGTTGATGAACTTGAACGTCGCGACTACGCTGGGATCGACAAGCGTTGTCAGCGTCACTGAGTTCGTCACTGTGTCCTTCGCTAGGATCTGGCCATACCAGCCGGGCAGGTCGTCACTGATGACGAACATATCCAGCCGGATATCCGCCGCATCTGTGAGGGCGATGCCGGTTCCGTCAGCTGTTGTGAGTCCAGCCCGAATCAGTGTCGGGTTGTCAACTGACGCCTGATCAAGGAAGGCAAGATTCGTCGCCGGACCGGGTACGGCTTCCGCCGAAAGAATGATGCTTTGAGCATTGACAATCGACTCGATCGTGGTGCCCGCTGCAATCCCAGACCCGAAAACAACCATGCCTGGAGTGAGCACCGATGTGTCTGCCAGTTCGCTGACTCCGAACTGTCCTACGACACCTCTCTGAATAACCCAGTCGACAGTCGCTGCCTCAGGGTCAAGCAACGCCAGCCGACCGTTGTCCGTGAGCGCAAAAAACTTGCCTCGCAGCGAGCCGTTGTAGAGGTTCTGCGGTGCCGCCGCCAGCGCCGTGAAGCCTGTCGCGCCCACCGCTGCCAAGTCGGCTGAGAAGTCAACTACGAGCGTTGCCTGGGCATCGAAGTCGATGACGGGATCGCCATCGTTCTCCGGGGCTCCATCGTCTGGAACCTTGTCGCCCGGGGCGATCGAGATCAGGAGGCCTTTATCTGTAACACCATACAGCGGCCCCGCGCCGTCATCGATGAATTGCAGGCCTGTAACAGTCAGGTAACTACGATTGAGTGCAATCCGCCCTCGATAGCCGAGCGTGCCAGAGTCTTCCGCCGTCTGACTCGCGGTCGGATTTGGCGCACCCGCCGTGGTGCCCCCGGTTTCCGCACGGTAGAGTTTCGAAGTCGGCCCATCTGCGACAACGAACCAGAGTTCGTCAAACTCACCAAAGTTTGTCGCCCGGAAGGCGAGCGCACGGACGGTATCTGTCGTGGTCTGGAAATTGAGCGGATCGTCGGCATCGATGTCTGGAATTTGATCATCTCCGACCACGGTGATCCCGCCAGTGGCTGGGTCGATCTCGATCAGTCGGCCCGCCGTATCTGGGTCGTTATTCACCCCGGCGTAGGCGAACAGTCGGCCGTCCGGCCGCATGTCGAGGTCACCCAGCGGAATACCATTGAAATCGGTGTTGTTCACTACTGCTTCAAGAGTTCCGCTAACCGGGTCCCGCATGGAAACGGCTCCGCCGGAGGAGACGTAAAGTGTCACATCCCCGAGCGTGAAGGGGGTGACATGGAGGTCGAGTTGCTGAAGATCGATGAGAGTCGTCACGGGGAGGATTTCGGTTCCACCCACACCCTGATAGCCGACCGTGCCAATGTGATCCTCCACGAGTCGTCGAACAGAGGTGACAGGCTCGAGCCTAATCAGCGGGTTCGTGGCCACCGCTTGGAACGTTGCGTCGATCGCTGACGGCAGCCGCTCATTCGAGGAAATAGCCACATAATACCGAAGTTGCTTGGTCGGGTCGGGAGCCGTGACCGCGTCGCCCGACTCAGTGCCACCGCCGCCCGTCGGCCCACCAGCAGCCAGAGAAACCGTTCCGATAAACGGGTCGAGTTTACCCGCAGAGCCCCGCGATAGGTCGTCAAAATCGGCTCCCGAGGCGCCCGGCGCCGTAGTCTGCCCTGGCCCCGGTTGGTCATCGGCAATGTTCGAATCGCGACCGATATAGATCAACGTACCCTGGTCGTCGAATACAGAGATCGTGAGATCGCCACGGAAGCCATCTGCGTAGTCGATGTCGAACATCGTGGCTGCAAAATAAGGTCCCGCATTCGCACCTGCGATCGACTGGATCTGCTCGTAGTTGAGGGCGAACGAATACCAGTCGATGTCGCCTTCGTTCGCGATGGCACCCGCAATGCTCAGGGCGTAGTCAGACTGGAGCAGGTTGCCCACGTATTGGGCGGCTCCGAGCGAGTCGCCCGCGTCACCGGCCTCACCAGTGTCACCCGTGAGAAGCGAGTTGGCCGGGAGCCCTTCCGCGTCGATGCCGATCATGGCATAGCGGATATCGGCATATCGCACGGTCGAGCCCGGCTTCTCATCCTGCTGCCGCAACCGCACCCGGAGTTGGTAGTGGCCGCTCGTTACGCCCGCGGTAACGGCTGCTGGATCGGCAATGCTCGCCTGGTAATCTGGCATGCTGGTCGCAGCCACACCGCCGTTTGCCAACCCGGTGTCGACCGGCTCGTAGTGAGGCTGACTCCGGACACGGATGAAGTAGGTGACCTGATTCCCCTGGGTGCCAGGCAGAATCACCCGCATCCCGGCGTCCTTGGGATTCGTCGTATAAAAGTCCCCCCCAAGCCAAGAGTACTGGCCGAGCACGCCGGCCTGTCCCGCCGCTGTCGTCAGTGCATTGGTGGCGTAGGAATATCGAACATCGACGGCCGTCGGCCCAATGGATCCGGCATAGATGACCGTGAGAATCCCCGTGGCAGCGTCGAAAGTGCCGCTGATCGCGGGCGTGTCGGGAGCGTTGAGAACATCACGGAATTCCACGACGCCGGCTGCGTCCACGCTGAACGTGTGCACGGCGATCGGGATGTCACCGCTGAAATCGTAGAGGGTGCCCACCAGACTACCGGGAAGCACCCCTGTATTGACCAACTGGTATGCGACCGTCGTGCCCCCCACAAAATCAAACACCTGTTCGGTGGGAACGACGACCCCTTCGACCCCGGAATCGATCGACCGAGCCAAAACCCTGCCCGACGCGTCGAGCAGCTCGACCATGGTGTCGAGCGCCGAGCTTGTCTTGTCGAGGTCGATCCAGACCTCAGAGCCCGCGTAGCCGACGAAACTGTAAACGTCAACGTCGCCGGAATTATCAAAGGCTATCGAGCCCTGCACTTCGAAGCCGAGCCGCCGGTTCTCATCGCCGCTCTTCTCGGCAGCCGATTCCCAGGTGTTCGTGCCGGTGGGATAGTTCGGCGCCAGCACTCCGAGCGACTCAGCACTTGCAGCAAGGCCGTTTTGATCGTCACCCCCCGTGTACGCTTGCTCTGCCTCGAGCACGACCTTCACATTCCGATCGTTCGAGAACTGCAGGAACTGGAGGCTCCGCCAGTCACCAGGCATCGGTCCGATCAGAGCCCCATCCGAGTTCGTATCGGTGACTGTCATCCCGATCGGATCGAGACTGGCGCCCACGCTGTCGTCCGCGAGGGACGTCAGGATCACCGGGTATCCTGGCTGGCCGATCACCTGCACCGTACCGCCGATCCGGTCATTGGTATCGAGCTCGTAGCCAGATGCTGTAAAACCAGCATCTGTGCCATCGAGCTTCACAACCAGGCTTGCGTCAGGGGCACTCACCAACCGCAGCCCTGTCGCCGTATGAAAATTGCCCACCAGGATCTCGTCCCGCAGAACGGACACGATGTCGGTGTCATCCCACACGCTTTCGATCGTGAGTAAGCCCCCACGGACAACCATCCCGGCAATCGGGTTGATGGTGATTGGCCCGCCGGTGCCCGGTAGCCCGTAGGGATCCGCGGCAGCGTAGTCGACCGTATAGCCCATGTCCTCGAAGGCACCGACTGTCATCCGACTGAGCGGATTCATGCCGGGGTCGATCACCGGCGTCATGAGCTCCGGACCAAACACCGTTTCATCCCAGTGGGCACCAGTTGCGCCCGTGGCCTCCACCTGCATCGGAATGCCAGTGGCCCCCGGCGCGAATACTTGGTACTCCCGCAAGGCGTTTAGGCCCACATAGTCGGTGCCCTGAATGAGACTCAGCAGTTCGGGCACCGCCGTGAAGCCCATCGCATGAGCAAACTCATGAAACAGCGTGATCGTCAATTGGTCGCTATCAATATCAGCGAGATCAAGCCCTATTTCCGCCACGTACGGCAGGAAAGGGTCGGCATCAAAGAGCGAGCGAAACTGCGTCGGACCCGCATTGGCCAGGATCCCTGACGCGCCGTCCGTATCGATGTCCCCAAGCAGGCCCGGCTGCACATAAACCAGGACGTCGTCAATGCGTCGGCCGGTTGTTGAGTCTCGTTGCGACGAGAGGTCTCCGACGATCACCGCCTCCCAGCGAGCAGCTGCTGCCTCGACGGCAGCCACTACGAATGACGGTAGTGACGGATCAATGGCGAGATCAATATTGAAGTTGCCCACTGGGCGTGCGGCCCCCTGGTTCGGCATCGCCGTCATGATCCGGTTACCCCGCACGAGCGGACCGAAATTATCGTCGTAGGCTTCGTACCGATCGATCGGCCCAGTGGATCTTCCGGTATCGGGTTGGTAGGTGTCCGTTAGGGAATTCGCGTCAATGCTGATGACCGCCCCAAGATTGGAGCGAAAATCATTTCCCACGAGAATCGGCTGGGCACCACGGATGAAGACCGCGGCAGCATCATTGCCACCCCGGCCCGAGCGATCCCCGGTGGCCAATCCGCTGGCGTTGAATTCCACGCGGCTGTTTGCCAGCCGGAGGGATCCCTGATGGACCTCCACCGCGTTGAACGCGTCGAACCCGCCTTCGATCGGAACAATGCCGCCACCAAACGCGAGGTAGGCGTGGTCGAGACTGGCTCTCGAGGCGGCCTCGAGAACTACGCCCCCCCAGTCACCGAATTCGAGGGGATCGACAGGCTCGCCAAAGGCATCAAACTTGTCGGGCACGTTGCCGTTCGTGTCAAAGGTGCCCCCCGCCCCGTAGCGGTTGTCACCAATGCTCGTAAAGATCACGCTTTGAAAAGGCGTTCCTTCCACTAGCAGTTGGGAGCCACCCCTCTCGAGTTCGATCCTCGCACCCTGAAGTTTGAGGACCACACCCGGGTCAATCGCCAGCCGGCCGGTGGCGCGAGCGATGACTTCGGTAGTACCAGTGGCTTCGTTCAGGATCTCCTCGTAGCCACCGGCTCCGCCGGCAATCATGAGGTTTTCGGAGATCACGTAGACAATGTCGGTGCTCTTGAACCGGGCCGAAACCTCCAGCCGCTCAAGCGGCATGCCAAACTCGGTGTCGATCTTCAGAAACAGCCCGTTGACGGAGTTATCGAGCAGCCTATTACCACGGAATTCGGGTCCCACTCGCTCGCCGTCATCGAGAAAACTGTTGGGTGTGGCCGCGATCGCCGCTCCGGCGCTCTTCGCGATCGTGTTGAATACAACCGTGGGACGGGTGTTTTCCAGTTGGATCGGGGCGAACCGCTCGGGCTGAGAGTCCACGAACACCTCGCCGCCGCCATATCGGATGTCGGCGTTGCTAATCGTGTTCACGAACGCAGCCTTCGAGGCGGCGTCGGAGTCTGTACGGAATACAATCCCGCCCCATTGCCCGCCGTCGGGAGAGCCCATCCCGAGACCATCGGTGTCGCCACCGACCGTGTCGTCGTGCCAGGAGGTAAACACGACACGCCGGCCGGGTGTCCCGAGCACCTGAAACGCAGCCCCAGCACGGGATGCCAGTTCCGAAGAACTGCCGACGTCGATGATGGCATTGCGGAACTTGAACGCTGCCGCCCTGTCTACGATCACCGTCACGCCGGCAGGCACAACGAATGTGGCACCATCCTCGAGCGGCCGGCCGTAGGGATCGACACCAATCTCGTAGGGCGTGGCCTGCTTGCCCAGGATACGGATGACCTTGGTCGTCGGCTGCACCGCGGCGAGCGCGGAAGAGATGGTCTTGAAGGCTTGGTCCTTGGTGCCATCTCCTGGCCCGGGCACCGTGCTCCCCTTATCGACGTAGATCGTGTTCGCCTTGTCGGCAGTCTGAAACCAGAATGAAAACACGCCGCCAGCTTCGCCGTCGCGATCACCGTCGATCGGTGTGCCGGTCGTGTCCACAATCGTGTTGACCGTAGCCGAGAGCGGTGTAAAAGCCAGCGATAATCGATAGTCTCCTTCCGATCGGCCGTTCGCTCCCGAATCACTCACCTCGGGATCAAAGGCCGTGTTTCCGGTGCTCGTCACGGCCACGAAGTACTTGCCCGGACCGAGTTCGCGTCCCACGAACGAATCCCGGCCGTAGAAGTTGTCGTTGCGGGCGATCAACGTGCGGAGGGCTTGACCGTTTACAACATCTTCGCGGTATAGCGAGATCACTGAGTCGAGGTAACTCGTGACAGGCTGGCCGGGGCGAGAGATAATCGTCTGGGCTGAAAAACCGCCCGCCGTGGCAATCTCGAATGCGTAGACGTCGACATCGGACCCGCTTGCCGGATAGAGTTGGCGGAGGTGTTCGATGTCGTAATCACCTGGAAATACAGGCTCGCCGTCAAGCCCCGCACCCATGATCGAATTCAGGTCGTAGGAATGGCTGAGCCCCAGGGCGTGGCCGATTTCGTGCATCGCCACTTTGAACCAAGAGCCGCCATACTCGCTATCGCCCCAGTTGATGGCGGAACTCATCAGGGCGCCGAACCCCGGGCCACCGAGCCCGGCCACAGAGTCGACAGGCACCGCCGGACTAAATGCCCGAAGGTCACCGGTCGCCACGAGCATTCCCTGATCGGCCGTCTCCACAAAACGAACGCCCGAGTACAGGCTGTAGAGTTCCAGGATCTCCCGGGCCCGCTGCTTCTGGGTCTCAGTGATGACGTTGTAAAGCGTGTTACCCTGCGGGTCGGTACCAATCTCGGGACCAAAATTGTATTGAATGACCGTGATTCCCGTGGCGGGATCGACCGTGAGATAGGGCAACCCATGATCGCCACTGTCCACCGGAAGATCCCGGTGGCCGGGCTCATCGATGGTTCCGAACTGCGACGGAAGCCCGAGAACACCAGCCGGCGTCGAAACGGTTGGCCGCGACTCAATCGCCGCTTCGATTACTACGCCGGCTGCCGTGAGCGTTCCCAACTGAAGGGCCGTTGTGAAACTCGAGTTCTCATCTGAGCCAGCCTGAAACTCGACCGGCGGAATCCCATCCGCCCCGCCGATATCGAGCCGGAACATTCCCTCCTGCTTGAGCGGCTCACGGAACCAGATCGTCGATCGCCCGAGGTCGGCCCGATATTCGACCTCGGTAGGAAAGGCCACTTCACCGATCGGCTCATTCGATTCTGGATCAATCTGCTGAAGCCGGTAGAAACCAGGATTCTCCGCCGAGGCCTGGGCCAGCGGATCCTCGATGTTGAACCAGACCTGGATCTGGCCGCGGGCGTGGATCAATTGATAGACGCCATCGCGATTGATCGAGGCCGTCGGCTGCGGCACGACCGACTGAACGAAAGCCCCGCGGTCGAGTTGGAAATCGAACTCGCTGGCATTGACCGATCCCACTGCGGCCTCGGCCGACAGTCCCGGGCCGACTGTGATCCGGTAGACATCGTCTGGCAGCGTCTCAGCAAACCTGACGATCACCTGGTTTTCGTTGGGTGCACTTTCCACGACCATACTGCCAGGTACGACAGCAATATCGTTGCCGTTGCCCAGCGGATCGGTCGCCCCGCCACTCCGCACAATCGAGATGCTGCCGAGCGTAGCGGAATTGATCTTCGCGCCCGGAGTAAAACGGAGCGTGATTTCCTGCGGAGCAGACTTGAGCATCTCTGCCGGCGAGCCAGACACGAAGAACGGCTGTTCGCTCTGGGCATAAGCCGCGATCAGGTCAAACGCCAACAGGCGGCGTTCCTCCAGTCGCTCGATCTGAAAGTCACTTCGACGTTGCCTCCGGGGGCGGCCTGCTCCCCCGCGAGACTTCCGGGAAAACAACCGACCAACCGACGAGGAGCGGGGTGCTTTGCGCATAGTTTCTTCAGCGAGCGACGATTGTGTTGGAGATCCCGCGACGCTGCCTCGGCCTGGGGAACCCCGCCTGGATGCAGAGTCTCCTAATGGAAGAGATTCGTTCGACGTTATCACCCCCCTCCAACGGCCGCAAGAAATTGTTCGCTAGGCAATCTGGGGCTTCGGCGTGGAGCGGATTTTTTTGTTCCAAGCAGGGTTTGCAGCGAGGCTGCGAAAGACTCAAGTGGGGGTCGTCTGATGCAACCGCGGCCTAGGAGGTGTTTAGGCCCAACCCGACGAACGAACCACCCCTCGAGAGGGGCTACCGCAGCCCCGCTGGCTTGAGGCCCTTCCGCGACCCCCCGAAGCCGAAGGGGGTCGGCTGAAAGCCCCCCACAGCGTCGACCCGGGCGTCGGCCTGGATCGCCTCCTCGAGGCCCACCGCCCAGTAGCAGCCGTTGACGAGCAGGCGGCGGGTGCCCTCCGAGAGCATGTCGGTCGCGGCCCCCATCGTGGTCGTGAACACCCGGCCCCGGGGGCCACCCTCGACCGAGTAGGTCTTCGTCCAAGCGATCGGCATCAGCGGGTCGTTCTGCGGCCCGGCCACCGGCGGCGAGTCGGGCGTCATGCCGGCAAGCACCTGCCCGAGCACGAGCGGCTGGGAATCCCCGGGCAGCGGCAGGCGAACCCCGTACACGTCGGTCGGCCCCCAGATCGCACCGTCCGCGATGCCCCGCAGGATCGGATGGTCCGCCGCCCCGGGGGCAATCAGGCCGCGGGTGCTCTCCTGGCCGTGCTTGCCATGATGACTGATCCACTTCTCCCCGAGCACGATCCGGCCGAAGCCGTCGGTCCACTCCCGCTTCTCGCCGGCGTAGCCATTGGAATAGTGCGCGAATGCCCGATCCACCGGGATGTTGAAGGCATGGGTGGCAGTCCGCAGCCCCACTACCGGCCCGCCCCGGCGGAGATACGCGTCGATCTCCTGCATCTGCTCGTCGGGCAGGTTGCGGAATCGGGTGGCGATCACCATCAGATCGGCAACGCCAAGCTGCTCGAGGCCGGGAATGTTCGTCTGGTTGTTGGGATCGATTGCGCCGGTGTCAGGATCGATCGCATACAGCACGCGGCACTCGAAGCCGTGCCGGGTGGCCAGAATCTTGCCGAGTTGCGCAAGGGCCTCCTCACTGCGGTATTCCTCGTCGCCGCTCACGAGCACCACAACCTTGCCCTTCCCCGGGCCCTCGGCGCCGGAGAACGTCAGCCAGGCGGGCTCTGCCTCGGCCGCCATGATGACGGCCGGCGAGATCAGGAATAGCGCCGCGATGAGCAGCAGGGAACGGATCATGCCGAAACTCCGGATTGTGTCGCCGAGCAGAAAATCAACCGAGTGCCTCGGAACATCGGGTGATTGTCCGACAAAATGCCACCTCGCGGCAAACTCGAGCAGTTCCACCGGGCGGCGATTCGACCCGGGCTGCTGCGTGAACTATGAATGAAGGCGAAAGCTCGCCCCCCTCCCTTCCGTGAGTCATCCGTGAGTGATTTCCCCAAACCCCCGCGAATGACACTGCCCCGGGGCGGATCCCTCGACCCCCGCTGGATCGGCGGGCTCGCCCTGCTCGTCCTTTTAGCGGCCGGCCTCGCCCGCGGCGTCTACACCGTCGGCCCCGAGAGTGTGGGCGTGATCCAGCGGTTCGGCCGGTTTGTCGGCACCGTCGGCCCCGGGCTGCGATTCAAGCTGCCCTTCGGCATCGACACCGTCACGATCGTGCCCGTCAAGCGGCAGCTGAAAATGGAATTTGGTTTTGGCACTCCCGGAGCCAATGACTTCAGCCAGGTCTCGCGGCAGCCCGGCCTCGAGAGCGACATGGTCACCGGCGACTTGAACGCTGCGCACGTCGAGTGGGTGGTGCAGTACGAGATCAGCGATCCCGAGGCCTACCTCTTCAACATGCGGGAGCCGGCCGCCACGCTCCGCGATCTCGCCGAGAGCGTGATGCGAGAGGTGGTGGGCGACCGCACGGTCGACGAGGTACTCACGATTGGCCGCCAGGGAATTGAGACCGATTCAATGTCGCGGCTTACCGCCCTGGTGCAGGAGCTCAGCATGGGGCTCAAGGTGCAGCAAGTGCAGCTCAAAAATGTCCACCCGCCAACTCCTGTGCAGAGTTCCTTCGACGAGGTGAACCGGGCCCAGCAAGAACGGGAGCAGATGATCAACCAGGCCAACGGTGAATACAACAAGGTCGTGCCTCGGGCCAGCGGCGAAGCCCAGAAGTTGCTGAGCGAGGCCGAGGGCTACGCCGTCCGCCGTGTGAACGAAGCAGAGGGCGACGTGGCCCGGTTCCGGGCCCTGCTCACCCAATACGACAAAGCGCCAGCGGTCACCCGGCAACGGTTGTATTTGGAATCGATGGCCGACCTGATCCCCCGGCTCGGCGGCAAAATCATCCTCGACTCAAGCGCCCCGCAGTTTCTGCCACTGATGAACCTGACCACTCCGCAGCCCCAACGGAAGGCCCCATGAGCCCCCTGCC
>ERZ889217.728-NODE-728-length-18816-cov-31.828954_pt1 | contig 18816 bp, 13 predicted proteins | sample MGYA00521098_ERZ889217 | MGnify/ENA primary metagenome ERZ889217 (study PRJEB32303, sample SAMEA104408613) | aquatic metagenome | biome: Brackish water; feature: Pelagic; material: water | place: Baltic Sea | collected 2014-06-10T22:04:00 | depth 2,362 m ... | reverse complement strand
AGTGACCCTGTTTTTAGAAATGCATGACGGCGGTGAGTGTTGGAAAGTGCGAAGTATCTCCAGGCAACGATGCACGTGACGATGCCGAATAGTTCGAGCGGCAGATTGACCAGCCCGCGTTCGATTGACGGCAAGGATTTGTCGTTAACGGCAGTGCCAGTTAACGGCCACCAAAAAGTTTTCGTAATAGTAAATGCCCCATCGTAAATTAAGTGCATAAACAAACCAATCGGTATCGCCAAGAGCCTTTGACGGATTGGGCGTCGACCAGCAGTTGCGATCATAATCGCAAACAACACGGCGATGCTCGTCACAACACTGTGCATCACATTGTGCGCCATGCCAAAAGCCAAAAGCAGACCGTCAACAAAATCAGGGATTAACGCGGCAATCGCAAGAAGCCGATAATCAAATTTTGGGTCTCGAAATACAAACCATACTGACCAAATAGAAGTTGCAATAAACCAAAAAAACATCAGTAGTTCAAACAGTCAGTTGACATCAATCAAACAACTAGATAGCAATCGCAATTTGGACACTCTGGAATTACGTCATCGGGGCATTTTTTAAGTGCAGATAATTCAACTGTTGATAGATCAAGATGGCACGACTGACACGTTGCTCTGTGTAAATCGGCCACCGCTGGCGTAGTTCGCTTATTTTTTTTAAGATCATAAAGTTTTATTAGTTCTGGGGCGATCATCGCAGACACAGTAATGCGCTTCGCCTCGACTTCAAGTTTCGATTGCTCACACTGCTCTATCGCCAAAGCTAGAGCCCGTGTGGCCTGCTCAATAACTTCGTTCTGTTTGATTATCTGATTACTCAACTCAATCTGCTGGCGATCAAATTGCTCAGCAACTTCCAACAATGCCAATTCTCTGTCGTCATTGGCGCTTCGCACAGCGGTAGCCATTGTGATTTCATGTTGTAGTGCTTCGGCTTCACGCGGGGCAATGATTGTTTTAAGTTGCTGGGCATATTTGGCAATCGACGCCTCGCATTTCTTATTATCGATTTCAATCAATTCAATGTCGTGTTGCGCAACTTTGAGTTGCGCCCTCACAGCAACCAACTCTTTGTTGAAACCATTCAACACAGTCGTTGCCGCAGTCAGGTTTGTCCGCTCTGAAAGTGTTGCTAAATGGTGCTTTAGCTGAAGCAACGCAGTGTCACAGCGTTGAAGCTCTAATAACTGTTTCAGTGATGCCACTACGGAGCACCATTTACAGTTTGCACATTGTTTTGTAGTGGCTTTCTGCAATCAAAGAAATACAAACCAGGACTAGTGGATGGCACGGGCGAATACGGGTTTGAGTCGGTCGGCGCAATTGTTGTATCTGGAGTAAGCACGCTGATCACCACAGTATTGGCAACTGTCGGCTCAACGCCTTCTGGCGCGATGGTTGTGGTGGTTAATTTCGCTTCTTTTTTAGTGAGAGCAACCGTATTAACGGGAACCGTGCCAGAAACAACTTGCGCCGGGCATTCAACACCTGGCAGGTATAGCCGAAGTGGCTGTCGCGTCGGTGGTGGGGGCTTAGGAAAACTTATTTTCTCAAGACCTTCATGCACGTCGTCCATATACGACTTCCAAATCATCGCCGGAAACATTGAACCCTGCACTCCTCCGCGACCAGCAATAACTGAAGCAAACTCTGGAACATTGCGTGAGGTCATTTTTGTATATCCTTTCGGATCACCAACCCAAACTGCGGTTGAAAATTGCGGTGTGAAACCTACAAACCAAGCGTTGGTGTTGTTGTCTTGTGTTCCGGTCTTGCCAGCGGCTTGACGACCACCTTCAAGTGGAGTTCGTCGTGCTGTACCAAACTCAATTACGCCTCGCATGATGTCGGCCGCGTTGTTAGCTACATCGATCGGCAATGTTTGCTCTGCGACAGATGCCTCGTTCTCAAACAAAATCGTACCCTTTGAATCATCTATTCTTTGAATCATGTATGGCTCACGGTGCACCCCAGAATTGGCCAACGTTTGAATTCCCGATGCCATGTCCATTGCGCTGAGTTCATTAGCGCCCGTCGCCAGACTTGCGTAAGGTTGAATCGTATAAGTCTCTTTACTGAGCCACTCTGACGCAGCCATCCGATACATCGTGGCCACCACACGATCTAGACCAACTATCTGCGACAACTTGGCATAAGCGCAGTTAATCGAAAGCCAAGTCATAGTTCGCAAAGGCGCAGTTGCCTGACTCACACCTTTGGTGATTTCAAACGGCTCATCCAAATTTTCAGGATTCGGTAAAGTGCACGGCAAAGTTCCATCTATCAAATCTTCTGGTTGCACACCTGCTTGCAATGCAGCCGCCAGAATAAAAAACTTAACACTTGAACCAGTTTGTCGTCGGCGTAGTGCTAAATTGACTTCGCTTTGTCCGGCTTTGAAACCTGGGCCACCTACCATCGCTCGAATCGCACCAGTTCTTGAATCTAATGAAATCAATGAAGCTTGTATCCCAGCTTTATTTTCTGGTAACTGATTTCTTACTGCTTGCTCGGCCGCAGCTTGGGCTTCCAAGTTAAGCGTCGTATAAATTTTGAGACCACCTCTGAACAAAGCGTTATAGCGTTGCTGATATGTCGTGCCTAACAAGTCGCTTCGGTTCAACAGAAAATCTTTTGTAAATTCTGTGAAGTAGGTTCGCTCAAGATTTGAATTTTCTACTTTGGCTAACGCCTCAGGAATCTCAGGTTTGTCACCAATTTTGACTCTCTCGTCTTGACTGAGAAGTCCAGTTGCGACGAGTCGATCAAGAACTTCTAGATACCGCGCACGCGAACTATCAGGATGTGAGATCGGATCATAGGTTGAAGGCGCCTGAATTAGCCCTGCAAGAAATGCACCGTTCAGCAAAGTCAACTCGGTGACACTCTTGCCAAAATATCTTTCGGACGCCGCTTGTAGACCGTAAGTATTGTTGCCGAGATAAATCGTGTTGAGATATCGCTCAAGTATTGTTCGCTTTGGAACTTGCTTTTCAAGCATGGTGGCGTAGCGCGCTTGCAAAACTTTATAGCGACCATTGCGCTCAAAGCCAGCGAGAAACTCGTTCTTTACTACTTGCATCGTGATCGTGCTCGCGCCCTGCTTGGCGCCAGATTGTGTATTTGACAAGATCGCCCGCGTGAACGAACGCAGATTGACACCTTTGTGACGATTAAATTCATTGTCTTCAAGCGCCAGAATCGTTGCCACGACATCGACGGGAATCTTGTCAATATTTAGAATCTGGCTATTCTGCAATTGATAAACGCCGATTTGCTTACCGGTTTCATCAAACACATAACTTCGCTCGGCGAGACCAGAGAATCCGGTTAATACTGGCGGCACTTCGGTGTGAGAGTTTAATATCCCCCACACTCGCGGGGCCATCGCCGTAACAGTTGCCGCAATAAACATTGCACCTGCGATCATCACGACCGTCAGGCGCGTAACAAACAGACCTCGAGGGGTGCTTATTGCGCGAAGAATTTTCTTCACCACACATCTAATCTACTTGCAATCGAAGTTCTCTGGTCTCCACAGAGACTTCGATCGAGTACTCGGACTAACATTTTCGGATGACTTCTGTGAAACCAATAATTCGTCCATTTAGATTTGGCATTCAAGCGAGTAAAGCCGGTTCACGAAAAGAATGGGTTGAAATTGCAAAAACTGCAGAGGATAATGGCTTCAGTACGTTAACAATGCCAGATCACTTCACCGATCAACTCGCGCCAGTTCCTGCGCTGATGAGCGCAGCCGATGCAACTTCAATACTTCGAATCGGTGCACTTGTTTGGGATAACGACTACAAACATCCAGTTGTACTTGCAAAAGAATTAGCGACGATGGATCTTCTGTCGGATGGCCGTCTCGAAATTGGGATTGGCGCAGGCTGGATGGCGACCGACTACGAACAGTCCGGCATGGTTTACGACAAACCTGGCGTGCGCATCGATCGCTTCCTCGAAGGCCTCGAGATCATAAAGCGTGCAATGAGTGGCGAAAAGTTTTCATTCACTGGCCAGCACTACAAAATAACTGATTATATTTCTGCGCCATTGCCAGTTCAAAAACCTTGTCCACCAGTCTTAATTGGTGGCGGCGGACCGAGAGTTCTTAAACTTGCCGCACAACTTGCAGACATTATCGGGATAAATCCATCAATGAAAGATGGCGTGGTCAACGCCGCGACAATAACCCACATGACTGCTGACGCAGTTTCAGAAAAAATTAAAATTGTAGAAACTGCTGCTGGTACGCGAATGCAAAATATTGAGCTAAACATTCGGACTTTCTTAGTCAATATTCGCGATAGCGCCGACGAAGCAATCAACGGCACAGCCAATATGTTCAAAGTCGCGCCAGAAATGATCGCCAACTCACCGTTTGCGTTAATGGGGCCACCTGCAAAAATTGCAGAAGATCTACTCGCGCGACGTGAGCGTTGGGGGCTGTCTTACATCATTGTTGGTGGCGAAGACGTCAATAGTTTTGCGCCAGTAATAAAAATTCTCGCCGGGAAATAACTAGAAAGTAACTAGAAAATAACTAGTAGCTCATTACCTGACTAATAGCCAGGCACGATCGCGCGCTTAACTGGGCGGTCCCAACCAGGTTGACCAGTCGGCTTTGGGCTCGGCCAAAGACCAGGACCCATCTCCATGATTCCGTGATGCGTGTTGTACTCGCCAAGCAGATTCAAAAACGGCACCGCATCAAACGCATCCGGCCCGCGCACTCCGACTCCCTTCCAACTTCCGTTAGCAAGTAATTCAAGAGCAACGACCGGACACATCGCAGTTTGCCACAACACTGCTTGCGAACCCCAGTCACGCATAGTCGTTTCATTGTCGGCAACGTGATACAAATAAACCTCGCGTGGCTTTCCGTCGAATGTTCCCTTAACCCATGTTCCTGCACATGTTCGACCATGCATCAAGTGACCAAGTTTTGCAGGATTAGGTAGTACCGCGGCCAACACATCTCGCGGCGAAACCGAAACATCACCAACGCGAATTTTCTCATTGCTGTCAAGACCTAAGTATGCGAATGTTTTAAGCCAGTCAATGAATTCTGCACCAAGACTGTATTTAAATGTCACTCGGTTGCAATCAATCTCGCGCGGAATCATGATTACTTCTTCGTGTTCAACATTGACGCACTCGTAGGCACCGATACCAGCCGGAAAGTGGAAGATCTCCGGCTCACTGAAACAATCAGTTGTAAACAGCCCTCGTTTACGCTCCCAGACGATAGGTGGGTTCAACGTTTCTTCAATGGTTGTCCAAATCGAAAATGTCGGTGCAAAATCTAAACCGTCAATAGATAAGTTCGAACCGTCACGAACTCCAATTTCATCAATCGTGTCGAAAAGATGATCTGATGCATATCGCGCAAACACATTACTCAGGCCTGGCTCGACGCCCATTCCGACGAGGGCAAGCAAACCTTTTTCTTTCCAGCGTTCATCTGAAGAAATTTGATCTTTGCCAAGTGGCTCGCCCACTTCTTCGTATGGATTCGTTGGATGTGGCTTGCTTAAATTCATCGCCATATCCAAATATGTACAACCCGCTTCAAAGGCAGCCTCGAAAATCGATTCATTCAAACGCGGGTCACAGGCGTTGACGATTACATCAGCTTTTACCCGCTGCGCCAAAGCAACTATGTCCGTTTTACTACGAGCGTCAACCTTGGCTGATGAAAATCGACCTGGATCTTCTAGTTTGGCGATGATCTCGTCACCACGACCTGAGTTGATATCGGCCAAAATAAACGAATCAAAAAAACTACGAGTTTCGGCGATTGAGGCCATACCGCCACCAACCCCGCCGGCACCAATCACAAGAATGTTTGCCACAATAAGCCTGATTACTTTTCTCGTCGTTACTCGGGTGTAACTGACTAATTAAGGCTATCGCTCATCTCTAACAAATGGCTGACCAAGCATTTTTGGCGCACCCAACAGGCGTCGCGCCCGCGGTGTCGACAACCCAACCAAAACAGCAAGTGTCATCAAATATGGAAACATCGAAACAATCTCTGATGGCAAAATATTAATTTGTTGACCCTGCAACGTAAACGGAACTTGCAGACAAAAACCAAACAAAACTGCACCAGCAATAGCCCGTAAAGGTCGCCAAGATGCAAACACAACGAGTGCGAGTGCTATCCAACCGATGCCGTTAGTTGTCGCCGATTGGTTCCATGCTGCCGCTCGCGCGAACATATACCAGCCACCACCAAGTCCCATTAGTGCACCACCTGCAACCGTATGTACATACCGAATTCGCTTGACTGAAACACCTTGCGCATCAACGGTGGCTGGTGCATCACCTGTCGCTCGCAGAATCAAACCAGGCCGAGTGCGATGAAGGTATAACGAGATCACCAAGGCCAACAACCAAGTCGCATACGTAATTGGATCGTGCCCAAAAATTACTGGACCGATAATTGGAAGATCAGACAATACGCCGAAATCAATCTTTTCAATGATGACCGGACGCGATTTACCTTCAATTGGTTTGCCAATAAATTGGGATAGCCCAGTCCCAAAAATAACCATTGCGAGTCCTGAAACGATTTGATTAGCTCGCAAGGTAACAGTGAGCGTTGCATGAACTAGAGCCATTGCCGCACCAACAATGATTGCTGACCCAAGCGCTAGCCATAACTGCCCTGTTGAGTCACCGATAACAAAAGCAGTGACGGCACCCATCAATAAATAACCTTCAACACCAAGATTGATGACACCAGATCGTTCAGTGATCATTGCGCCAAGTGACGCCAAAATAAGAGTTGTAGCAATGCTTATGGCATCCGCAAATGTCAAAAGCCAAACATTTGAGTTCATGCTTCAACCTTTGCGGTTTGCACAACACGAGTTACTACGACTCTATTGCGTCTAAATATTTCGCCACCAAGTGCGAACAACAACACTGCTCCTTGCAGCACGACTGCGATCGCAATTGGTACAGGATCTGACGATGCCTGTAATGCAGAGCCACCAACGCGAAGACCAGCAAATAAAACTGCAGTAATGATTACCGCCACGAAGTTGTACCGCGCAAGAGCAGCCACCACGATGCCGGCATAACCAAGACCAGTTTGCAATAGACCCGGATCGACTTTGCCAGCAGGGCCGACAACATACATTGCGCCACCTAATCCTGCAAGCGCCCCAGAAATAAGCAGAACAGAAGTTGTTAACCAAATACTGTTCATACCGGCATATCGCGCCGCTTGCGGAGAGTCAGCGAACACAGAAGTTTCATATCCATAATTTGAGCGACGCACAAACCAAAATAAAAAAACTGCAAGCAAGATCGAAATAATTAAAGTCGGATATGTATTCGTTGTGCCGAACGAATCAAATCTTGCACTTTCGTCAATCAGCCGACCTTGCGGAAAAGGAGTTGTTGGGTCTCTAAAGAAACCGCGCGAACCATAAATAAAATAATTAATTAGATTAAGTGCCACGTAGTTCAACAATAAAGTACTGACAATTTCACTTGTACCCATGCGCGCTCGCAAAAGTGCTGGAACAAGAACCCAAAATGCCCCAAATAGCGCACCAGCAACAAGCACCACGGGCACCGCAATGAACTGATTCAAATGCGGAGCTAGCGCTATGCCTGCCCACGCACCGCCGACCATGCCGAGATATAACTGACCTTCTTGTCCGATGTTGTACAGATTCATCCGAAATGCAAACGCCGCAGCCAAACCAGTGCAGATAAGTGGCGTCGCCAGACCAAGTGTGTCCGTGAGTCCATAAAAACTTGTATAGCCGTTATCCAGCAAATCGCGATATGTACGAATTGGCGGATGACCAGTAAACAACAAAAACACTCCACCGACTACAAGTGCGAACAAAACCGAAAATACGGGCACGACAACAACAAGCCAACGCGGTGAAGTTAACCGAGCTTCAAGCCGAATACGAGTGCCGCCGATAATCATTTCGTGCCAGTCGTAATATCAGTCACGATGCCAGCCCGGCCATTGCCTGACCAACTCTTTCCAAATCGTCCGCTATGCCTTGTGCTTCGAGCACTATTGAGCCTCGATACAAAACAAGCACCCGATCAGCCAAAGTCATAACTTCATCGAGATCTTCACTAATTAAGAGAATTGCTTTACCGTTCTTTCGCGCATCATCAAGAAGCGCATGTACTGCTTCAACTGCGCCAACGTCTAGACCTCGCGTTGGTGAACAGACGACTAATACACGCGACGCAACAGATGAAAACAGCTCACGCGCAAGTAAAACTTTTTGTGCATTGCCACCCGAAAGTTTTCGTGTTGGGGTCAATGGACCAGGCGTCTTGATCTCTAACTTCTTAATAAAACCTTCTGCTTCAATGAACGCACTTTTGCGGTCAACGAGAAATCCACGATCGCGAGTAAGTAAAAGATTGTCAACCATCGACAACGACGGCGCCAGGCCTGTGCCAAGTCGATCTTCGGGCACATAAGCCAAACCGGCCTGACGTGTTGCTCGCGCACCAAGACCGACTATCGGTAAGCCGCATACTGTGATTTCTCCCTGATTAGGTTGACGCAAGCCCGAAATCACTTCGGCGAGATCGCGTTGGCCATTTCCTGAAACTCCAGCAATTCCTAAAATTTCACCAGAACACACTTTGAGATTTATATCCGAAAGAATATTCGGCTGATTCGGCCGATTTTGCGATTGATCGTGCGATAAATGGATTTGCGAAACCGAGAGCAAGACATCGCCAGGATCCAAAGTTCCACGACGCGGTGCAAGAGTAATTTCGCGACCGACCATCAGTTCTGCAAGCTGACCTGCATTTGCTTCACCGCGTTTGACTGAGCCAGTAACTTGACCATCTCGCATAACTGTGATTCGATCCGAAATATCTACGACTTCACCAAGTTTGTGGCTTACAAAAACAACAGATTTACCAGCACTCGTCATTACTCGAACAGTTTCAAAAAGTTTTACTACTTCTGGCGGTGCAAGTAGAGCCGTCGGCTCGTCGAGCAACAACACTTCAGCACCGTGATAAAGCGCCTTAACTATTTCGACTCGTTGCCTTTGCCCGGCGGATAATTCACCGACGACTGCTCGCGGGTCTAGTGGCAAACCAAACTTTTCACTAATTTCAGAAACTTTGGCTTCTATGTCTTTTGGTTGCAACACGAACGAAAGTCCCTTGCTGCCAAGCACGACATTCTCAGCAACAGTAAAACGATCTACCAATCGAAAGTGCTGATGAACCATTGCGATTCCATGACTTAATCCACTGCGCGGGCTTGACAGTCGAACTTCTTTCCCGTTGCGCAAAACTGATCCTTCATCAGGACGATATAAACCACTCAGAATTGATGCAAGTGTGCTTTTGCCGGCGCCATTCTCACCTAATAATGTGTGCACTTCGCCTCGTGCAACGTCAAAGTTGACGTGCTGATTTGCGATGACACCAGGAAACCTCTTTGTTACATTTTGTGCTGACAACGCTGAAGGGGTCGCACCGTTTTCGCGATGCGACCCCTGCGTCGCCTCCGAGGAGGCATTCATCTTTACTTATAATCCTTTATCGATCAGAAGTATTTATCAGCCCTTAGTCGAGCCGATTACACCTTCAACGAAGTACATCTGACCGAGCAAATCACCTAGCGGTGCAACTACACCAGCCGCGATTTGTTCTTTTCCTTCATTGTCATTGATTGGTCCAGTGAATGGTGCGAACGATCCATCAATTATTGCTGCTGCTTTAGTTGCAATAGTTGCTTGAGTGTCTGCGCTCACTGACGAACCAAAGGCACCAAGTTTTACTGTGCCGTCTTTCATGTTGCCGTAGTACTGACCAGCATCGCCTGCAAGACAGGTTCCACCAGAAAGTGACTTAGCAGCTGCGATGTAATAAGGACCCCAGTCCCAAATTGGAGCTGTCAACCAAGTATCTGGGAAGTCAGCAGCTTTTGTATCGGAGTTATAGCCGACCCACTTTGCACCAACTTCTTTTGCTGCTTCACCAGTTGCTGTTGAGTCTTGATGCATACCAAGAACGTCGGCGCCTGCTTGCAACAATGACTGTGCTGCTTCTTTTTCTTTTGCTGGATCAAACCAAGTTGATGTCCAAGAAACTTGAACAGTTGCTTTTGGATTCACTGAACGCGCACCGAGAGTGAATGCGTTGATTCCACGAACAACTTCTGGGATCGGGAACGCCGCAACGTATCCCAATTTTCCACTCTTGGATGCTGCTCCTGCTGCGATACCAGAAAGGTAACGAGCTTCTTCAGCGGCACCAAAATAAGTTCCCAAGTTTGGTGCAGTCTTGTAACCAGTCGCGTGCTCGAAGCAAACATCTGGATACTTTCCGGCGGTCTCAACCATTGGATCCATATATCCAAACGATGTTCCGAAAATTAAGTTGTAGCCATCTCGCGCGAGTTTGTCGAAAGTAGCTGCCGAATCCGCACCTTCAGCAATATTCTCAAGGCGGGTAACTGAAATTCCGAGTTCGGCTTCAAGTTCTGCAATTCCTTGATCATGTTGGTATGTGTAACCAGCATCACCAGGCACACCGATGTAGACAACAGCTACTTTTAAGTTGCTGTAATCAGCCCCTGCTTCTGGCGCTGCAGTTTCTGCAGGCGCTGCAGTTTCTGTTGTTGCACTGTCGCTGCTACCACAAGCTGCGACACCAAGTACCGCTGCTAGTGAGAAAGCGAGAGCTGAAAATTTACTTCGTTTCATGTGTTCTCCCCTTGTTTCGTTTTTCGCCAATTGGCTGAAATCAGAGTAACACTTTCACATGTCGGGGCGCTTCAGGCATATAAATAAAGGTTCTGAGAGCTACAGATTGTCAGGAAGGCTAATTAAACCAGTTCGTTTCTAAGAAAATTCAGTGCGCTAATCACCGACAACTGCCGCATCTGCTCACGGCCGATCGGCAAATGCATCGTCATTGACTTCGCTACACCGTCTGCCATCGCGATACCGACACAAAGCGTGCCAACTTTTACGCCTTGCTGCTCATTTGGGCCAGCAACACCAGTTAGAGAAAGTCCGATATCGCTACCCAAAGCCTTTCTGACACCTATTGCCATTTCTTTGGCGGCTGCCTCACTTACAACAATTTCATTGGTGATTCCGAGAACGTCATATTTAACTTCGCTTGCATAGCTGACAACAGCACCTCGAAAGACATCACTCGCGCCAGACACTGCGGTCAGTCGACCAGACACCAGACCACCAGTAACCGATTCGGCAACCGCGAGTGTGAGATTTTTTTTACGCAAGATATCTAGAACGACAGACTCCATTGTTTGGTCGTCTACACCGAACACGATGTCACCAACTTCACTTCTAACTTTTGCATCCCAAACATCAATTAAGTTCATCGCATCTTGATGTGTATTCGCTTTTGCAGTTAGCCGAACTTTGATTCCTTCCCAGCCGCTTGCCAAAAACGCCAACGTCGGATTACCGACTTTCTCAAGTTCGCTGATCACCCCAACGAGTCGCTCATTGAGCCCACTCTCACTATCGCCCCAAGTTCTCAACACGCGACTTTTAATTACTGATGCTTCGCCACTGCGTGCTAACAAGTCAGGCAATATCGCTCTCTCAAACATTTCGTAAAGTTCAAACGGCACACCAGGCACGGCATACATAACTTTGTCACCGACTGGGCAAATCAAACCTGGCGCAGTACCTCGACGCTGCTCAATAATCTTTGCCCCTCGTGGCACCATCGCTTGACGCAAGTTATTCTCGGGCATTCTGCGATTGCGTGAAGTGAACATCTGCTCTATCACTAAGGCAACTTCATCATTAATTTCTAACTCAACGCCCATAATTTCTGCGATTGCTTCGCGAGTAATGTCATCGTGGGTTGGCCCAAGCCCACCACAAATAATTACAGCATCTGTTTGCTCGAGAGTCGAGCGCAAGGTAGAGACAATGCGGCCAAGATTGTCACCAACTTTGACTTGAAATAGCGAGTCAATGCCAGCAGCAGCTAGTTGCTCACCCAACCACGAAGAGTTCGTGTCAACAATTTGACCTAATAAAAGTTCGGTACCAATAGCAACAACACTGCAACGCATTATTTCGTGACCCGCCGCAAAATCATGCCCGGTTTAAACGCACGAACTGCATACTGCGCTCCGCTAACGATTGTCAATACCACAGCCAACCACAGCGTTATCTTCCATGCGTAAGTCATATCGCGCGCACTAAACGGTGCAAGAGCAAACCCAACCGATACTTGTTGGCTAAGAGTTTTAACTTTGGCGATTCGACTCGCTGGCACCGAGACACCTTTTGCCCCGACTACGACGCGATAGACGCTGACGATTACTTCGCGAATTGCAATAATCACAACAGGCCAAATCGAAAACATTCCACGATTGACGAGCGTGAACATTGCGCCAAGCACGAGTACCTTGTCGGCGAGCGGGTCTAGAAACGCACCACTCTTAGTTGCACCATGACGGCGCGCTAAATATCCGTCTAGAACATCACTGACGCACAACGCAAACCATAACCATGCAGCAAGCCAAGAACCTGTGTTGTCAAGTGAGATAACAGTGAACAGAAGTGGTGAAACTAAGATTCGCGAAACAGTAACTGCGTTCGCCCAAGTTGCTAATGCATTTGGATCTACTGGCATGATCTACCTACTCGCTGCATCTGACGCTGCGCCAACTGCCAAAAGATCCGGTCCGAGAGCATCAGCGATTTCAACTTGCACAAAACTTCCCACGCTTAGAGTCTCGCTGACATGAATTACTCCGTCAATTTCTGGGGCTTCTCGATGGCTTCTACCGACGCCAGTTGAATCTACGAGCACTTCTAGTGTCTCACCAATTAAGTCGTCCCGACGGCGCGCCGTAATCGCGTCTTGCATTTCGCGTAATTCGCTGAGGCGCTCGTTCATTAGTGATTGCTCTACATGATCGGGCAAGTTCAGAGCATACGTGCCCTCTTCTGGACTAAATCCAAAGAATCCGCACCAATCAAGTTGCGCATCTTCGATGAATGCCAGTAACTGGTCGTGATCTTCTTCGGTTTCGCCTGGGTACCCAACAATGAAATTACTTCGCATCGCCGCCTCGGGCTCGCGTTTACGAATATTCTCTATGCGGTTCAAAAAGCGCGTACCGTCACCCCACCGGCGCATTCGACGCAAGTGCGGTTTAGAGACATGCTGTAGCGAAAGATCAAAATATGGCACTCCGGTTGCGCAAATTGCATCAATCAAAGCATCACTTAAATCGCTTGGATATAAGTAGAGCAGTCTCGTGCGTTGCACTTTGCTGGCAACACGATTAACCAATTCAACAATTGAACCTGCACCAAGTTCGTCGGGTCGATCTTTTCCATAACTTGCGAGGTCTTGGGCAACTAAAACAATTTCTTTGGCACCAAGTTGATCAACCTCGGCAAGAATTGATTCAAAATCGCGGCTGCGCTGCGGACCACGAAAACTTGGGATCGCACAAAATCCACAATTTCGATCGCAACCTTCGGCGATTTTTATATATGCCCATGGCGAACTCGACTTTGGCCTCGGCAAGTTCAGCAAATCAAACAAAGGTATCTTCTCGCCAGAAACCGTCAGTGATTTTTTAGTAAGTGTTATCGGCACTCCGAAACCCGCGATGTGGTCGGCCTCTGGTAACGATTCAGCAAGTTCAGACCCATAACGCTCAGCCATGCATCCGGTCACAACGACGCGTGCGCCATCTTTGCGCTGTTTTGAAAGCGCCAACACAGTGTCAATAGATTCTCTTCGCGCGTCTTCGATAAACGCACAAGTGTTGACAACAACAAGATCAGCCAGACTCGCATCATCAGTTCGTTCAAGACCATCGAGCATCAACGTGCCGATTATTTTGTCCGAGTCGACATCATTCTTTGGACAACCAAGCGACTCAAGATAAAAACGCTGCGTCACGGGTTGTAATGCTATCTAATTGAGATATCCGTCTAACTTAAATAACCGTACTAACTGGCCTTTTGAATCAGTTCTAGTTCTTCGATACTCATTAAAACTTCGCGAGGCCTTGAGCCCTCACTTGCGGCCACGACACCTCGTTGTTCAAGCATGTCCATTAGACGACCTGCACGCGCAAAACCTACTTTAAGTTTGCGCTGCAACATTGAAGTGCTGCCTTGTTGGGCGCGAACTACTAGATCCATCGCTTGACGCATCAACTCATCATCGCCTTCGTCGCCACTGCTTCCGCCGAATATGGGGGCACCACCCGAAGCATTGGCTTCGCCTTCTACCCCAGAAACATAAGTAACTTCTGGGGCTTGTCGTCGCCAGTGTCCGACAACTTTCTTCACTTCATTTTCGCTGACCCATGCAGATTGCAATCGTTGCGATACCGATGTGTTTCCAGGCAACATCAACATGTCGCCCATACCAATCAACTTTTCGGCACCGGGCTGATCTAAAATCACTCGACTATCAGTAAGGCTCGAAACAGCGAATGCCATACGCGCCGGAATATTGGCTTTGATTACACCGGTTATTACGTTCACACTCGGTCGTTGTGTTGCAACTATTAAGTGGATTCCGACCGCGCGTGCTTTTTGAGCGATTCTTGTAATGCAATCTTCTACATCACGTGCGGCAACCATCATTAAATCGTTCAACTCATCAACAACAATCAAAACGTACGGAATCCGCTCAAACTTTTTATCTGCGGGCTGCCCTGCCTCGGCCGACATTTCGCCACGATCATATGCGGCGTTGTAACCCGCAATATCACGGAACCCGGCTTCAACTAGAACGTCGTATCTACGCTCCATTTCTTTCACTGCCCAGCCAAGTGCGTTTGCGGCTTTTTTCGGGTTCGTAACCGGAGCGGTCAACAAGTGCGGCAAGCGTGCATACTGCCCCATCTCAACTTGTTTAGGGTCGATAAGAATCATTTTGACCTGATCAGGCGTCGCCCGCATCAATACCGATGTGATGATGCAGTTAATTGCGCTTGATTTACCTGCACCTGTCGCGCCTGCAATTAACAAGTGTGGTGTCGTTGAAATATTCAAGAAAACCGAGCGACCCGAAATATCTTTGCCCACGGCAACATCAAGCGGATGATTTGCAGTGCGCGCTTCTTGAGAAACTAGAAGATCTCCAATTGAAACTAGTTCTCGAAGTTCGTTTGGCACCTCAATACCGATCGCCGAACGACCAGGTATTGGTGCAAGAATTCGCACATCAGTTGCAGCCATTGTGTAAGCAATATCTCGAGACAATGAAGTAACTTTGGCAACTTTTACACCGTCGCCTAGTGAAAGTTCGTAGCGAGTAACAGTTGGCCCACGGGTATACCCGACGAGCACAGTTTCAACACCATGTGATGCAAGTGCTGCGACGAGTTGATCACCACGATCTCTGATTGTCTGCTCATTCGCTTTTTTATTTGTCGTTAATGAAAGAAATTCTATTTCTGGAAGTGTCCAAGCACTTGGCTGCCCAGATGGTCCCAGTGGTATCTCCTGCAACTCACCCTTAACTGGTGCGAGTTTTGCTTCTGCCCGTCCACGTCGCTTGCGACCGCGTTTGGGTTTCGGTTGTTCGTCAACCAATTCTGACTCAACCACTTCTTCGTCATCGATGTCTTCTAATTCTGGATCGAGCGAAAAATCAAATAATTGTGCCGACTCACCATCGAAATCTTCAGGATTATCAAAACCCATATCCAATCTGTTTGCGCCGGCTGAATCTTCCTGGATTTGACTTTTTTGTGCAATATAAGAGTTTGCTCCAACCATAAGTCTCCAAATCAAAATGCATAGCTCAATCACAGATTTGCCTGTTATCAGCATTACTGAGCAAACCACCAAGATCGCTAACAGCGCAGTTGCCCCAGTGTCAGAAAATGAACTTGTTATTGGCTCACTAAACAGCCATCCAATCCATCCACCAGGATTCTTTGCAGAATCATTCGAATAAATATGTCCAAGACCAAGTAGCACGCTAGAAAATAAAGCCCAACCAATTGCATTACGAGATCGCAATTGCCAATCTTTTTGAATTGCTAGAGCAATTCCAAGTCCAAAACTCAGGGCTGGCAAAAAATACCGCCCACCACCGATCAAAGACAACAGAGCGTCGTCTAATACTCCACCAACCGGACCAGCCGACTCTAAATAGACTGACAAAACAAGCAAGATACCAAAGGCGATTAATCCCAAACCAGCAAATTCGTTTGAATGACCTTCAAACACACCACCAAACATTGGCGGATGGTCTGACCTGTAGTAGTACTTCGTCGGTTCATCATCTTTTTCATGTTCTCGATACGTGCTCAAATGTGACGCTGAGCGCGGAGCTTTTCGCTTAGCCCCAGACGAACCGGATTTAGACTGCACAGATTTAGACCGCGAAGATTTAGCCCGCGAAGATTTAGGTTTCGCTGCTTTTGCCACGGACTAACAATACCAATCGGGCATCTCTCGGTCAGGGACTAACAAGGCCGATTATTTGTGTTGGCTTACTTATGCTTGGCTTACTTATGCTTGGCTTTTTTACTCTTGTTACCCCGTTGCAATTTTGCTGGCACGACAAACTCTGCCGGTATGCGGCCATCAAAGTCGAGATTCTTGTCGGTGATCTCAACGACATCACCGTCTTCGCATAACAACACTTTGCTTGGCGCGACTCCCATGATTTTCGCTAACTCGGTGTTGGCAACCATGTGGCGATACTCACCATGAATCGGGATAAACCATTCAGGTTCAGTAATGCTCAAATACATTTTTAGATCTTCAGCCTGCGCATGACCAGTCGCGTGCACATCAGCGATACCCGAATGCACGACAGTGGCCCCGCGACGCAGCAATGCGTCAACTACTTTATTGACATTATGTTCGTTACCCGGAATCGCGTGGCTCGAGAACACAACTGTGTCGTTCTCCCCTACTTTCACATAGCGGCTATCGCCTTTTGCCAACAGTGTCAGTGCCGACATCGCTTCGCCTTGTGACCCAGTCGAGATGATACAAATTTCTTCATCGTCATATTTACCGAGCGAGTCACTGCTGACCAAACTTTTTTCTGGGATTGTCAAAACTTTTAGATCTCGAGCGAGACGAATATTATTGATCATCGAACGCCCCAATGGCACGACGACACGACCAGACTCAATAGCCGCGTTAGCAATTTGTTGCACCCTGTGAATATGGCTCGCGAAACTCGCAGTGATAATCCGTTTACTCCGATGGTCGTTAAATAGTTGCCGCAACACGACACCGACATCTGATTCACTCGGTGCGTGACCACGTTCGCCGGCATTTGTTGAGTCGAGCATCAACAACCGAATACCTTCATTGGATGACAGAGAACCCAACCGTGCAAGATCGGTGCGTCGATCGTCAACTGGTGTCAGATCAAGTTTAAAATCGCCCGAATGAACAATCACGCCTTGCGATGTATGTAAAGCGATTGCATGAGCATGCGGAACAGAATGCGTTACTGGTATGAACTCGACTTCAAATGGGCCAATCTTGACTCGATCGTTGTCATCAACTTCGATGAACTTAGTTTTCTCAGTCAGTCGGGCCTCAGCGATTCGATTTCGCGCCAAACCTAAAGTCAGTGCCGAACCATATAACGGAAACGAAGCATCTCGCAACAAATATTGCAATGCACCCACGTGATCTTCATGACCGTGCGTGGCCACACATCCAACTATTCGCTCTTTGTTTTGAAGCAACCACGTGAAGTCAGGAATTATCACATCAATGTCGTCGCCGTGTTCAGCCTTCGGAAACATCAAACCGCAGTCAATTAGCAAGATTTTTTTATCTTGCTCAATCGCCATGCAGTTACGGCCAATTTCGCCGAGCCCGCCAAGAAACGAGATGCGAACTGGTTTTGACATTAAATAATCTGTTAGCGACTTGCGGCGGCACGCGCTGCTTGCAAATTGCCAAATACTTTTGCTGCCCGTTCGGCAAGACCACTTGGTGGCGGCCCCATTGGTAATCGCGCATCACCAACTGATAATCCAAGATGGTTCATCATCGCTTTACTTGGCAATGGATTTGGATTTTCGTCGCCAGTCTCAAACGCAAAACTTTCTAACATTCTTGCGTTCACTGCTCGTGCGCCTGCGATATCTCCAGCATTCCATTTTTTAAACATCTCTTGGTGATCTACGCCTGTCCAATGCGTCGCTACTCCGATCACGCCGACTGCACCGATTGCCATAAGTGGCAAAGTCAAACCATCATCACCGCTGAGAAGTTCAAAACTCTTTGGCACTTGGGTCATCAACATCGCGGTCTCAGCCGGGTTGCCACTCGCATCTTTCAACGCAGCAACATTTTTTACTTCGTTCGCAAGTTTCGCGAGTGTCGCAGTTGAAATCTTTCGACCAGTACGCATCGGTATGTCGTAAACGACGACCGGAAGAGTTGTCGCTGCACAAACTGCTGTCATGTGAGCCAAAATGCCGGCTTGTGACGGCCGGTTGTAATACGGGCCAACCGCGAGCACGCCTGCGATGCCCAGTTTTGAAGCTTGTTTCGTCAGTTGAATCGAATGGCGTGTGTCGTTCGTGACTGTCCCCGCAATAACTGGGATTGTCACTGCCTCAACAGTCGCCGCAAACAATGAGAGTTTCTCTTCGTCGGTGAGCGTCGATGCTTCACCGGTTGTGCCGCCTACTACGAGCCCGTCGTTGCCGTTGTCTTGCAACCACTTTGCGAGACGACGCACGCCGTCAAGATCAAGTTCGCCATTTTTATCAAACGGGGTGACCATAGCTGTGAGTACTTGACCGAATCTTGGCATGGTTAGA
>ERZ889217.727-NODE-727-length-18818-cov-9.682620_pt1 | contig 18818 bp, 17 predicted proteins | sample MGYA00521098_ERZ889217 | MGnify/ENA primary metagenome ERZ889217 (study PRJEB32303, sample SAMEA104408613) | aquatic metagenome | biome: Brackish water; feature: Pelagic; material: water | place: Baltic Sea | collected 2014-06-10T22:04:00 | depth 2,362 m ... | reverse complement strand
GCTCTCAGAGTGCCATAAGGCAGATTATTCATCCCGCTAATTTAGCCTGAAACCACCCTTTTGTGCGAACATAAACCATGGGCAGAGCTGAGGATGAGTTCGATGATGAACTGATCGATGCCGAATTTGAATCAATGGTTGAGGGTCTATCCCTAGATGAATCTGCACCTACTACCTACCTCGATGAGTTAGACCGAATCGATGCACATAATTCATTTACTCCCCCAGCAATCCCAAGGCGATCCTTAAGGCAGCAATGGAAGGATGCAAAGAATTCTTTTCTTCGTTGGAAGAATAACCCACACAATAATAATCCTGAAGATGGAGCCGAACTATGAGTGAGCACCACACAGGTTTGGAATTTCGATGGGGAATTCTTGGTACCGGAGGAATTGCAACTGCATTTGCTCGAGATTTGTTATACCTTAATAACCATATCGTTGCGGCAGTTGGATCGCGTTCTATAACATCCGCACAGGATTGGTCAATGGAATTTCCTGGATGTCGCGCCTATGGTAGTTATCAAGAGTTAGTCAACGACCCTAATATCGATGCAATTTATGTGGCGACGCCTCACACCTTTCACGCTGCGCATTCAATTTTGGCTCTGGGCGCTGGTAAGCCAGTTCTCTGTGAAAAACCATTTGCAGTCAACGCCCCAGAAGCGCGTTCTATGCGCGATACTGCCCAGAGTTCAGATGTCGCACTGATGGAAGCTATGTGGACTCGCTATCTGCCACATATATCTAAAGTTCGCGAAATCTTAGCTGCAGGAACTATCGGCACAATCATTGCAGTCGAAGCAGATCATGGTCAGCGCCTTGCAGATTTTGCAAACCCTCGCCATTGGGAGCCCGAATTAGGAGGCGGAGCCCTTCTTGATCTCGGAATTTATCCAATTTCATTTGCTCATTTAGTACTGGGTGTTCCGCAGAAAATTACGGCACGTGCTTCCTTCACGGATAAGGGAGTAGACGCCCAAACAACAGCGATCTTTAGCTATAAATCAGGAGCGCAAGCAATTCTTAGTACTACCCTGTCGGCTCAAACTGCGAATAGAGCAACTATCACTGGCGAGCTTGGTCGAATTGAAATTGATTCAGTCTTCTATTCACCGACTTCGCTACGGCTAGTAATGCACGATGGACCCATCACTGAATATCCAGGTGGTTACCAAGGCCACGGTCTGCGCGAAGAGGCAGAGTATTTCTCGCAACTTATTCAACGTGGTGAGAAAGAGTCATCTCTCTTAAGCCTTGATGAGACTATCCAAATCATGGAATCCCTCGATGAGATTCGGCGACAGATTGGTTTGATTTACCCATCAGAAAAGTGATAATAAATCAGAACTGCTTAAAGTCGAGCTAAATCTGCAACTCCTACTAAGCCTGCCTCATTACCTAATTGGGCGGCGATAATTTCTGGGTATGGATGCTTACCTGCAAATGGCATATACCGTTCAAGAGCTTCGCGCGTTGGTTTAAGTAAAATATCTCCGGCATCAATAACACCGCCGCCAATAACCACGCATTCTGGATCAAGAATTACCGAAAGGGATGCGATTCCAGCGCCTAACCATTGTCCTGTTGTATTAAATGCAGCAAGAGCTACTGCATCTCCATCGCGCGCTGCATCTGCGATCGCAGCACCGGTAAGACCAACAAGTGTGCCATCGCCTCGTGATAATAAGTTGCGAGCAATATCAGGGCTAGCCGCAACTGCTTCTCGTGCATGGCGCATCAGCGCATTGCCAGAGCCGTATTGTTCAAAACATCCACGTGCACCACATCCACAGAGATGGCCATCAGGTACAACGCGAATATGGCCAATTTCCGCAGCAATTCCAAAGGCTCCCCTGTAGAGCTCGCCATTAACAACAATTCCACCACCAATTCCTGTGCCGACTGTCAGCAATAACATGTGGCGCTTTCCGCGTCCTGCACCAAATCGCGCTTCACCCCACGCTGCAGCGTTAGCATCGTTTTCAATCACTACAGGCAGGCCAATTAAAGAAGTCAATTGTGCATCAAGATCTACACCGTTCCAACCAGCAATATTGGGAGTTGCAAGCATTGTCTTACGATCTGATGAAACAAATCCAGCTGCTGAAACTCCAACTGAATCGACTGGGAATTGTGACATCAACTCTTTAGCAACATCTGCAATTGTTTGAGTAAGAGCAGGGCCGCCTTCGCGAGGTGTATCACGCCGAGCTGACTTTAGTACCACTCCAAAATCATCAACTACCCCAGCGAGAACTTTTGTTCCACCAACGTCGATGCCAATCGTGAATCCCATTTACGAGACTCGCTGCGCTAATTCCTTAAGAGCTGCATCTATTGTCTGTTGTTGAGCTTTAGTAATCATCATGGCGGGCACTGGCATTCCGACTGCGACGGTGAGTTCATATGTCACTTGAGTTGAATCCGCATCTATCGCTTTGAGCGTATACGTACCATCCATCTGCGTCAGTAAATCTGCTTCATCCATAGTGAAGGAAAGTGTTGCCGGAGCGTTGCTCCAGTCATAATCTAAAACAACGCGGTCTTTCATCATTCCAGCATCAATAGTCAGCTTCGCTTTCAAAACACGATTCTCTGAATCCGTTTCGAGCACATCGGCTTTCTTGATAGAGGAGAGCCACTCTGGATATGACCCAACTGTGAAGAGCGCCTCTTGAACTGCCGCTAGTGGAGCCTCGATTATGACTGTGGAAACGCTTCTCTCTGACATGTGCGCAAGAGTACCAAAACTGTGACTTTTATTTTATTCGCAAAGCCCTCCCAATTTCGGCCCACTCCCGCTAGCGTTAGCGCCATGAACGAAGTCGCAATCCCAGCAATCATTCCAGCTGCCACAGCAGGAAATCTCACCAATCTAATTTCAGAGCGCGCATGGTTTGAACCAGATCGCATCACGATGTCGCGTCCTCTAGGAGATGGATGGCAGAAGATGAGCGCCCGCGAGGTTGAAGAAGAAATTCGCGCAACGGCAAAGGGGCTCATTGCTTCCGGAATACAGATCGGTGACCGAGTCGCCATCATGGCTCGCACCCGCTACGAGTGGACGATTCTTGATTTTGCTATTTGGTATGCAGGTGGATGCGTTGTTCCTATTTTTGAAACATCGTCTGCCGAACAAGTCGATTGGATTCTTAATGATTCAGGTTCTGTTGCGATCATTGTAGAAACTCCAACTCATCGCGAATTCATCACACCGGTTTTGCCCCAGGCGACCAAGAGCGTATGGGTAATGACCGATGATGTGCTCAGTGTTCTTAAGAACGCAGGTAAAAATATTTCAGATGATGAAGTTGAGCTACGGCGTAAAGCGCTCGTACCAGATACTCTGGCAACTCTCATCTACACCTCAGGTACCACAGGTCGTCCAAAAGGCGTTCAATTAACACACTCCAACTTTCTTGCTGAATGTGGAAATGTTGTTGAAGGTGCAAGCGATCTCTTCCTCAAGCCTGGCGGGTCAACCCTTCTCTTCTTGCCCGTGGCCCACGTATTCGGTCGTATGGTTGAAATTGGCGCGATACATGCGGGCTTACATCTTGCTCATTGCAGCGATCCGGTCGGAAGGTTGCAAGCAGATTTGGCATCATTTAAGCCAACATTTGTGCTTGCCGTACCGCGCATCTTCGAAAAAATTTACAACGGTGCAGAGGCCAAGGCCGAAGCAGCTGGTAAGGGCAAGATATTTAGAAAGGCAGCAGAAGTTGCTATCGCCTATAGCGAGTCGAAAGATAAGAGAGGATTTAACCCTCTCCTTACCCTGAAACACGCCCTCTTCGACAAACTTGTATTTTCAAAGATTCGCCTTGCAATGGGTGGCTCTGTTGAAGCAGCTATCTCTGGTGGAGCACCCCTTGGAACTCGCCTAGGCCATTTCTATCGCGGCGCTGGGATAACAATTCTGGAAGGTTACGGACTTACTGAAACTACAGCCGGGGCAACTCTTAATCTCACACAAAATCTACGCGTTGGTTCAGTAGGACGACCTATTCCGGGTACATCAATCAAGATTGCAGATGACGGTGAAGTCCTCATTAAGGGATCAATTGTTATGCGCGGTTATTGGCAGAATGATGCTGCAAACCAAGAAACCTTTGATGGTCAATGGTTTAAATCTGGCGATATAGGTCGTCTCGATGATCAAGGATTTTTGTACATCACAGGTCGCAAGAAGGAATTGATTGTGACCGCTGGTGGAAAGAATGTTGCACCTGCTGTCCTTGAAGATCGACTTCGTGCGCACCCACTTGTCAGCCAATGTATGGTCGTCGGTGATAATCAACCTTTTATTGCCTCACTCGTGACTATTGATCAAGATATGTTGAAGGGGTGGATTGCAGCTAATGCTAAGACTGGCGCAACCATAAGCACCTTAATCAATGATCCAGATTTGATTGCCGTCATACAGACCGCAGTCGATGAAGCCAATAAGGCAGTCTCTAAGGCAGAGTCCATCCGTAAATTCACCATACTGGCAGAAGATTTCACAATCGCTGGTGGCGAGCTCACTGCAAAGCTTTCGCTTAAGCGCCATGTCATCGCAGAGCGTTACGCCTCTGAAATAGCTGAACTCTTTACTAAGTAGAAAACTACTAAGTAGAAAAATTCTTGTGGCTACTCCTGAGCGCTTACGTGTTGCTCGGGATCTTCATGATGGCATCGCTCAAGATCTCGTCGGAATTGGCTACTCTTTGGATTTGCTCCTCTCTGATGAAGAGTTGACTCTTAAGGCGCGTAGCGAAATTCGAGCTACAAGGCTTTCAGTTGATGAGCTGGTAACAAAGGTGCGAGATGAGATTTTGGCGCTTCGACGAGAATTCAAAGCCCCCTTTCATCAAGCCTTGATTGCGCTATCCGAACGCCTGGTCACACAGATTAAGTTGAACGTGCAGGTTGAAGAAGTTCTTATTCGGCCAGAAACTGAGAGTGAACTGCTGGCTATAGCTTCTGAAATCCTACGTAATGCAGTCACACATTCTGGGGCTACCCACATTGGAGTTTTCTTCTATCCCATCGACAATCGAGCATGTCTTGAAATTGTTGATGACGGGATAGGAGGCGCGACTTTGCACGAAGGCAGATATGGAATACAGGGCATCACCGAACGTGTTGAGGCCATTGATGGCATCATTACGATAGAAAGTATGAAAGGCACGCGCATCAGTATCTTATTGTGACCCGGATACTTTCCGCACTGATTGTCGATGATCATGCTGTTGTCCGCGAGGGAGTTTCAAAGGCTCTGCAATTGCGAATCCAATGTCGCGTTCATCATGCCGCATCAAAAGCTGAAGCCTTAGCTCAGATTGCACACATCAATCCTGAGCTGATCATAATTGATATCAATCTTCCTGATGGAAATGGACTTGAAATAGTCTCGTGGGCGCGATCTCTCTCTAAATCAATTGCAATCGTAGTTCTTAGCTTTAATGAGAGCGATGAATATGTGCTGGCTTCTATGAAAGCCGGAGCCAGCGCATTTGTTCAAAAATCTGCTCCCCTTAATGAACTCATGGCAAGTATTGATCACGCCTTAGCATCTCCTCGCTCATTTACCGCACGCAATATTGCATCAGCTCTTTCGCGCCAGGGTGATCGTTTTGGACTCTCACAGCGCGAATTGCAGATTCTTTCTCAACTTCACAGAGGTTGCCCATTGAAAGAGTTGGCTCATGATAATTTCATTGCTGAATCAACTCTGAAGACGCACTTGTCGAAGATTTATCGAAAGTTAGGTGTAAAAAATCGCGTACAGGCGATAGAGCTAGCCAAGAAATCAGGGCTTATTGAATAAGAAGTTTTAGCGAAGGAGTCGTGCAAAGCGCTCAGCCCAGAGCGACCACCGCCATTCATCGATGACCCATTGCCTGCCCTGTGCACCCATACGCTGCGCTAGTTGTGAATCAGAGAGCAAGGTAATTACTGCTCGCGCAACCGCTGAAGGCGAAGTTCCATCGACAGCAAAACCTGTCACGCCTTCAAGCACTGCATCCGGTGCTCCCCCAGAATTTCCTGCAATGACTGGTAAGGCGCATGAACTAGCTTCTAGATAGACGATTCCAAGACCTTCAACTTCAAGTCCTGCAAGACGTGAACGAGATGGCATCGCAAAAATATCTCCAGCACAGAAATATGCAGGAAGATCTGCATAGTGAATGCGCCCAACAAATGTTATCGATTTCATGACCGATAACTTCTCGGCCCGTTTGAGCAATTCCTTTTTATAGGGACCCTCTCCAACAAAGAGTAGGTGTGTATCGGGAATAGATTGAAGAATTTCTGGCAAAGCATCAATGAGAATATCTTGACCCTTGCGATGTACTAACCGACCAACGCTGACGATTACTTTCTTCGTTCCAAGTCCGAGTTCGTTGCGAACCAGACTTTCAGTTGGTTTGAAGTGTTCTGTATCAATACCTGGAGCAATCTTGACCATTGCATCGATTGCATGTGGCGAAAGCGCCTTACCGATTTCTGATCTAGTAAAATCTCCCAGGTAGGTCAGGTGATCGACGCTATTGCCGATTCTTCGCAGTATCCAAGAAAATGGCCACACCTTGGCCCACCAGACTTCATGCCCATGCGTCAGAGCAATAATCCGCTTGACCCCCGCCTTGCGCAATCCTTGGGATAAAATGCCAAGAGGTGCTGCAGCGCCGAAGATCGAAAGAGTAATTGCTCGATCTTGTGCGAGCTTACGCACCGCCCGTCCAACTCGTAGCGTTGGAAGCAAAATTTGGGACTTATCGCGGATTACTTCTACTCCATACTCAGCAAGCCACCTCTTATCAAAGGGCTCTGAACCTTCTTGAGATGAGGTGTAGACAATGACTGAATTACGCGGAAGTCTTTCGATCAGACCCATGACAAAAGTTTCTATTCCGCCGGCTCGAGGGCCAAAATCATTGGTGATACAAAGAATTTTCTCTATATTCATTAGAAGCGGCGCACTGCAACCAATTGCTTAGGTCCCATACTTAGGGATTCAACTACTTTAACTCGAGAACCTGAACGAGGAGCATGAACCATTTGTGTACGACCCATGTAGATGGAAACGTGGGAGACGGGTCTGCCATAAAAGAGTAGGTCACCAGGTTTCTTCTGGTTAAATGGAATCGATTTACCCATCCGTGATTGTGCCGCCGATGAATGCGGCAGCGACACACCTGCAGCCTGGAAGGCGCGCATCGTAAGGCCCGAACAATCCCAGTAAGTCATGCCGTCGGCACCGAAGACATAACGATCGCCGATTTGCTTCAAAGCAAATCTAAGAGCAATGCCGCCTCTTCCTGAAATCGCTGATGCGTTCTTTGCGGCTTTCAACGACGCTGCCTGATCTGCATTCTCTTGATCTTCAGAGATCTTTGCTAAGCGTTCACGATCTTCCTTCTTCAAGTTTGCAAGTACTGCTTGCGCTTGCTCTAATTTCGCAGTTGCAAGAGAGCTTTGCGCTGCAAACTTCTTCTGCTGAACCTTTACTTGTGCCAAACGATCGCTGACCGTCAAGGAAGTGGCATTGAGCTTCTGTTCGGCCGATTGAAACCTTCGAAGTTGCGTAGATTTACGACGCGTTATCGCTTCCAGCACCCCTGCAGATGAGAGATAGAGAGTGGGGTCGGATGAGAAGAGAAGCTCCATGCTCTGGCTAATGGAACCTGACATATATTGATTAATTGCTATAGTGCCTAAAGTTTTTGAAATTGCATCAACGGTCTTACCTTGCGCCTCAGCCTCTGCCTGAATACCTGCAAGGCTGCGAGTCAACTCAGCTAGTTTGACCTTCGCCTCTTGTGCACCTTCAGCTGCAGTAGTGGCTTCCTCTTCCAACTGCGTTACTTGAGCCTTTACTTGGGCAAGAGTTTGAGCTGCAGATGCCACGGGAGGTGTGATGAAAGAGGCGAGAACGAGCAGACTTGAGATAACAGCGCCGGCACTCAACCCTCTTCTCATGTTTTAAGGCTAACGCCCCTCTCTATCGATTTTCAATGTCAAAGGAGCTATTTGGCTGATAAATGAGTGAGAAATTCCATATTCTTCTGCATATGACGGTCACGGTAACGCTTGTGGTGGGCGCAGATGGCTCTACCTCTCTCGATGGCAATTCCGCGGGCGTATCGAGCAAAGCTGATCGAAGTACTTTCTTGGCACGTAGGCGGCTCGCTGACTGCATTGTAATCGGTGGAAAGACTGCTCGATCTGAGCCCTATCACCGTTCTCCTGTACCAGTTGTCGTCATTTCACGTTCTCTCATTAATCCACTTGCAGATAACCGATTGGCGCATTGTTGGAATTTATCGCCTGAAGATGCTCTAACCAGAGCGCAGAAAATTTTTGGAGAAAACGTTCATATCGAAGGCGGAACAGCAATTGTGAGTGCACTTATTGCAGCCAACCGCGTTGATGCACTTGAGTTAAGCGTCACCGAGGTTACCGGCGGTCAAAATAAAATCGATATCGAAAAATTATTGGCCTACTTCAACTTTGCGCAAGAGTATTCTGTAGATGGCACTCGCTTCATATCTGCCCGCATAAATTAATTACTTGGATTAATCAGCGCCCTTAAAAAGAGGAAATAATCGCTACACCAAAAACTGCTAGAACAATTCCTACATATTGCACCTTATGTAATCTCTCTGCCAGGAAAATATAGGCAAGCAGCGCTGTCGCGATTGGGTAGAGAGAGCCCAAAACCATTGCGAGTGAGACCAAGCCTTTCGTGGTAGCAACACCCAGAAGCAAGTTTGCTGCAAAATCTGCAACTCCAATAAAAATGAGAATAGGAAGTTCGGCTTTACCAAGCCCACCAAAGGTGCGAAAACGAGCAAAGAGTGCAGCGCCGATGACGAGCGTTGTTGCTCGCATCGTTGACATTGTCATTAAAGCGCTACTTTCAGATCCGATCGCCATACAAATTAAGGCAACGCCGAAGAAAATTGCAGCTCCTAGCGCGAGCAAGACAGGTTTGACAGGAAGACCTTGAGAAAGTTCTGGGCCAGTTGCCAGGAAGCCTCCAACGAGAGCTGCGATAACTCCTATGCTCACAATGGCTGAAAGTTGATCACCTTTAATAAAAATCGCATAAGATAATGGAATCAGTGCGCCAAGTGAACTGATGGGCGAGACAACACCCATTCGCCCCATTGATAGGGCCCCATAGAGACAAAGTAGACCTGCATAACCAGCTAATCCTGCATAGATTCCTGGCAGGAAATATCCGTTACTGCCGAAAGCAACAGCTCGCCACGAAGCAGTAGTGAGCACAAGGGTTGCACCTACGATGAAGCCAATCGCCTGACTGGATGCAAGAACTGCAATTGCGGGAAAATTTTTACTTAATTTTCCTGCATGATAATCAGCGCTACCCCAGAGCGCGCTCGATAAAAGCGCCAGAATGCCAGCCATAATCCGCAACTCTACAGGCCCTAAGCTCCAACCTCCCACGAATCAAATGCCTTCAACTTTAGAATTAACCAGTGAAGTCGATGCTTTCCTTTGATGAGATAATCCAGCTTCTTCGTACCTTTACCCCACGTAGCGAAATTACTCTTGAGGAAGTTCCTGCTCCACAAAAATTAGCGACGTATTCTTTTGCTTTTACGGCAGATATTTCAAACGGTCTCACTGGGGATGCAGAGGATGAGGTTGCCTCCGGTCGCTTTGTTTTACTTCACGAACCTGGTGGGCAAGATACATGGGAAGGTGACTTCCGTTGCGTCACTTTTATGCGTGCAGATGTCGATAGTCAGATGCAAGAAGATCCACTCTTGCCTGAAGTTGGCTGGAACTGGCTCTTAGATTCATTGCAAGCAACAGGAGCGAGATTGAACGCTCCGAGTGGAACGGTGACGCGAGTATCAAGTGCCTCCTTTGGAAAGTTATCCCCCCGCAACGATGATTCTGAAATAGAAATCAGAGCTTCATGGTCTCCAGTTATTAAATCAGTCGAAGAAATATTTTCTCATGTAGAAGGATGGTGCAACCTCATGACTGAAGTTGCCGGACTTCCACCGATTCCCGATGGAGTTGCATCCATTAGTTCTGCTCGTCGACGTGTCTGAAGTCGAAGAAGAACAGGCGCCAACTCCACTTCTGCATCCCGCGGAAGGCGTTCCTTCAATTATCGATACCGAAGCAGCCTTCGATGTAGCGTTAACTCAATTGACAGCCGGCCATGGTCCCTTCGCCTTTGATGCAGAGCGAGCATCTGGATATAAATACAGCGCGCGCGCATATCTGATTCAAATTAAGAGAGCAGGCGGTGGACTTCATCTGATTGATCCGATTCCTTTTGGCCCAGGACATCGATGCTTTACAGCCCTGAATTCGATGATTTCAGATCAAGAGGTAATTTTGCATGCAAGCACTCAGGATCTGCCTTGTCTTCGTGAAGTCGGCATTTTTCCCCAGACTCTCTTCGATACCGAATTAGGTGGTCGTATCGCAGGTCTTGCTCGCGTTGGGCTAGGTCCTCTCCTTGAATCTCTCATGGGTGCATCACTTGCAAAAGAACATTCGGCAGTTGATTGGTCAAAACGTCCCCTGCCCCATGATTGGCTCAATTACGCAGCCCTTGATGTAGAACTACTGATTGAATTGCGAGATAAGGTTTATCAACTATTAGTCGATGCAGAAAAATGGAGCTGGGCTGAAGAGGATTTTGCCGCAATCATTAACGCCCCAGAACCTGCGCCCCGCATTGACCCATGGCGTCGAACCTCTGGAATGCATAAGGTAAAGAAACGTAACCACATGGCAGTTATTCGCCAGCTATGGCAAGCGCGTAATGAACTTGCTCAGGAGCAAGACATTTCTCCTGGTCGCCTGCTTTCAGATGCAGCAATAACAGAGATTGCTCTTGCATCCGATAAGGATCCGATTACAAATCGCAAGCATCTTGAAAAGATCCTTCGCCCCCTGGGATTGCGAGCGCGCTGGCTAGAAAACGCTGCCATATGGATAAGTTGCATTACAGATGCCGTAGCTCTTCCTGAAGATCAATGGCCAGAGGCGCGTAGCAAGAGCGATGCCATGCCGCCAATCAAGATTTGGCGCGAGCGCTTTCCTGAAAAGTTTGCGCCTCTATCACATGCCCGTTTTAACTTGCAGGTTCGGGCTGAAGAGCTCTCGATTCCACTTGAAAATATGATTAGCCCAGAACTCGTCCGTCGTATCTGCTGGCAACCTCCGACGATTTCAGTCTTTGAGGCTCTGTGCTCCATGGGAGCCCGCCGCTGGCAGGCAGAGATTGCATCCCCCATCCTGGAGGCAGCCCTTCTTGAGACCGATCCCTTAGAAATCGTAGTAGAAGAGGCGCAGACCCAGGAGTGATGAATTACGCAACGCTGGAGTTGCGTAATTCATCAAGGTGAATTAACCTCCCCCTATGCTCAGTACATTCATCATCGCCCTTCGTGAAGGGTTAGAAGCCGCCCTCATCGTCGGCATCCTTGTCGCCTATCTAGTCAAGACCGAGCGACGCAGCCATCTGAAAGCGCTCTGGACCGGTGTGGCAACTGCTATCGCTGCAAGCCTGGCCCTGGGTGCATTCCTGAGCTTTACCTCCGCTGAACTCTCTTCCCGCGGCGAAGAGCTCTTTGCTGGCACAACCTCCTTTGTAGCCGTCGCCCTGGTTACCTGGATGGTCTTCTGGATGAAGCGCACAGCGCGTAGTCTTCGCGATGAGCTCCATGGCAAGGCAGAGGCTGCAGTAACTACTGGCCCTGTTGCTTTAGCATTTGTCGCATTCTTCGCCGTTGCTCGAGAGGGCCTTGAAACATCACTCTTTCTCTACACAAACTTTCGCACTGTCGGCGCTTTCTCAACAGCGACTCTCGGACTCGTACTGGGGCTAGCTCTTGCTGTCGGCCTTGGATTTGGAATTTATAAGAGAGCAGTCAAGATCAACCTCTCTCGCTTCTTTACCTACTCAGGAATCGCGCTCATCATCGTGGCTGCAGGCGTTCTTTCTTATGGAGTTCATGAATTCCAGGAATTTGGCCTCCTGCCGGCTCCAGATGCCTTTGCGTGGGATGTCACTGCCTGGATGCCTAAAGAGTCATTTATCGCAGCCTTCCTAGGTGGAACCATTGGTTTTGATACAACAACCTCATGGTTGCAACTTCTGATCTGGAGCAGCTACCTTGTTGCAACGCTGGTTACCTATCTAGCTCCTGCGAAGAAGGCGAAAACCCTTCTGGCTGCATAGCCTTTTTTACTACTGGCGGGTAACCTAGCAACATACTCACCAGAAGAAGGAAGTCTCATGTCCCGAAGCGTTGTCCTTGTCGATGCAGTTCGCACACCTTTTGGAAAGGCCGGCAGTATGTATGCCGGTACTCGCGCCGATGACCTTATGGTCCGCGCAATGCGTGGGCTCTTAGAGCGAAACCCCAAGGTTGCACCGGATGCAATTGAAGATGTTGCCATCGCTGCTGCAACACAGACTGGTGATCAAGGAATGAATATCGGTCGTAGCGCAACGCTTCTTGCAGGTCTTCCTAAAACCGTTCCTGGGTATTCGATAGATCGCTGGTGCGCAGGTGCGCTAACTGCAACAACAACTATCGCTGGAGCTATCGCGATGGGTGCAATTGATATTGCAATCGCAGGTGGCGTTGAACATATGGGAAATCATCCAATGGGCGAACTCATGGATCCCAATCCACGTTATTTGGCAGAAAAACTTGTTGAACAAGATGCGCTCGCCATGGGTGCAACAGCTGAACGTCTTCATGATCGCTTTCCTCAATTAACAAAAGAACGCGCAGATCGTTACGCCCTTAATTCGCAAATCAAAACTGCCCAGGCTTATGCAGATGGAAAGATTCAGCGCGACTTAATTCCGACTGCGGCGCGAAGTGCAGAACTTGGTTGGGGTATTGCAACCATTGATGAAGGGCCACGACCAACAACGACAATGGAGGGACTTGCTGGTTTAAAGACTCCCTTTCGTCCAGCAGGTCGCGTCACTGCAGGAAACTCATCAGGGCTTAACGATGGTGCAACTGCAGCGTTATTGGCTAGTGAAGAGAAAGCTCTCGAACTTGGGCTAACTATTAAGGCGCGCCTTGTGACCTTTGCCTTTGCAGGCGTGGAACCTGAAGTGATGGGTTACGGACCAGTTCCTGCAACTATTAAAGCTCTTGATAAAGCTGGACTTGTAATTGGCGATATTGGAGCCTTTGAAATTAACGAAGCATTTGCAGTTCAGGTATTAGCTTTCCTTGATCACTTTGCAATCGCAGATGATGATCCGCGCGTTAATCCCTATGGTGGCGCAATTGCTGTCGGACATCCCTTGGCATCATCTGGTGTGCGCCTGATGCTTAATTTGGCGCGAACATTTGAAGAGAAGTTAGATGTGCGTTATGGCATTACAACAATGTGTATCGGTCTTGGAATGGGTGGCACAGTCATCTGGGAGAACCCACACTGGAACGGTACAGCGAGCACTGGAGCAGAACGCTAATGACAACACCAATGGCCCTTCCTGAAGGTGCACCTGAAGAGGTAGTAACGCATGCGCTAGTTCGTGATGTAGATCTAACTCCCTTCGGATTTGCAGGAAACCTTGCGCTCATCACACTCGATAATGGCTTTGATCATAATCGTCCCAATACATTTGGCCCGCAATCACTTCAGGCACTTGGCGCTGCCATCACCGATGCAGCATCGAGAGAGCCTGCGGCAATCGCTATTACTGGTAAGCCATTTATCTTTGCAGCCGGCGCAGACTTATCGGGGCTAGCCTTTCTTAATAAGCGCGAGCAGGCGTTAGCTATCGGCAAACTCGGTCACGATGTCTTCCGCCGCTTTGATGAGATTGGTATTCCAACCTTCGCCTTCATTAATGGGTTAGCCCTCGGTGGCGGTCTAGAAGTTGGACTTCACTGTACCTACCGCACTCTGGCAAGTACCGCCTTTACCGCTCTTCCTGAAGTATTCCTAGGGCTCGTTCCTGGGTGGGGCGGTGCAACGATTGTCCCAAAGCTCATCGGCCCAGAACGCGCAGTGCAAGTAATTATTGGTAATGCACTCAATAACAACACCATGATGAAGTCTAAGGATGCACTTGCACTCGGAGTTGTTGATGCTATCTATGAGCCTTCAGATTTCCTTGAAAAATCTGTCGCCTTTGCTGCCTCTATCTTAAGTGGTGCAAGAAAAATCGAGCGTAAAGATTATTCAACTGATCCCGCATGGGATGCCTCCCTTGCCGCCGGCCGCGCTGCTGCCTTGAAAAAATATGGCGGCGCAGAAATCGCATCTCCTACCAAGGCCCTTGAACTCATCGCTGCCGCGCGAACCAATACACGCGCCGAAGGTTTTGATGCTGAAGATGCAACCTTGGCAGATCTTGTAATGTCAGATCCACTGCGCGCATCCCTTTATGCCTTCAACGTTATTCAGAAGAAGCGCAAAAAAGTTGAAGGTGCGCCCAAGCCTGCTCTTGCCAGAAAAGTTTCTCGCGTCGGAGTAGTTGGTGCAGGGCTCATGGCTTCACAACTAGCGCTCCTGCTTCTACGTAATCTCAAATGTCCTGTTGTCATGACAGATATCGATCAAGAGCGCGCGGATAAAGGCGTTGCGTGGGTTAAGGCAGAGCTCGCCAAGTTGGTCGAGAAGAAGCGTATGAGCGCTGAATCTGCGGGCCGCCTTACGCTATTAATCAGCGGATCTGCCGACCAACAAGTTTTTGCTGGTTGTGATTTTGTCATTGAGGCAATCTTTGAAGAGCTCACACTCAAGCAGGAACTCTTTAAGAAGCTTGAACAGATTGTCGGACCAGAATGTGTCTTAGCCACTAATACGTCATCGCTCTCTGTCGAGCGTATGAGTGAAGGCCTTGAACACCCAGAACGCGTAGTGGGCTTTCACTTCTTCAACCCTGTTGCAGTGATGCCTCTTCTTGAGGTTGCTCGCACTTCAAAGACCGATGATGCGACAACTGCTACAGCCGTGGCTATAGGTAAAGAGCTCAAAAAAACAATGATCATCTGCAAAGATGCTCCTGGCTTCGTTGTTAATCGCTTGCTCACTCGCTTTATGGGTGAGATCACCGATGCAGTCGATGAGGGAACAGAGCCTGCAGTTGCCGATAATGCAATGCGCAGTATCGGTTTCCCGATGTCTCCATTTGAACTACTGGGACTTGTAGGGCCAGGTGTGGCGCTGCATGTGGCTGAAACTCTCAATAAGAATCTTGGGCCCCGCTATCGCATCTCCCCTACGATGCAGGCGATGGTCAAAGAGGGAGTTAAAACTTTCTATATCAAGAACGCAGATGGCAGCGTAGGTGCCAATCCTGCAGCCCTTGCTCTGGTCCATAAAGGAAGTACACCATCAACTGCTGATGAAGTTCGGATACGTGCACTCAAAGCGCTAGCTGAGGAAGCTCGCATGATGCTTGATGAAGGCGTCGTTTCAACTCCGGCCGAGATTGATCTCTGCATGTTGATGGGCGCTGGTTGGCCGATGCATCTTGGAGGAATACTTCCCTACCTGGACCGCGAAGGAATTAGCGAGGCTGTTTCTGGTCAGCGCTTTCATGCACCGGGTATTGGATCTCTACCACAGTAGAACTCCACTCGACAATATCGCGTGAAATCTTCTGAGCTGTAATTCCTAAATCTTCCATTATCTGTGCTCGCTTTGAGTGCTCGATAAATTCAAGCGGTACGCCGATACTGTGGATGGCAACGTTGAGCCCGCACTCACGGAAGAGCTCAGATATTGAGCTAGCAATTCCAGCATGGCGAATTCCATCTTCAAGGACAACAACGCTCTTATAGCGCTGGGCCATGGTGATCAGCGATTCTGGCAGCGGCTTTACCCAACGCGGATCAATAACTGTGACGCCAACGCCTTCGCGGTATGCCTGAGATGCCGCTTCAACAGCGATAGCAGCCATTGCGCCAACGCTGACAAGAAGTACATCGGCACTCTCTCCGCGATAGAGAACATCTATGCCATCGCGGCGTTCGAAGGCTGGAATATCTGGCTGGACTGCTCCCTTAGGAAAGCGAATAAGAGAGGGAGCATCAGAAATGAGAAGAGCTTCACGGAGAGTTTCTCGAAGCCGGGCAGCATCGCGAGGAGCTGCAACGTGCAGCGTTGGAACGATTCCAGTCAACGCTAAATCCCAAATTCCGTGGTGAGAGGGTCCATCATCGCCTGTAATACCAGAGCGATCTAATACGAAGGTAACTCCCGCCTTATGCAGTGCAACATCAAGGAGTAGCTGATCAAAGGCGCGATTAAGGAAGGTTGAATAAAGTGCAACGACTGGATGCAGTCCAGTAAAGGCAAGGCCTGCAGCACTTGTTACTGCATGTTGTTCGGCGATACCGACATCTATTGTGCGATCAGGGAATGTCTCTTCAAATTTATCTAACCCTGTTGGTCCAAGCATTGCAGCGGTAATAGCTACGATATCGCTGCGTTCGTGGCCCAGAACCGTCAACTCTTCAGCAAAGATATCGGTCCAACTGGTAGATGACTCTGCAAGAGGTGCGCCAGTTTCTGGATCAACTACTCCAACAGCATGAAACTTCTCAGCTTCATCATCTGTTGCAGGCTTATGGCCTCGCCCTTTTTCAGTGATGACATGAATAAGTACTGGTTCACCAAATTCTTTAGCCTGTTCAAGAGCTCGCTCCATAGCAGTAATATCGTGGCCATCGATGGGGCCTACATATTTAAGGCCAAGGTCTTCAAACATTCCTTGAGGGGCCACAATGTCCTTGATGCCCTTCTTCATTCCGTGCAAAGTTTCATAAATTGGGCTGCCGACTACTGGAGTCTTTGCGAGAACTTCCTTGCCCCAATCAAGGAAACGTTCATAGCCACGAGTTACTCGAAGTGTTGAAAGATAGGTAGCAAGACCTCCGATAGTGGGTGAATAGGACCTCTCGTTGTCATTAACAACAATTATTAAATTCCGATCATCAGCTGCTGCGATGTTATTGAGTGCTTCCCAAGACATTCCACCAGTGAGTGCGCCATCACCGACTACGACGACGACATGGCGATCTCTCTGACCGGTCAGCGAGAACCCCCGAGATATTCCATCGGCCCATGAGAGCGCAGTTGATGCATGTGAATTTTCGATTACATCATGGGCGCTTTCGCGACGGTTGGGGTAGCCAGCTATTCCGCCACGTTGACGCAGCAAATCAAATTGGTCGGCGCGTCCTGTGACAATTTTATGTACATATGACTGATGTCCGGTGTCGAAGAGAACGACATCGCGTGGTGAATTAAAGATGCGATGGATAGCAAGCGTTAGTTCGACAACGCCTAGATTTGGACCCAGATGTCCGCCGGTCTTTGAAACTTTTGCGATAAGAAATTGGCGAATCTCTTCGGAGAGTATGACTAGCTCATCCTGTGACAGGGTGCGCAGATCCTCTGGGCTCTTAATCGATTCAAGCATTGGAGCAGTCTAGATTAGCCACGCAGTTGGCGCAGTACGTACTGCATGATTCCACCGTGGCGATAGTAATCCGCCTCTCCAGGCGTATCGATACGTACCTTGGCGGCAAAGCTCTTACCACCTGCGGTCACAGTGACCTCTTTAGGAATAGAACCGTTATTGAGAGCATCAACTCCTGAAATCATAAATGTTTCATCGCCTGTGAGTCCAAGAGATTGAACGCTAGCGCCATCGGTAAATTGCAATGGAAGCACACCCATTCCAATGAGATTTGAACGATGGATACGTTCAAAACTTTCGGCGATGACCGCCTTGACGCCAAGTAGCGCAGTTCCTTTTGCGGCCCAGTCGCGTGATGAACCAGATCCATATTCTTTTCCGGCAAGGATTACCAGACCAACTCCTGCAGCTTGGTATGCAACTGATGCATCGTAAATTGTTGCCTGATCACCATTGCTGAGGAAGTTTCTTGTGAATCCACCTTCGACTCCATCGAGAAGTAGATTCTTAAGACGAATATTTGCAAAGGTGCCGCGAATCATTACCTCATGATTTCCACGTCGAGAACCGTATGAGTTGAAATCCTTACGATCTACTCCGTGCGCCTCAAGATATTTTCCTGCTGGTGAATCAGCTTTGATATTTCCAGCAGGTGAGATGTGATCAGTAGTGACCGAATCCCCCAAAATTGCAAGTACGCGTGCACCTGTTATATCTGTAACCGGTTTCGGTTCTGCAGGCATGCCTTCAAAGTAGGGAGGCTTGCGCACATAGGTAGATTGAGGGTCCCAATCGAAGGTTTTGCCTGTTGGTGTATCGAGTGACTTCCAGCGATGATCTCCATCGAAGACCGTTGCATAATCTTTCTTAAACATTTCTGATGAGATTGACGATTCAATTACTGATTGAATCTCTTGTGCTGATGGCCAGATATCCTTTAAGAAGACTGGATTGCCGGACTTATCGGTACCCAATGAATCTGACTCAAAATCATGATCCATAGTCCCAGCTAGCGCGTATGCAACGACGAGTGGGGGTGAAGCTAAGTAGTTCATCTTCACATCGGGGCTGATGCGCCCTTCAAAGTTTCTGTTTCCTGAAAGAACTGCAGTCACTGCAAGGTCTTTCTCGTTAACGGCCTTACTGATCTCTAGCGGAAGCGGTCCAGAGTTTCCAATGCAAGTAACACAGCCATAACCGACAAGATTAAAACCAAGGGCTTCCATATATCGAGTCAGGTCAGCTCGATCATAGTAATCGGTAACAACCTTTGAGCCCGGTGCCAAGGTGGTCTTTACCCATGGCTTTGATGTAAGCCCTTTCTCTACCGCCTTTTTGGCAAGCAGAGCGGCGCCAATCATGAC
>ERZ889217.725-NODE-725-length-18844-cov-34.566715_pt1 | contig 18844 bp, 16 predicted proteins | sample MGYA00521098_ERZ889217 | MGnify/ENA primary metagenome ERZ889217 (study PRJEB32303, sample SAMEA104408613) | aquatic metagenome | biome: Brackish water; feature: Pelagic; material: water | place: Baltic Sea | collected 2014-06-10T22:04:00 | depth 2,362 m ... | reverse complement strand
TCGGGGTGGCCAGGGCGATTTACCAAGAAGACGGCTGCAAGTTTTTCGACGAGACTATCGAGACGGTCAAATTCTGACCCGGCCATCACACGTTGAAAATCCTCTACATCACCCGCACTTTCGGCCCCGTCGGCGGCATGGAGCGCTACGCGTTCGAAGTGGCGTGCGAGATGGTCCGACGCGGACACCAAGTCTCAGCTCTGTGCCGCTCAGTCGATGAATCGTCCATCGCCGCTTGCGGCGTTGAAGTCATCAAGCTGAATCCGAAGCCCGCCAAACGTGGATGGCATGACCGCTATGTCTTCCGCGATGCGGTGAACGAATTTCTCGCCGATCCCGCCGTGAGTGGTCAGTTCGACATTATCCACTCCCACGAAAACACAGTAGGACAACATGTTTCCACCGAGCACGGTCCCTGCACGGCCCAAGGCTTGCGCCTCAAGCCGTGGAAGTATTTCGACTACAGCGCCCGCAAAAATCTCGCCATCGAGACAGACAAATTCCGCACCCCGAGTCTGCGCGTCCTCGTTTCATGCTCCCAACGCGTGCAAGACATTGCTGTTCGCGAATACCCATTCCTTGCCGATAAAATCACGCGCGTCATCACACCGGCCTACAGCTATCTCCAGCCCGTTATCAAAGACCCCTTGCGCCAGCCGCGCGTGCTCGGTTTTATGGGTCGCGACTGGAAGCGCAAAGGTTTACCCAAAGCACTCGAAGTTTTCCGCCATCTACACCGCGCCGATCCCACCTGGACCATGCTCATTGCCGGTTGCCCTCCAGAGTCCTTGCCCGGCAACTTGGTTTCTCAAGCGCTCGCCTTGGGTAGGGACGAGCGGCCCGCTCGTCCGTCATCAGAACCTGCCGTCCAATTCCTCGGCCGCACCGACCCGCAGGATTTCTTCGGCCGCATCGATGTCCTGATTCACCCTGCGACCGACGAACCCTTCGGCATGGTCATGTCCGAAGCCCTCACCTGCGGTGTTCCGGTGGTTTTCTCCGATCAATGCGGTGCAGCAGAACATCTCAAGTCCGACGGACTGCAAGTTATTCCGGCTAAAGCCTCTGTCTCAGCCTGGGCCCGCACCTGCGCCGAAATGGCCGGCCGAGCATTCACGCCCCTATCTTCTCGCACCTGGTCGGACGTCGCCGCGGAGCATGAGGATCTCTATCGCCGTGTGCTGAATCGAAGAAGCTCGCCTGATTGACTTTTCACCCGGCCCTCACATCATCGACTCTCATGATAGAGCGGCTGCCCATCAGTGTGTCCATGACGGCACGGAACGAGGCACGCAGTCTGGGCAGCGTCGGTGGATGGGTGGCGGAAATGGTTGTGGTGATCAATAACTGCGAGAGTAACAGCTTGAAGTCGGCCCAGAACTCTGCCGGCACTCACTATCACCAACAGAGGACACGATTGTGACCGTATGTATCATTTCGGGAGCGGAGGCGAGTCGTCTCGACAACTGCCTGTCCAGCGTGGCTGCTCTGGCCTCCGAGGTGATCGTTGTCTTGGATGATCGCGCTAACGACGGAACCGACGAGGTGGCACGGTGCCACGGTGCCAAAGTCTTCATCGAGCAATGGAAGGGCCATATCGGGCAAAAAAATTCCGCCGCAGAAAAGGCAACCGGCGACTGGATCCTGAGCTTGGACGCCGACGAAGCCTTGTCACCCGAGCTGAGGGATGAGATTGCCGCACTCCTGCAGAACGCGGAGGGCCCTCCCTTTTCCGCTTATTCATTTCCCCGTTGTTCTCGATATTTTGGCCGCTGGATTCGTCACGGAGATTGGTACCCGGACCGCCAAACGCGGTTGTGGCGTCGGGGTACAGCCAAATGGGGTGGCATCGACCCCCACGACAAGCTTTTGGTCGAAGGTAAAGTGGGCCAACTGCGATGTGACCTTTTGCATTATTCTATGACCAGCTTTGACCAGCAGATAAAGAAAACCATCGTTTATGCGGATGAGTTCGTCCGGCAATGCGATGCCCAATCTCGCCGAGTGACGCTCGTTGATCTCGGGTTCCGACCGGCTTATCGATTTTTGCGCAGTTATGTATTGCGTCTGGGTTTTCTCGACGGTTGGCAAGGCTACAGTATCGCCTGGATGACCGCTTTTTATACTTTCCTTAGGTACGCAAAAGCCAAAGAGGTGCAGGAACAATCCGATCCAGAGACCAGAGCAATAAGTCGTGGCCCTCACTCCTGACATTTTGGTCTACGAACCGCGGACGGAAGGGCACCATCCCGGCTGGCTGGCATTCATTGTTTCGGACCTTCTCTCCGCAGGCGCGAGATTGTCTTTGGCTGTCGACTTGCGCCCCTCCTCCGCGGCCATTCTGCGCGATCACCTTGGTCACTTGTGGGATGAGGTCCGACTCCTCGACGCCCGGGGTGGCCAAAGCGGTTCCACAGGACAAAGCAAATGGAAGTCAATGAAGCGGTGCTTTGCTGCATCCGCAAGCTCGCGGGTTTTCCTCTGTGCGCTCGATGAGATCGCATCCGACCTATTTCGCTGGAGGGCTCTTGGCCTGAACCCTCTGGCCGGTTTTTCGGGCATCATCGGCGGAATCTACCATCGACCCCGGTTGCTTGATGCCCCGCGCCTTGCACTGGGTCGATTCCTCAAGATGCGCGGATTTGGTCGACTCTTGAGGGACGATTTTTTCGCCCAGCTTCTCATGCTGGACCAATCCCTGCTGGAGGGTCTGCGGCACAATTATCCGAAGGCACCGCTGTTTTTTCTCCCGGATCCTTGTCCGGACGGTTTTGGCGGAGACTGTGCGGAGGCCCGAAAGGAGCTCGGCATATCCGCAGACAGGAAGGTCTTGCTCTTTTTCGGTGTGGGCAGCCGGAGAAAAGGATTGGGGGTGGCCGTGGATGCCATGCTTTCGTTGCCCGCGGAGAGCAACTTCCTCCTCCTTGTGGCGGGCAGACAGCAACTCAAAGGCGATCTTAAGCATCGCCTCGATCTGCTTGTCGGGCGTGGCGGTGCGCAGATGCTCGACCGTTATGTGTCGAGCGATGAGGAGAAATGGTGCTTCGAGGCCGCGGATGCCGTTCTGCTTCCCTACATCAATCATTTCGGCACGAGCGGTGTTCTGTCGAGGGCGGCTTCCGCGGGAAAGTATATCATCGCCTCGGACGAGCAACTCGTCGGTCGGCTGGTGCGGGAGCACGGCATGGGGTCGGTTTTTGCATCCGGCGATGCGAAGGCCTTGGCCGACGCCATCATCGCATTCGGCCGATATGATGAAGCGTCGCTGATTGTTTGCCGCGATCGGGCAGCCGGTTATGCGCGGGAATTTTCGCGCAGTGCCTTCCGCGAAGCTGTTTTGAGATCACTGGGACTGGGAATCCCGCGTTCGGTCTGAGCTTGGGAACCTGTTTCGCTTGGTGACCCGCGCAGTGGTCGGTTAGTTTTTAATCTTATGGCTTCTAAAGTCCGACCGGTTGCGGAGTTTTATGCCCGCACTCGCGATGCGCAGCGGGTCATGCTTCTGGATCTCGGGTTTCTCGGTGATTCGATCCATCTCCTGCCCGCGCTCTGGGTCCTGCGCCGGGCTTACCCTCAGGCAGAACTTCACGTCATGGTCTCCGAGCACGTAACCAAAATCATGGAGGTCGCGCCGTGGATCGACAAGATTTGGGGCTATCCGCGCTTTCCCCGCGGACCGAAATGGTATCAGGATTTCGGACGCATCCGCCGACTCCGTGCAGCCAAGTTCGATGTGGTCGTCAACCTCAACGGCACAGACCGTTCGAGCATCCTCACGGGATTGAGCGGTGCACGCTGGCGACTCGGACGCCGCCCCGAAGATGGCGGCCCTGCTTTTTGGAACGCGATGTTCACCCACATCGTGGAACACCCTTACAAAACTGAACTCATCTCGACCCAGCGCTGGCATTGTTTGAAAAAAGCAGGATTTCCGGGCGACCAAACCGAGGTCCATTCTGAAATTCCCGAACCGGCGCGCCGCAGCGTGCTGGAAAAAGCGGGCAGCGCTGGAGGATGGCTCCACGTCAGTCCTTTCACGACCGAGGACTACAAAGAACTGCCTCCGGCGCAAATCGCGGAAGTCTTGGGCCAACTCCATCGTCGCTTCCCCGCCAAAAAGATCATTCTCACCTGCGCGGCCAATGAACGCGAAAAACGCAAGATGTCTGCCCTCTTGGCCGCCTTGGATTTCCAACCTTGGCGCGTCTTTGCCGGCGAACTTGACCTGCTGGAGTTGTTGGTCATTGTGCAAATGAGTTGCTGTCACCTCGGCGGCGATTCGGGCGGTCTCCACACCGCTTGGATGACCTGCGTCCCGACCGTCACCTGGTTCCGCCGCTATGATGGTTTGGCCGACTGGCAACCAATCGGCCCCAGGCATCGATCTCTCATTGGTGAAAGGACGTCCTTTGGGCTGGCTGGAATCGAGACTTCTGAGATTGTCGACATGGTCGCGCATCTCATTTCGACACAGCCGCTGGTCTGATCCGGATCCTCATTCGACTCTCCTGACTGGTATCTTTCGCCCTACAGCAACAACCCACTCAAGTTTTCTAATCAAGTCTCAGCACTTCCCCTCCACCATGCCTCCTCCGCCCATCATCCTGATCCATCGCGGGGACAGCTTTTACCTGGCCCATACCATCGCGCAGGCGCGCAGCTCGAATCCGGAGAGTCGACTGATCCTGCTCGGCGACCGGAGCAACAGCTTTTACCTAGGGGTTGAACATCACCGCTACGAAGACTACTTCGACGAGGCGCGGGAGTTCGCCAAGCTGTTCACCTACGAATACTTCCCGAATTACCAATACCCATGGATCCTCTTCTGCCACCAAAAGTATTTCGCCTTGCGGGATTTTGTTGGCGCGCAGGGCATCGACAAATTTCTCCTCATCGATTCCGATGTCCTCCTTTATGAGCCAATCCAGGCCTGTTTCCGGCACTACTCTGGAGCAAGGATGACGGTGAGTTGTCCGGAAACCGGCCCTGTGGCACACGCCGCTTTCGCTGTAGTCAACGACAGCACGGTCATAGGCGAACTCTGCACTTTATACACAGAGATGTTCTCGCAATCGGTTTCTCAACTCCGTGAGTCCACGGCAACCACCATGTTTTACGAAATGGTCGGCCTGTTTCTCTTGATGAAAAAGAATCGGTCCGGCGTCCTGAACACCTATTTTGAGGAAGCGAACTTTGCCATTAATCACAGCATGCTGGAGGATCCACGCTTCGAGTACGCTGATGCGCGTGTCCGGATTGACTGGGAAGAAGGCAAACCGATGGCTATAAAGCGGGGAACAGCCCAAAGAAAGCATCTTCCGGCGCTTCATTTTCATGGAAAAGCTAAGTATGTTATAAAAAGCCACCTTCAGCTCAAAGGATTACGGTTGCGCGTGGAACACCTGCTGAACCGTATTCATAGCGCACTGCGAAAGTATCCAGTGCGGTTGCTGAACAAGGTGAGTGCTGGCCGCATGTTTCCGGGTATTTGAACAACCTTCGCAATGCCAGCGGTGCCCAAGAGTTTTAGGATTATCAAATAAGGTCGTAAAATAGCTTTGCGGCTCCTTTGGAATTTTCATACCAACGCGCCATTGGACTACAATCTCACATTTCTTTTTTATCATTACGGCTTGATACCCCGCTACCTGCGTCATGCCATCGAGCATGTGAGGATTTTCAACCCGGACTCGGAGATTCTTTTGGTCACGGAGTCCGGGGTCCAAGATGCGGCCATCGCTAATTTCGGTGTCCGTCAACTGGCGATGGCCGAATTCGTCTCGCCGAAACTCTCGCTGCTCAGGGAGACTTATCGTCACATCTCCTGCTTCAAGGAGAAGTTCGAGCGATTCGTCCTGGAAAGATGGTTCGTAACCGAACTGATCAGGGCCGAGCGTCCCGAACGCACCTATGTTATGCAGGACAGCGATGTGGCTGTCTTTGGAGATGTTGCCCCGCTCGTCCCGCTTTTGCCGGATTGTCCGATCTGCTTGGCGAGCATGAATCCGCATTTTACTTTTATCCGGAGTTCCATCGACCACTTCCTCGACTACATGCTCGACTTTTACGCGGACGAACTCCGAATCGCGGAAAGTCTGGAGCGGCACCATGTCAATAAGAATTCCCCACAGATTTTCAACCAAGGCGAGATGCAGTTTCTCCACGATTACTTAAAGGAGTCGAAGCTGATGCAATTTTACCAGACCGATACCCGGTATGGCTTCGTCGACTGCAATATCCACATTCCGCAGGACTTCGATTTCATGCAGTTGAAGCGAAGGCCGCGCAAAAAAGTCTGGTGGGACGTGCAGGAGGGAAAACTGGTGCCGCATTTCCTCCGGCAAGGCCAGCCAGTGAGAGCATTGGTCATTCACTTCCAAGGCCCCGGTAAGCGGGTGTTCTTTCGATTCAACAGAGCCGGGCAAGAACCAAACCGAATGGTCGTCAGAGCCATGAATATCTTGTTTCAGAGTAAGATTATTGCCTCATTGAGCTGACACCGAAACCGCCGTGCTGTCTGATTCTACTCTTTTGGTGATCCCTCACTTCAACGACACGGCGCGGCTTGCGCCGTATCTGGAGGAGTTGCAAGCGACGCTTACCTCATCATTTTCCATTCTTGTTTCTGACGACGGATCGGAAAAGCAGGAAGTTGATCGCCTTTGCCAATTGTTGTCTTCTCGGAAAGAATACGCACTCAAAGATGGTCCAGAGCTTCTGCCTCCGTTGCTGCATCCTGTTAACACAGGTAAGGGTGGTGCAGTTTTCCGGGGTTTTAGCCAAGGCGACAAGCATGCCCTTCTTGGCTTTGCTGATGCGGATGGGGCAATCAGTGTCAGGGAGATACTCAGGGCGGAAGAACATTTTCGCCAAAATATTGTCCGATTGGACGCGCTTTTTGGCAGCCGAGTCAAAATGCTCGGACGTCGCATCGAGCGAAACCTTTTCCGACACCTCAGTGGGCGGATCTTCGCCACGCTGGTCTCATTGTCTACAGGTGTTAAAGCATACGATACACAGTGCGGTCTGAAACTACTGAAGCAGGATGCTTTCCAAGCCATCAAAAGCGAATGGACAGTCAAGGGTTTTGCATTTGATGTTGAGCTATGCCTGTTGCTCCGTAACTCGGGAAGAGCAATCGAGGAATTTCCCATTGACTGGTCAGACCAGCCAGGCAGTAAGGTCAGCATGCTAAGGGATTCAATTCGCATGGCGATGATGGTTCATCAGTTATCGAAGCGTCATTGACGTTGAACTTTCCTTACATGCAAAATCGATCTGCAAACTCCTTTGCCAACCACCAGGCGCTCTGGATTAAGACGGCTATCGTCTTGGTTGTCTCTGTTTTGTTCACCCTATTTTGTGTTTCTACCTCGAAGCAAAAAGGCAGGCTACTGAGTGCGCCAAACTACGACGATGTCGTCTATTTCAATCAGGGTTCTCAGTTGCTCCAAACTTTGAACCAGCAAGGTATCGTGGGTGTCTGGCAGTTCCTGGAAGAAAAAGGATTGCATAGCCCCTACTCCGTCACCCTTGCGGCTGCGGCATATGCGATCGGGGGTTTCGGTGAGCCGGCGCCTTACTACGCTAACATTCTTGTTGTCGTCGTTTACTTGAGTGGGCTGTCTTGGTTTCTCAGGGCACTGCCTCTCATGCAATGGTTGGCAAGTATAGCTCTCTTCATGGTGCTCCCCTTTATAACCATGGGAGTGGTCGAATTTCGCCCCGATATTATGTGGGCTGTCGTGACCGGATTTGGTGTTGTTTACTTGGCAACCACCCCGGGCGTTCTTGTTTCTGTTGGACCTGCGGTGACTTCCGGAGTGCTTTTGGGGCTGTCGCTGATCATCAAACCCAGCACTTTTGCCATGACATTGATCTTGTATGGCTGTGCGGGCCTCGTTCGATTTCTATGGGAGCGCAAGACTAAACAGCTCGCTGTCGGTCTAAGCATCTTCATGGTTGCTATTTTGCTGACGGCTGGTCCGTATTGGTGGTTTTTTGGTGAACAGGCTTGGAGCTACTTTTGGAAAAACTCATTCGGAGCCAACAAGCAAGTATGGGTATTTCAAGGATCATTGACTGATTTTTTGTCTTTTTATATCACTGGGGACGGTTGGAAATCCAATGTCGGTATACCTGGAACAATACTCACTATTTTTACTATTGTTTGTGGTGTTTTTGACTGGAAAACTGCACCGATTCACCGGAGACACCTGACCCTCCTTGCTTCGGTTTTGGCCACCGCAGTCTTTATCAACACCAGTGCCAGTATGAAGTCACCCTTCCTTGGCGGGGGAATTTATGGCGTTTGGTTATTTAGCTGCGCTTACGTCATTGGGCGGTGCGCCACTACTGGTTGTTGGCCTTTCGACTTCACATGGAGGAAGTGGACATTCAATGTTCTGTTGATTGCAGCATTGGCTGGAGTGCTGACCTACCGCTGGCCCCGATACAGTGATTGGGGGCGGGACCGTGCGGGTGCCGCGTTTTGCCGAGAGGCAAACGATAGAGTTTTGAATCTTCTGGAAAAAAAGCGTGATAATTTGCCATCTAGCATCCTTTTCATGCAAGCCGGTCCAATTATCCCGGAGTTCGTGCACATGTGGTTCACTGTTAACGGGTTCAAAGTAGAGATAGCTCGTGGAGCAATGATGCGGAAGGTAAGCGACTTGACCGATGCATATCAGCGTTATGCATGGGTTGTAATCCAAGACGAAAACGTGAAGGGCTCAATACCAAACATGCCATCAGAGTCAATTTTGACTGAAGGTATAAATACACTTTTAGCTGACAAAAACATTTATATTATTGATTTATTTGAAGATAATAACGCAAAAACGATTTATATCATAAAAACTAATACTGTCTTATGATAATAACCGAAAGCTTTGTCTGGTTGAATAATCCGAAAACGGCTTCAACATTTGTCCGCAAAACGTTGTCTGAGCTCTATAATCGCCGTGGGAAGTCGTTAGTGGCACTTTGGCGGCTGAGAAACCGGTGGATGGTAGAGCTTGAAGTTCCTGAACTAAGACCGAAAGCTGGGTTAAGGGCTGGAAAACTGACACCACACGGCACAATTAATCAGATACCGGAAAAATACGTGTATTTGCCAGTAGTTTCGGCCATTCGGGACCCAGTGGAAAAGTACTTATCTCTCTATAGCTACGCAGACTGGAAAAAAACTGATCAGTTGCCAGTTGCTCTTGATGTTATTAATAAAAAGTATCCTAACTTTCCCGAGCTCTCCTTTGAGGCATTTGTTGATTACACCAATGACTTTTACGGAAACAACAGACTTGTTATTGGAGCGTCAGTATTTAACTTAGGTCCGATGGCCGCAGATTTCCTGCGTTTTTTTTGCTACAGCTATGATAGTAATGAATCCGCATTTTATTTCCAGACATGGGAGGCACTTTGCTCGCAGCTAGCCAAAGTAATTTTTTTCCACAGTCGAACAATCAATCTCGAGCTGTACAATTTTTTACTAGATCTTCACTTTGATAGCTCGGATGTCGATTTTCTTTTAAGCAAGTCGCCTGAAAATGTGTCTGATAAAATAAAGCTGACTAGTGTAAATAACTCATTAAGAGACTGTATTCGAAAAAGAGAATGGTTGCTGACATCTGCTACACAGTCTTTGTCGCCTATAGATTGGAAGTTGGCGGAAACTGCAGCGCCGACAGCAGAATTACTGATTAGACCAATCTAAGGATGGCAAGAGTTTTATTGGCGGATACAAATCGTGCTGCGTGCACGATCTACTCATGGCTTGTCACTAATGACCTTGATGTTTGGGTCGTCGGTGCAAAGCCCGACGAGCCACTGGCCAAGATTTCGCGGAATTACGTTAGCTTAGACTACTCCGACGCCTCCAAGCTGGCGGCCTTTGTAAGGGAAAAATCTTTTGATTTCCTCGTGCCAGGTTGCACAGATGTTTCCTACAAATCGTGCTCTGAAGTCGGCCAAGGCCGCTTTCCCGGGATCGATTCGGTCGAAGTGACACGCGTGATCAACGACAAGAAGGAGTTTCGCAAATTGGCGAGTTGCCTCGGCATATCAGTGCCGAAGTTAGTGAACTATGATGAAGCCATCGGCATGGAGGCGGTCATCGTCAAGCCGGTGGACTCGTTTAGCGGCCGCGGCGTTGCCATTCTACGCAAGCCGGAGAGAGAGGATCTATCAAAGGCTTTCACGGAAGCCTGTGCGATGTCCAAGACCGGTTCGGCCATCATCGAGGAGTTTGTCACCGGCCAACTTTACAGTCACTCGGCTTTCATCAGCGGAGGTCGGATCGTTGCCGACTTCATTGTGCGGGAAGATTGCACCACCAATCCCTTCACGGTGGATACCAGTTGTGTGGAATTCGATTTTCCGGAGCCTTTACTTGAGCGCTTGCGAAAGGATGCGCTGTCTTTGGTTCGAGAGCTCAACTTGGTGGATGGACTCATGCATACCCAGTTGATCCGGAAAGACGACCGCTACTGGCTCATCGAAACAACGCGTCGCTGTCCTGGAGACCTCTACGCGCTCCTCATCGAGATGAGCACCGGCTACCCTTACGGGGCCAGCTATGCCGCTCCTTTTGTTGGCGAGAAACAAGTGCCGATAAGCGCTGCACGACTGCAGGAACGCATCATCCGCCATACCGCAACGTCATGCCGCGGGGAACAGCTCTGGGGCTTCCAATTCAAGAAGCCTGTGGACTTGAGATTTTTTGTTCCATTAGCTGCAGCTGGTGACCGGATCGAGCCGAGTCCGTATGGTCGCGCGGGCCTCTTTTTTCTCGCTGCAGCGAGCAAAGGAGAACAAGAATCGCTTTACCGTAATTTGCTCGACGGTGAGCTTTACAGTTACGGCCTTCCATAACCGCCATGGCTAAAGACAAAACTTTGAAACTCGCTTTTGTTGGCGGAGCTCCGAACTCGGCCGCCGGCTACGCGCATTATGTCGCGTCGCGCATGGATGGAGTCTGGCGACTGGAAGCGGGAGCATTCAGCCGCAACGCGGAAACCAATCGTGCGGCAGCGAATACCTATGGTGTTCCGCCTTCAAGGACGCATGACAGTCTTGATGCTTTGCTCACTCATGAATCCGGCGCAATTGATGCCGTGGTGGTTCTCACCCCGACACCAGACCATGTCCGAATGGTTGAACAGTTGCTGCGGAAGGGTCTTCCGGTCATTTGCGAAAAAGCGCTAGCCATGACCAGCGCTGAAACTCGTGCACTGCAAGAGTTGTGCGCGGAGGAAAACAGTTTTCTTACCGTGATCTACAATTATTCCGGTTATCCGATGGTACGCGAATTGCGGTCCATGATCCGTGAAGGTGTTCTTGGAGAAATCCTGCATTTCCAGGCCGAGATGCCTCAGGAAGGATTCTTGCGCACGGATGACAAGGGCAACAAGCCGGTGCCGCAGGACTGGCGGCAGAAGGACGGCCCGGTACCTACGCTGCATCTCGATCTGGCGGTCCATCTTCATGAGTTGATCTTCTATCTTACCGGAGAAAAACCTCTGGAAGTTGTCGCCGACCAAGCAAGTCGCGGATGGTTCCCTGTGATCGACAACGTCAGTTGCTTGGCGCGCTATAGCAACGAGGTGCAGGGCCAACTCTGGTTCAGCAAGTGTGCTTTGGGTCACCGCAACGGTTTGCGGCTCCGCATTTACGGTTCGAAGGCTTCGGCTGAATGGTATCAACATAACCCCGAGGAGGTGTTCGTTTCCTTTGCGGATGGACGCCGCCAAATCGTGGATAGAGCGTCCAACGCGAAGGTGGCTTCGCTCCGACGCTACAACCGTTTCAAGGCCGGCCATCCGGCGGGCTTCAACGAGGCTCTGGCCAATCTTTACGTTGATATCCACGCTGCTCTGACCGGATACAAAACCAACGGGCGGCAGGAATCCGAGGAGGTCTTCGGCGGCGACCTCGCTGTGGAGGGATTGCAGTTCCTCGAGGCGATGGTGCGATCATGCGCGAGCCGAAAGTGGGAAAAAGTTGGGTAATGATTTGTAGCTCGCCGCCGGACTACGAAACTCATCCTCCAGAAACGCAATGAACCAAGTCATGAATAGCGACGGCCTTGCCTCGAAGATTCTTTCGCCAAAGTTTGATGGCAAAAGATTCGCTATCGGTAAAAACCCCGAAACTTTGCAAGTTCATGCGGTGGCACCGTTGGCAGGAATCGTTGACGACTCGAGCGGGTCCTCCGACCGGTGGCAGGGAATTCCCTTGATCGGCGCGACCGAGCTTCCTCCTGGCTGTGGGGTGATTAATTGCGCTACTTCTGTTGCGCCCGTCTCGGCGGAGCGTCGGGTACGCGCCGCGGGCGTAGCGGTTAGCCTAATCTCCTTCGACTGCCTGCAGCGTGCGCAGCCGAACTCGCTTCGCCCTCCTTCCTTCGTTTGTGAAATGAACGCGGACTGGGAGAAAAACAAAGAAGAGTGGCGGAAGCTGCGGGATACTCTGGCAGATGAGGAGTCAAAAACGGTCTTTGACGACATTGTCCAGTTTCGACGTACGGGGTCGTACGCCCACATGTCAGCCTATCGAGTCCGACTGCATGACCAATATTTTGATGACGTCTGTCCACTGCGGTCAGGAGAGGTATTTGTGGATTGCGGTGGATTCGACGGTGACACGACGGAGCAGCTCGCGCGCCGGTGCCCGCAATACAACCGCGTATGGTTGTTTGAACCGTCGGAGGTCAACATGCAAAAAGCCAAGAAGCGTCTCGCGGGCGCTCGCGACATTCATTTTGTGCCCAAGGGGGTCTCCGATCAGATAGGCAGGTTGAGTTTTAATTCTGGCGCTGGCTCGGCCAGCGCTGTGTCTGATTCAGGTGACGCTTCTATCGACGTGACGACAATCGACAAGGAAATCGAAGAAACTGTTTCCTTCATCAAAATGGACCTCGAAGGTTGGGAATTGAAGGCTTTAGCCGGGGCTCGCCATCACATCGAGCGCGATCATCCGAGGCTGGCCATTGCAGTTTATCACCATGCTTCCGACTTCTGGATGATTCCTGAGTTTATCCTCAGCATCCGCAGCGACTATGATGTTTTTCTACGCCATTACACAGAGGGTTGGAGCGAGACCGTGATGTATTTCGTCCCGAAGTCGGGAGACAAGTAGTTGAGGTTAACGAGCGAGGATCTAAAATTATTTTCATGAGCGAGCAGACACCCGCATTACATGTTGGCCGTCCGAACATCGGCGACCGGCAAAGATTCTTGGCGAGGGTCAACGATATCCTCGATCGCCGTTGGCTTTCCAACAACGGGCCAGTGGTGCAAGAGTTTGAAAAGAAGGTTGCCGAGATTCTTGGCGTAAAACACGCGCTGGCCATGTGCAATGCCACCGCAGCGATCGAGATCGCCGCACGTGCCCTCGGTATGCACGGCGAGGTGATCCTGCCGAGCTATACCTTTATTGCGACGGCCCACGCCTTGCAATGGCAGGGCATCACACCGGTTTTTGCCGACATTGATCCGACCACGCACAACATCGATCCTGCGAAGATTGAAGCTCTCATCACGCCGCGCACGACCGGCATTGTCGGTGTCCACGTCTGGGGGCGCGCTTGCCATACCGAGGCAATCGAAAAAATCGCCGCGAAGCACAACTTGAAGGTGATGTATGATGCTTCCCACGGCTTCGGCTGCTCCACTCAAGGTCGCATGCTGGGCGGCTTTAGCTCCTGCGAGGTCTTCAGCTTCCATGCGACAAAGTTCATCAACTGCTTTGAGGGCGGGGTGGCAGCGACCAACGATGACGATCTCGCTCACCAGATGCGCATGATGACCAACTTCGGTTTCACCGGCTATGACCGCGTCGAATATCTTGGCATCAATGGCAAAATGAACGAAGTCTGCGCCGCGATAGGTTTGACTAATCTCGAAGCGATGGAGGAGATTGTGGCAGTGAACAGACGCAATTACCTCACTTACTGTGAGGAATTGCGACCGGTGCCTGGTGTTTTTGTGATTCAGTATGATCAAGCCGAGCACAACAACTACCAATATGTCGTGATTGAGGTGGACCCCGATGTGTGCCCGCGGGATCGCAATGAGATCGTCGAGGCTCTGCACACAGAGAACGTGATCGCGCGCAAATACTTCTGGCCAGGCTGCCACCGTATGGAACCGTATCGCACGACACAACCGGAGACATGGAAGATGTTGCCAGAAACGGAGCGTGTCGCGGCGCGGGTGATTGTGTTGCCGACGGGGCAAACTGTTAACGAAGCTTCCGTGCGCCGCGTTTGCGGAATAATCCGCAGAACAGCGATGAGATAGCGGGTGGCGAGTGACTGGTAAAGGGTAAAACGTGGAACCAACTGAAAGCGAGAAAGCCGCGCGGCTGCTGCATCCTGTGCGGATCACGGAGCAAGCTTGGCCGGAGGGAACGGTGCCGGTGGTGAGTATTTTTTGCATCACTTACAATCATGAGAGGTTCATCCGCGATGCGATCGAGGGGTTCCTGGTGCAAGAGACTACATTTCCGGTGGAGATCTTCGTTCACGATGATGCCTCAACCGATGGCACAGCCGAGATCATCAAAGAATACGCGGAGAAACATCCGCAGCTTTTCTGGACAGTGCTGCAGAAAGAAAATCAATGGTCTAATGGCAATAAAAATATACTATTCGATTTTCTCTTAGATCAAAGAGGTGATTTTACAGCTCTATGTGAGGGTGATGACCGGTGGGTCGACCTACACAAATTGCAGACACAATACGAATATTTACAAAGCCATACAGACTGTTCGGGCTGTTTTCATCAAACTTCCAAAATCGATGCAGGAAACAATATAATCAACGAAAAAATGTTCTTCGGCGGAAAAACAAAATACTCTCTCAGTGACTGTATTACTATTGTTAACAGCGCATACGCAACTTGTTCATTAATGTTTAAGTCTCAAACATTATTAGATCCTCCATTGTGGTTGCGGAATGATCCGTGCGACATGATGATGGAGCTTCAAATTGCGCGCTTCGGTGATTTGGCGTTCATTGACGAAAATATGGCTCAATATAGAATCCATCAAGGTGGCATATGGAATAGTATGAATCCTGTCATGCATTTGTTTCACGCCATGCACCGTCTTCAGTGTCTCTTAGAGATTAGTGATTTCCAAGAATTTCGGCCAGCCATTGAGTTCAGAATAAAAGAGTTGAGCGAAAGACTCATCACGATTGAGGAACTCGCAAGGCGTGTTGAAGCAGATCGTATTGCTAGGCGCCCGTGGAACCGACTGGCAAAAAATGTGAGGCGCATTTTGCGCACAAACAAGAGCAGGTAAATGAACGGGGCACCTGAGGTGCAAATCCAATGTTTCTCAGGTCGCTCGTGCGGTGTACTCCTGAAATCAGTCAGACGTAAGGCGGGGTGGCTTGCCGACCGAATTGCATTTCGTAAATGGCTCGGTAGGTATCCGACTTGCCCAAAAGCTCCGCATGCGTACCCATGGCTGCCACTCGGCCTTGGTCCATTACTACGATCATATCCGAAGAGAGTACGGTGGAAAGACGATGGGCAATGGCCACCACGGTTTTTCCCGCCGCCAACTTTTCCAAACCGGATTGAATCATCCGCTCACTCTCTGAATCCAAGGCAGAAGTAGCCTCGTCCAGAAGAAGAATGGGTGCGTTTTTAAGCAGGGCGCGGGCGATGGAGAGGCGCTGCTGCTGCCCCCCTGAAAGCATGCATCCTTTGTCTCCCACCACGGAGTCGTAACCGAGTGGTTGAGCCAGTATGAAATCGTGCGCGTAGGCCAGCTTGGCTGCGGCTTCTACTTCCTCTTTGGAGGCATCGGGTCGGCCAAAGAGGATATTGCTGTAGATTGTATCGTGAAACAGGAAAGTGTCTTGCGTCACAATGCCCATCTGACTGCGAAGCGAATCGAGTGTAACAGAGCGCAGATCAATGCCGTCCAAGAAGATCGCGCCGCTCTGCGGATCGTAAAACCGCAGGATGAGGGAGAGGATTGTGCTCTTGCCCGCACCGCTGGCACCGACGAGTGCAACGCGCTGCCCCGGAAGGATGCGTAATGTAGCTCCCCGCAAGGCGGCGGTGTGCGGCCCGTAGGAAAAGTCGACATGGTCGAACTCTAGCTGACCCCGGCAGGACGTAATAGTAGCGGCATTTGGGGCTTCAGCCACATCCGGCGCCTGATGCATCAATTCGAAAATACTTGTGGTGGCGGCTAAGCAGCGTTGCAGCATGAGGTGGATCCTGCTCAGCGCCTTGACCGGCTCATAGAGCAGGAATATGCCGGCCATAAGAGCCAGGAATTTGGCGGCGCTTAAGCCCGCGGCAAAGACATAAAAGAGCGCCAGGCCCACCCCAACTGCGGCCACAACCTCGACTAGCGGGGAGGTAATTTCCGTGTTTTTCAACACCCGCATGGAGTTACGGAACTGGTCCTTGGTTGCCTGCAGAAACAACCCGTTCATGAATTTTTCCCGGCCAAAGGCTTTGATCACGCGGATACCGGAAAAGGACTCCTGAAGAATCACGTTCATCTGCCCGGCTAATTCCTGGGCTATCTTTCCGGCCTTGCGCACTTTGCGGCCGTAGATGGCCACCGGCACGATGACAACAGGGAACAAAACCAGAGCAACAAGGCTAAATTTCCAATCGATCCAAACCACTGCCGCCAGACCGGCCAGCAGGGAAATTGGTTGCTTGAAAAGCTGCACCGAAATTTGGGAAAGAGTGCTTTGGGCCACCCCCGTGTCGCTGAGAATCCGCGACATCAAACGCCCGGCCCGCGCTTTGTCGAAAAAGCCCATGCTCTGCGACATGATCGCCGTATAAAGCTGGGTGCGGATGTCGTTGAGGACGTGCATGCTGACCCATGACATTTGGTAGGCGTTGAGGTAGGTGAAAAATCCTCGAAGGATCATGACCAGCGGCACCAAAAGGCATGCCAAGAGGACATGATCAACGCCCGGCCCGGCTCCAGACACCGCGGCTTCCGCAATCTTTTGTTGGTCGGCACCCTCGGGAAAAATCTGTTCGCCCACGTATTTGACCAAGAGGGGAATCGAGCCGTTGATGAGAGCGTAGAGCACGCCCATGCTGACGCCGAAAGCAAAACGCCCCTTGTATGGCTTTATGTAGGAAAGAAGCTGAGCGTAGGGGCCCCAATGGGCGCGAAAGCCTTTCGGCGATGTGGTTGTTTGCTCGGACATGGGTTTGGAGGCCTGCGCTTCCAGCGCGACCGACGCTGCAGATTATTTCACCGTTACCGCGGAACGCGAGAGTTCTCTGGCGGAAGATGGTGGCTGGTGGACTGGCAGGTGGCATCCATGACCCGCAGCGCTTGGGTGCGCAGATGGGATGCTTGCGATCGGAAACTGTTTCTCATTCGTCGGCAGCACCATGCCCAAGGATTCAGTGCCCAAGGCACAGGCTGCTTGCGGCAACCCTCCAGTCTTTTTTGCCATAGCATTCGCTGTTCAACAGTTTTAATCAGGTGACTATAGTTCAAGCGATCCGCCTGAGTGTTGAGGTCTGGATTAGCAGTCATCACGCTTTCAAAACTTCTAACTAAAAGGTCAAATAAATTCTCGCGCAGTTCATCGACGGCATAAGTCGCGGCAGCGTAGGATTTCTCATGGCGCCGGAAGGTGGACAATTGAGTGGGGGTGACGGCCAAACGGTAGTGGAAAACATTCGCGAACCCCCAGGCCCCGTCACCAACTGTTCCATACTCAGTGGGAAAGGGACGACTTTTCAACAATTGTGTCAGGTATAAGTTGCTCGCTGAGCTTCCCAAAATCGCATCCACAGGATTTTCGAGTAAGAACAGACAAAGGGTCCACTGGTCCAAAAGACAGGGGGCTCCCAACTGCAAGGCTTCCACCACATCATCAATCGGCCAGCGAGGCCCATTCTGCACAGGTTCCCCGTTTTCTTCGATAAAGGCCGGCTTAGACACGACGACATCAGCCCGCAAGTCGGTCGCGACGGCTCTCAGGTGCTCCAGCCCTGGCCGTGTGATGGAGTCGCCCACCGTCGAGATGTAGGTGAAGTCCGTCTCAAGTTGGCTTATTCCGAAGTTCCAAGACTGATAAAGACCGCGCGGTCGTTGGTGAAAAGTCACCCTAGGGTGCCCGGCCAGCCGTTTCTGCAACATCTCCGAAGATCCGTCTTCTGAGTGGCTGTCGACTACGACGATCTGCTCAACGAGATCCAGCCATGGCTGCATGCTGTCCAGATGATCCGGCAGCAGGTGGGCGCAGTTGAGAGTGGGCAGGACCACACCTATGGAGGGTGCTCTATTCATTTCGTCGTGGTGATAGCAAAAGCGGGGATTTTTATTGCCGATGGCCGAATGCAAAGCGAGCGCCAAGACTCCGCCACAGTCGCTCGGGTCTGTCTTTTACTGGTCTTTTTGCTGCATCGTCCGTCGCCTTTGGCCGCAATGTCTTTGCTGAGTAGGAGGATGAGCCCAGATCGTTTTGCAGGCGTTGCCGTCGGTGATGTTATGGCCCTTCCCTTCTTGCCGACTTGCGAGACTTTGGGTCAGGTTCATTTACTTTGCTCAGGCCTGATGTCGCTTGTACCCCAAGGGTTGCGGTGGGGGTGCCTTCAGTGGGCGCGTAGTGGCTTTTTGTGATAATTTGCCAATTGTCGTGGTGGTGTCCGTCTTTGACGACGAGCGGGTCCTGAGCACCAGGCGGCCTTGGACCCTCGAAGCAGGACAAATGGGCTTGTCGGTGTTGAAGGGGTAGGCCGTCTGGTCACTGCCTCCGCTTAACGGCGGGCGGTGGATTGGTTTTCCACGAACCAGCGATAGGCGTCGGCGATGCCTTGGCGGAGCGGGATTTTCG
>ERZ889217.723-NODE-723-length-18887-cov-12.756797_pt1 | contig 18887 bp, 23 predicted proteins | sample MGYA00521098_ERZ889217 | MGnify/ENA primary metagenome ERZ889217 (study PRJEB32303, sample SAMEA104408613) | aquatic metagenome | biome: Brackish water; feature: Pelagic; material: water | place: Baltic Sea | collected 2014-06-10T22:04:00 | depth 2,362 m ... | reverse complement strand
ATCTCAGGTCTAGCCGCTGCAATCCAACTCGGTCGCCGACCACCACTGGCATCGCCGTACAAAGTGAATTGACTGACCACCAAAATATTTTTAGTTGTGTCGGCAACTGAAAGATTCATGACTCCGTCGGCATCATTCATAATCCGCAGATTCCAAATCTTGTCGGCAAGTTTCATTGCGGTCGCAGGGCTATCTGAATGGGTAACACCTACAAGCACCACTAGACCCTGCGAAATCTGCCCGACCCGAGATGTCACATTGTCAACGGTCGAATCAACCGACGCTTCTAATACTCTTTGGATCATTGCCCGCACACTCTGATCGTGCCACAAAAATAGGTATCCCTGACAATTCACTCGGGTTACTGCGATACTGACGGCGTGATTACGCTGACGTCACCTAATCACCAGATCATCGCCAAGGTATTCCCCGAGTTCGGATCACGACTCGGCTCTCTTGTCATCAACGAACAGCACATCTTGCTCACAGGAGGCAACGATGACGACCCTCTCTCTTGGGGTTGCTACCCAATGGTTCCTTTTGCTGGCCGCCTACGACATGGAAAACTTCACTTCAATAACGCGACCCACCAACTCCGACTCAACCATCAACCCCATTCCATCCACGGTACGGTCTTTGACCGAACATGGGATATCCACCAGCAAACATCTTCGTCAATAACGTTAGAAACTGATTTTGGAATTCATTGGCCCTTTCAAGGCACTGTGATCCATCACATAGAAGTCACAGATCATCAGATTCATTTTGAATTAACCGTCACAGCGCATGAAACCATGCCGGTGCAAGTGGGGTGGCATCCGTGGTTCATCAAACCTCAGAGTTCATCACTGCGATTTAAATCGATGCTGCAGCGCGATCCTCACGGCATCACCACCACTCAAGAGGTAGAGCCGCCTCAGTCACCTGTTGACGATTGCTTCATCAACCCTCAAGGTGATGTGACGCTAACCATCAACGAACAACATCTGACGTTGACAAGCAACTGCTCGCATTGGGTGATATTCGACAAACCCGAAAATGCGACCTGTGTTGAACCACAATCCGGTCCACCTAATGTGAGCAATGACTCGCCATTTGTTCTCATCGCTGGAGAGACTTTCCGCCGTTGGTTTGACATTGAGGTCCTACGCGAAACATAGCGTCGGCGGTCAGCAAGTCCTCAATGATGAATAGCGGCCGATTGAAGTCTCGCCGCGAGGTGAACCATTTTTAATGGATGCCACCACTGACGCTGACTTAATTGCGGCGTATCTCGCTGGTGACCACGGCGCTTTCACGAAGATCTACAAGCGACACTCTCCGATCCTCCGCAGAACTGCACGGCTCAAGCTCTACGATAAACACGCTTGTGATGACATCTTGCAAGATGTGTTCTTTATCGTCGCAAAAAAATTACACGACCTTCATGACCCCGAACGACTTCCCCAATGGCTGCAACAAATCCTTGTCCGAGAGGTGTACCGATATAACGCCAAGGGTCTGCGCTTGGTTGCCACCGATTTTCAATCAGATTCACCGAGCGATCAAGCAGATGTTTGTGATCCACACTCCGAGGGTGCGTTGGTGGCATACGAAGAACTCAAGGAACTTCTTAAATCTGCCGCTGAAGGTCTAGGAGAACGCGACCGCATGATATTGAGCCTGCTCGTCGACCACGGTTTAGAAGGAAATGACCTAGCAAGTGACCTAGAAGTTTTGCCCAAAGACCTCCACTCTCTAGTCCATCGGATGCGCGAGCAACTCCAGAAGTGCCTTGACGCGTACTGCGTGGCTCAGGTGGGGCGTAGGTCCTGCCCCGAATTGGCCGAGATCCTGTTTCGCTGGTCGGGCCGCTTGGATGTTCAGATTCGTAAGCGGATTGTGTACCACATAGAAGTCTGCCCAATCTGTGAAATGGTCAGAACTCAGCAGCGTATTGCTATTGCTGACCTGCGGGCCCGACCTAGCGCCCCTCCTCGGTGATAACCCGACTCCACTTCTGTCTTTACCAGGGTCTGATCAACTTCTAAAAGCGCAGGTCACAGCCTCACAAGGAGTCACTAAGTGACCCGACGGTAGCATTGCAACCCATGCCAAGTGCCCATGACCCCCAAGGGCCTATCAAGGTCGCCTACCTCACGTATCGAGGCAAACCCCATGTCGGCGGTCAAGGGGTTTACACGCGCCATCTCACCAAGGCTCTCGTTGATCTCGGGCACTCAGTTGAGGTTTTCGGCGGGCAGCCCTACCCGGTCCTTGACCCGCGTGTGGCACTGACAAAGTTGCCAAGCCTGGACTTGATCAATGACCATTACCCGTTCCGTTTTCCTGCTGTCTGGGAACTCAAAACCCGTGAAGACTTTTATGAACTTGGCTTGTTCCTCACCGGCACATTCGCCGAACCAGCCGCTTTTAGCGCTCGCGTGAAGCGCCATTTGAGCAAACGCACAGGTGAATTTGATCTGGTCCACGACAACCAGTGTTTGGGCTATGGCATTCTTGGTTTAGAAAAACTCATTCCCACGATTGTGACTCTGCATCACCCAATTACTCGTGATCGCGCCCTTGAGATGGACCACTCACCAAATTGGTACAAAAAGTTTGGTGTCTCGCGTTTTTACTCCTTCGTCAAAATGCAAGGTCGCGTGGCAAGTCGCATGCCGCGCATCGTGGTCGTCAGCGAAAACAGCATCAAAGATATTCACGCAGACATGGGCGTTTCTTATGACCGCATGCGCCTTGTGCCAGTTGGTGTCGACCCTGATCTCTTTAAACCCCTGCCCACGGTGCAACGCATACCGGGCAGACTGATCACCACGGCCTCTGCCGATGTGGCACTCAAAGGATTGTCATACCTTCTTGAGGCAGTAGCGAAATTGCGTACCGAACGTGATGTCACATTGACCATCATCGGTAAACCCAAACCTGGCAAAAGCATGGATCTCATTGACAAACTTGGTCTTGCTCCACATATCCAATTCATCTCTGATGTCACTGATGAGCGCATCGTGGAACTCTATGCTCAAGCCGAACTTGCTGTCGTTCCCTCGCTCTACGAGGGATTCAGTCTTCCTGCGATTGAAGCTATGTGCACCGGCATCTGCCTTGTTGCGACTGATGGCGGAGCCCTCCCCGAAGTAACAGGTAGTGACGGGGACACAGTTTTGGGTTGCAAGGCTGGCGATGCTGATGGATTGGCAGCCACTATTCGCCGTGGGCTTGATGACCCTGAACTTCGTGCTCGTGTCGGACTCAACGGGCGTCATCGCGTTGTTGAACGTTGGACATGGCGCAAATGCGCTGAGCAAACCGTTGAGCAATATCGCCAAGTTTTAGCGATGCCCGCCAACCAAGAGAAACTCCGCAGAAATGGCCGCGTAAAATAACGATGTTGACGATCCGCTTTAATCGTCTCGGACTAATCCCTGGCGACCTCGTTCTTGATGCCGGCGCTGGCTTTGGACGCCATGCTTTTGAGATCGCCCGATTGGGTGGTCGCATCGTTGCTCTTGACTACGCCGACGACGAGGTACGTATGACTCGTGCAACCTTCGGAGCGATGATTGAGGCTGACGAAATTCCTGGCGATCGCTACATTGGTGCACTGCGCGGTGACGCCACGAATCTTCCCTTCGCCGATCACACGTTTGATCGTGTTGTCACTTCGGAGGTACTCGAACACATCCAACAAGATGTCAGCGCTATCGCCGAATTAGCACGCGTTCTGCGACCGGGCGGGACTTTGGCCTGCACGGTGCCATCGTGGTGGCCCGAAAAAATCAACTGGATGCTCAGCGACGAGTACCACGCCCCCAAATCTGTGGGTGGTCACGTACGCATTTATTCGCAAACTGAACTTGAAGCAAAACTTCGCTCGGCAGGACTGATCGTCACCAGTTCACATCACGCCCACGCCCTTCACTCCCCCTATTGGTGGCTCAAGTGCGCAGTTGGCCCGCGCCGCGAGGACAGCAAACTGGTTAATCGTTATAAGCAGTTTCTTGAGTGGGACATCACCAAACAACCTCGTTCAATCAAGGTAGCTGAAAGGACTCTCTCCCCACTGATGGGTAAAAGTCTGATCATCTACGCCAAGAAGATGCCGGTGCCCGCATGAGCCTGATCCCCCACATTGAAGGCGTTCTGAGCGCCGATGAGGTTGTTCAAACAGCCGAATCCATTGCCGCCCTGCAACTTGACAACGGCATGATTCCCTGGTTCAAAGATGGACATTGCGATCCATGGAACCATGTTGAAACGGCAATCGCTCTAGATATCGCAGGCCTCCATAGCAATGCAGAGAGGGCTTACGAATGGCTGGTCGATATTCAACATGCCGATGGCTGGTGGTTCAACTATTACCTTCCAGGCGGCATTGTCGAAGAACCAAAACTTGATACCAACGTCTGTGCGTACATCGCCGCGGGTGTTTGGCATCACTGGCTGTGCACCTGGGACCGCGGATTCGTTGATCATTTGTGGCCAACGGTTGAAGGCGCCATTGAATGGGTCTTGTCAATGCGACGTCATGATGGCACAATTTTGTGGGCTAAAGAAGAACACGCCACGCCGTGGGACTACGCGCTTCTCACTGGCTCATCAAGTATCTGGCATGCTCTCACATGCGCTATCAATTTGGCTGAATTAATCAATGAGCCACGACCACATTGGATTCTCGCCGCCGACAAATTACGAGGTGTCATTTCAAATCGGCCCGATGCTTTTGAACCCAAAACTCGTTGGGCGATGGACTGGTACTACCCAGTGCTCACGAACGCCCTTGAAGGAGAGCAGGCTAAATCTCGTCTCGCTGACCTTTGGGACACGTTCGCCATGGATGGCCGCGGTATTCGTTGCGTGAGTGATGAGCCTTGGGTGACCGCCGCTGAAACAGCGGAATGTTCGCTGGCCCATGCAGCCATCGGCGATCTCAGTACGGCCACCGATTTGCTGTACTGGACTCGGGCTCATCGCACAGACGATGGCTCCTACATGACCGGGATTGTTTACCCATCTGGCGAACACTTCCCTGCCGGGGAGCGCACGGCCTATACCGGTGCGGCCATCATCATGGCCGCTGATGCCATCGCCGCAGGTTCGCCAGCGTCAAAGATCTTTGTTCCATTATTTGTTACTGATTGAAGCGTCAAGGTCGCATCTATTTCGGCAAGACTGTTGACGTGATTAGTTCAAGCATTGCGACAAACTCAAACAGCGAACTTTGCCAGCGCTCCCAAGATGCATTGCGGTCAATCGGGTCTTCAGCGACTATCACTCCCGCTGGTCAGACATCAATAAGTGTTCGGTCTCCCATCAATGGAGAGATACTGGGTTCGGTTTCTAACGAACTGACCGAGGTCACCGTCGATCAAACGGTGACTATCGCCAGCGAAATTTTCCAGTCATGGCGATGTGTCCCAGCACCTGTGCGCGGTGAGGTCATTCGTCATCTCGGCATTGAGTTGCGCCAACATAAAGATGCTCTCGCCGATCTTGTTCAAATCGAAGTCGGAAAAATCCGCTCCGAAGCCCTCGGCGAAGTCCAAGAGATGATTGACATCTGTGACTTCGCTGTTGGTCTTTCCCGCCAACTTCACGGACTCACGATCGCTTCTGAACGACCCCAACATCGCCTCACCGAAACATGGCAACCCCTTGGTCCAGTTGGTGTCATTAGCGCCTTCAACTTCCCCGTTGCGGTGTGGGCTTGGAATGCCGCCTTAGCAATTGTTTGTGGCGACCCTGTTATTTGGAAGCCCTCTGATCTCACACCTCTAACGGCTCTGGCAACAACGGCACTTGTACGGCGAGCTGCTGTCGCTGCTGGGGCGCCTATTGATATTTGTCAAGTTGTCTTCGGAGATGCCAACATTGGCGCAGCATTAGCCGCCGATCATCGTATTGCATTACTCAGCGCAACTGGCTCGACGCGTATGGGACGCGCTGTCGCCCCCGTTGTAGCGGCACGTTTCGGTCGAACGATTCTCGAACTGGGTGGCAATAACGGCGCGATCATTGCCCCCTCCGCAGATCTTGATTTGGCTGTACGAGGCATCACTTTTTCTGCTGCTGGCACTGCAGGCCAACGATGCACCACCTTGCGTCGATTGCTCGTACATGAATCACGTATTGATGAAGTCTGTGAACGAGTTGCCAAGGCCTACAACAATTTGCGCGTTGGAAATCCTCTCAGCACAGACACTCTGGTGGGTCCGCTGATCAATGTCGCTGCGCTTGACGCCATGCAAAGTGCGATTGCTCAAGCCACCCAACAAGGCGGTGAAATCATCGCTGGTTCACAGAGACATGCCGCACCTGATGCTCCGCACGCCGCCTATGTTCGACCTGCACTCATTCGTATGACTCAACAAACAGCCATCGTGGCCACCGAAACATTCGCTCCAATCCTGTATGTCATGGGTTACTCAACTTTTGATCAGGCCATTTCAATACATAACGATGTTCCCCAAGGACTCGCTTCAAGTATCTTCACCACCGATATGCGCGAGGCCGAGAGGTTTACTAGTGCGAATGGTAGTGATTGCGGAATAGCGAATGTCAATATCGGCCCATCAGGAGCAGAAATCGGTGGGGCTTTCGGCGGCGAGAAGGAAACCGGCGGCGGACGCGAGAGCGGAAGTGATGCATGGCGGGCCTACATGCGTCGGCAAACGCAAACCATCAACTATTCCGACCAACTCCCCCTCGCTCAAGGTGTCATTTTCGAGTGAACATATGCACATAACACCTGCGCTTTGCGCGTGGATTTACTTCCTAGCCCCGTCCGAGGGCACGCTGGTTTCACGAGTAGACTGATGCCATGTTCACCTCGGCAGAGCACCATCCAGCCTTTGAAGAATATTGCGAGTGCATTTTTGAACTTCATGAAGATGACCTCGATGTTATTCAGGCGCGTATTGGTGAACGTCTCCAAGTCAGCCGTGCCTCGGTCTCACAGATGATTGAAAAAATGGGTAAAGCGGGCTTAGTAAAAACTGATGGCTCGCACATCACCTTGACCAGTGAAGGACAAGAACTAGCCCAGCAGGTTGTCCGCCGACATCGTTTAGCCGAGCGTTTCCTCACTGATATTTTGGGATTGAGTTGGGCAAATGCTCATCAAGAGGCAGGCAAATGGGAACATGTCATGAGTAACGAAGTTGAAGTGGCTATCAACCGCGTTCTAGGTGGACCCACAACTTGCCCCCATGGAAACCCGATTCCGGGTTCCAGTTATATTGATCCCCACGCCGTGCCATTATCGCAATTGCAATCTGGATCCGATTTCACGGTCTCACGAATTCCTGAAGAACTTGAATTCGCACCTGGTTTATTGGATTTCCTACAGGACTCATTCATGCTCCCTGGGCGTCGCGGTCACATTACATCGTTGCAAAATGACGGGTCTATTTCCGTAGAAATAGAAGGACGCGTCATCGGAGTCAGCGCATTTGCCTCTGCGCGTATCCTCGTGACATCCTGAAAAGGTAGTAATGAAACGTTCTTCAATGATCTGTTTAACGGTGAGCATTGCCTTATTCACCTCATGCAGCGCGACAACTTTTGATAGCACGATCACGACACCTTTGACACCACAGCAGACCGTGCCAGCGCCCCCTCCTACTGGCACTCTCAACGATTTAATGCCGCAACTGGTGACTGCGATGACCACTCTGTCTTCCTATATTGGTCCCAACAAAAGCGGCAAAACTCAAACAGGTAAAACGGAGCAACTCAACCTCATCAATGCACTATGGTCGGCGATTGAAACCGACCTAATCATCGCAGATCCCAGCACTGCTGAGTCACTTGGCCGAATGGTCGATCTCTCGACGGTCGCCGTCACCGCTAATCGCCCTGCAGATGCCGACAAGGCAGCAAAATTTGCTGGACAAGTCGTCACTTATTTTCTCAACAAATAGCGCTTAAGTCCTACAACATCGCATCTGGTAATGCCCGAGCGTGAACAACAGTCAAGCGTTGCGTTGCGCGAGTCAATGCCACATACAAAGAGCGCATGCCCTGAATTTCAGCCTCAACGATGTCTGCCGGTTCGACGACAACGACCCCGTCAAGTTCAAGACCCTTGACCACGCTGACTGGGACAATGGTGACGCTCTGATCAAGGGCAGTAGTAGAAGCCCGCCCATGAATCAAAGCGGCCTCGCTAAATCTACGCGACACTTCATCGGCCATGCGGTCCGGAACCACAACTGCCACATTGCCCCCATTGACTAGTGCAACCATTTCACGGGTGCGAGAAATGATTTCTTCAATGAGTAGCGAGGGCTCGGAGACCGAGGCGATTGTCGGACCGGCGACACCCTCGCGCACGGCGCGTGGAGCACGAAGACCAGGGTTGGCCGCTTCCATGACACGATTTGCTAACTCCATGATCTGTCCTGGAATTCGATAGCCGACCGACAGACCAATAATCCGACTTGGCTTCATGTCAGGCAAATGGTCAAGAACGTCTTCCCACGTTTTTGGAGCATGTGCCCCAGTGGCTTGAGCTAGATCTCCAACCACGGTCATTGAACCCGACAGCGAACGGCGTGTCACCATCGCCAACTGCATGGGCGTGAGATCTTGCACTTCATCAATCACGATGTGCCCATAGGTCGGTATCTCATCGAGTTCGTCAATCTGACCATTCTTGCCAGGAATAGGTCCGAGATGGACTCGTGCTTCATCCAGCAAAGCCGCGTCCGCCGAAGTCCAGCGAACCTCAGACAATTCATCTGACCTTTGGCGATACAAGAGTTCGATGTCTTCGGGTTCAAGATATTTCTGACCTGCTAATTTCAACAACGCCCGTGAGCCAAAAAGATCATGTAACAACTGCGCGGGCGTGAGCACAGGCCACATTCGTTCAAGGGCTAAACGAACATCGGGATCGCGCCGTAAAGACTCACGAACTTGCGAAGCGGTGGCATCGCCTTCGCGCCATGTGGCAGCAAGAGCTCCCCATATTTCATTTTCAATCGATTTGCGACCAGAGTTATGACGACGAAAGCGACGACGCGCATTTTTTATGATGCGTTCCGTCTCTTGCGCTCTCAGATGTACATATCCACTACGAAATGGCAACACCAAGTCTTCGCGCAGAGGGCGCTGACGATCACGCACAGCCCTTTCAATGACTTCAGACATTCTCTCATCACCTTTGATGCGCGCCGTTTCGTGGGAGTCAGGCTCTCCATGAGACATCGTCACCCAGGTCACATCTCTGACGAGGTCCTGCAAAATCACCTGTTCAATACCGGCCTCGCCAAGCGATGGCAGCACGCGTTCGATGTAACGCAAAAATACGCGGTTCGGACCAATCACCAAAACCCCTTGATCCTCAAGAGGAAAACGATTCGTATACAACAAGTAAGCAGCACGGTGCAGCGCCACGACAGTTTTGCCGGTGCCCGGTCCGCCTTGAACAACGAGTACTCCGCTTTGCGGAGAACGAATAATTTCATCTTGCTCAGCCTGAATCGTGGCCACAATATCTCCGAGTTGCCCTGAGCGCCCTCTTTCAATTGAGGCCAATAAAGTGCTGTATCCCCGCAGTCCGGTTTCGGCTTGCGTGACCGAGCCTGAACCATCAAGGCCATCATCATGTCCGATGCCAAGATGTCCCTCGCCGAAAAGTTCGTCTTCAATCCCCAGTAATTTGTTGGACTCCACAATGAAATGCCGACGACGCGCCAAGTTCATCGACTGTCGACCAGTGGCACGGTAAAAAGGTTCCGCTATCGGCGCCCGCCAGTCAACGACTACGGGTTGATGTTGTTCATCGGAGACAGCGAGGCGACCAATATGAAAACTTTCAAGCTCCTCATTTTCAAAACGATCAATGCGACCAAACACTAAAGCAGCATCCCCTAGGTCAAGTTCAGTCAGTCGTTTCACCAGGGCATCATCAATGGCGTTACGTTCAAAACGATTTTGGAAAGTACCACCAAGACCAGATTCGGTGAGATTCCTCATTTTCAAGGCATCCTCCCGACTCCGCGCCAGACACATGTAGGCGTGATCGATGTAGGCCTGCTCATCGTTGAAGTCTGGGTGTTGTGTGGTCATAGAATGCTGCGTCGCCTCATCTTGAAATACTGAACCCATAATTTCGGGCTTTCGGTACTCTACCTGCGGCGACTAAATGGCTCCTCACTTCTCACAACGGAAACGATGAACAGTGTGACAAAACCCGACTTTGGCCCCAAAGGCAGCACCCCAGCCATACTTTTGCTAGAAAAAGAGGGTATTTCCTTTCAGGTCGCCTCCTTTGGTCATGAAGTCGCCGTGGGAGACCACGGCTACGGCAAGGCCGCCGCCATTGCTTTGGGGGTGGCAGAAGAACGCGTCTTCAAGACTTTGTTGGTCGCTCTACATGGGGGTCGCAACACCCACGGCGTCGGCATCGTGCCTGTGTCCGGTTTGTTATCGCTCAAGGCGATGGCCAGCGCTCTCGATGCCAAGAAGGCCGAGATGCTCGATCCAACCGCTGCAGAGAGATTGACTGGATACGTCGTTGGAGGTATAAGCCCATTCGCGCAACGCAAAAAATTGCCAACAGTCATTGACAAGACGGCTTTGCTTTATGACAGCATCTTCGTTTCAGCCGGGAAACGTGGACTCGATATCGAGATCAACGGCCACGATCTTGTGCGAGTGCTTTCGGCAACTGTCGCTGATATCTCTCAATCGTCCCCGTGAGGTTGCATCACTTCACCCGCGCTTGAGCACCGCTCATACATGGGGGACTGAAATTGTTGCAGGCCGCCATTTGGCGACTGGCAACACATGCAATCAGAAACTGATCAGTAGATGATCAGTCAACGGCGCGGACATCGCGGGCTTCATCGCCCTTGCGTCCGGGACCGACGTCGAATTCTACCTTCTGACCCTCTTGGAGGGTTTTGAAGCCAGAAGACTGGATCTGTGAGAAGTGCACGAACACATCAGGACCGTCTTCACGGGAGATGAATCCATAACCTTTTTCTGCATTAAAAAACTTCACTGTGCCTAGAGCCACGGTGGTACTCATTTCTCTCTTCAATCGGACACTGTGCCCGAAGACTTACTACCCTACGCCCTCAGAAGCGGGTTTGGACAAAGTTCTTTCAGAACGATGATGTTCTGGGCTCCAATCAAGTGCCCTCGGGGGTGATTTGGCGATACTGTCGCCACATGCGATCCACCCCAGAACCGTCTTTGCTGCCCAGCGAATACGCCTTCAGCCATCACATTCGGGTTCGATTTTCCGAAACAGATGCCATGGGAATCGTGCATCACAGCAGGTATCTGCCATATCTCGAGGAAACTCGGGTGGAATATCTGCGCTTTATCGGTCAGTCATATGCCGATTCACGAGAGAGCCTGGGTGATTCGGCGGTACTTGAGGCGAACGTCAAATATCGCCAGCCCCTCAAATTTGACGATCTTCTTACCGTTCATTTAATTTTGGCAGCCACCACAGGCGCCACCTTTACCATCAACTATTTGATCACTGCTAACGACAACATCATCTCCACGGCCTACACCCAGCATGCCTACATCAATGCTCAAGGACGTCCCCAACGCCTACCCGCTTGGATCAAAGAACTCGCCGCCCAGTAACTTTTTGCATCGCCTTACGGCAACAACGGAACAATTGACAAAATCGCGTGTGCGTGAGTCAGTGCTTCACCTTGGGCGAGTGTTGGTCCAAGCTCAACAATGAACGCCGTGTCATCAGTGAAAGTTTTACGTTGCCACGTCGCAGCAACTCCGGTGTACGTGCCACCAGGAACACCTTTCAGCGGCAAGCCAGTAAGTCGTGCATACTCGCGACGTAAAGGTCCATCAGATCCGGTTGATGGAGCGATGCTGAATTCCTCTTGGTGAAACCACACTGTCATGTCGGGTCGTAAGTACGTCACGAAATCAACCATTGCTTGAGTTTCGGGTTCGCTCGCAGCTGACGGCCCGCTGTATTCCCAGTTTCCTGGTTCAGCGATCATTCCCCACTTATAAGGAAAATTGCGATTGAGATCGACTTGATTGGCGTTGTGACGTTGATTAGGCGCAACACCATCCGGATTGATTGTCGGTAATAACCACAGATCAACATTTGCCGGAATTTCCGACGGCAACATTGCCCGCAATTCTTCAATCACCTTAAGACCGGCTTGTTCGTCACCATGAATGACGCCGACGACGAGGACGACAACTCGATTCGGATCATCAATAGCCAATTGTGCTCCAGAAATATCAACTCGATGAACGACGTCAATGGCTCGACCTTGAACCGATGTCCCAATGCTCATTGTGAGTTCGGTGGGCGGAAGTGTTGTGCTTGTCGTTGTGGTCGAAGTCGTGCTTGTCGTTGTCGGCACTTCAACAGCCACCGTCATCGTTGCACTCTGCGAACTTGAAGCCGAACATCCACCAAGAACGACCACCCCGCATACGCCTAATAGGAGGCTGGTCTGGAACTTTTGGACACTCTGCACTGAAGGGAGGTTACGCTCTCAGGTATGAGCAAGACCATCACCCAAAATGCCACTCCTCCAACGCCCATCATTGATAGTCCGACGGACTGGGTTCGCAAACACATCAACACTTATGTCGCAACCGACGGCGTTGATGGTCACAACTACAAAGGTGTGATGTCAATGTTGCTGACGACTCAAGGTCGTAAAACAGGTGCTTGGAATCGCAGCGCTTTGTTTTATGGTTCGGATGGAGATGACGTCCTTTTGATCGCTTCCAATGGTGGCGCGCCAAAACATCCGTTGTGGTACGAGAACCTTGTGCAAAACGCGCAAGTGTGGGTTCAAGTCGGATCTGACAAGTATTGGGCCACGGCTATTGTGACGGACGCTCAGGATCCCTCGTCGCCGCGCTCACGGTTGTGGGCCTTGATGTGCGAAGTTTGGCCGGCCTACAACGAATACCAAGTGACCGCCGATGCTGTTGGTCGAGTCATTCCTCTCGTCATACTGCGACGCAACTAAAGCACAACCTCAATCAGGCGGCAGCAGACTCGTGCATCATCATTTTTAATCGCTCGGCCACACATCGGCGGTTGACAATAGTTGTTGACGAAAATCAGGATGACTGATGGCTGCTAACGCATGTGCCCGTTCGGCGATGGACAGCCCAGCGATTTCCGCAGCACCATATTCGGTAATCACGACATCCACCTGATGACGCGGGGTTGTCACAACACTGCCCTCTGGCATACGTCCCAATATGCGCGAGATCACTACTCCATTGACAATTGAGGTAGACGGCACACACAGCAGACTCCGCCCATGAGTGGAGAGACCTGGACCCGATACAAAGTCTTCATGACCACCAATACCCGAGAACTGCTTGCCATTAATTGAGTCGGCAACAACTTGACCAGAAAGATCAATAGCCATGGCTCCGTTGATTGACACCATATTGCGATTGCGAGATATCACTTCAGGTGAGTTGACGATACCCACAGGCATAAAACGGACGTCGTGATTTTCGTGTAACCATGTGTAAAGGTCAGGTTCGCCAGCAGCGAAAGTGGTCACCGAAAAACCATCGAACTCCGTCCCCTTGCGATTTGTCACTTTGCCCGCGAGGTGCAGTCGCATCAGACCCGTCGTAAACATCTCGCTATGAACCCCGTAGTCACCACCACTTCCAGCAGCTAATTTCGTAGCTACCTGAGTCGGGATCCCCCCAATACCGGTTTGCAATGTGCATCCGTCATGAATGTAAGTGACCGCTATATCAGCGATTTGGTTTTCTGCTTCGCTCGCTGGAACATCGGCGAGGTTCAGCGCCTCACGATCAGACAAAAGTAAGAAATCAATATCTTCAATACCAATTGAATGTTCGTAAGTTCCTGCCCCAAAAGTGCGTGGGAAGTTTGGGCTGCACTCAACAATCAACACTCGATGGGGATCACTGATCACACTGCTAATTTCTTTTGTGAATGCACCAGCATGCAATGACAACGAGACTCGTCCATCCACGGGCATTGACGCCGCTAGTGCCAATACTCTCGGCTTGAGACGGGCCAAAGTAGGTTCAAAACGACGAAAGTCTGCGGGCACAAAATCCACATCTGCCCCGGTATCACGAAGAAATCGTTCCGCAGGTCCGAAAAATCCGCTTTTCAGATGCACTCCTGGGCGCGCAAAGATGGCATATAGGTCTGGTAGTAACGCGCTAAAAACTTTGAGATCAACGAAGTGTCCTGCCTCGGTGTCGTTGCCTAGGGAATGCAGAAAAGCACCTGGTGCTCCTGGTCCGAGAGGAATCGCCAAAGTATCAGTCGGGCGCATCGCTGCGACTGCTGACTCCATTGACGCCCAGTTCATGATGAGACGCTAGCCAACGCAGCGACATCGACAACCGCGGTGCCCGACACAACAATCTCATCTCCACGCTTGAGCCATACCCCGCAGACCAACAATGAATCTTGAACCTCAGTCACCTCGCCACCAGCAACAACCAGATCACCGTCAAATACAGGTCGAGCAAATGACACAGTGAGTCGTCGAATTGACGTCGGACCTGCGAAGGCGTGCAACATATTGACGATGTAACTGAGGTTAAGTGGCCCCTGATTAATGACACGCCCATCAAGACCCATCTCGCGCGTAGCTTCACGATCCCAATGCACGCGATATGGATCGCGCAAAATAGCAGCCATTGTTTTCATGCGCGCTGGGTCAACACTTGGGACTACAAACTCAGGTAATTGATCGCCAACATTGATGATACGACTCATGCGCCCACCACTTTTCTTCGGCGAAATCGCCAAGTGTTAGTTATCCGCGCAACCAATTCTGAACCATCAAACATCTCAATAGAAAAACTCATGGAGTCATACGGCTGATCGCGTTCATCTACAAGATTTTCCCAACGGACAATCCCACCCTCCATGCGGTATTCAACGCCCACCCGCAAAGGATGCATGTACTCCCAGTCGTAACCGTCAAGGCCCACCGACCCGGGTCCTTCGGCACCACAAATTTCGAACAACTCAGCGATGCTCGTGCCTGCGCCAAGAATCGGGACATGAAACAAGGACACCGGATGGGCAAGATTCTCGGGCAGCGCTTGCGCCGTTGTGCAATCAGTCAGTAGCCAGTTTTCCCAGTCAGCAATCGTGTATCTGCCACCAGGGAAGCGATATCCGAGGGGCGATGTTGATTTGCTCACGACATATCAATACCACGACTTTCGGCCTCGGCAGCCAACGAGAGCCAGGAGTCCTCCGCAGCATCGACTTTTGTTTGCGCTATTGCTAGTTGAGTACCAATTTTTGCTAGTAAGTCATGGCTTGCTGATGAACTTGATGCCTCGGTGACAAGCTCGGCACTACGCATATCCCGTTCGGCGATGGCCTGCGCGAGGGCTTTTTCTGCTTGCCCAACTAACCGCTTTAAAGTGCTTGGGCTTTTCATTGAACCCGATTTCGCTGGCATAGGGATGACCGATGTGGCGCCTGTGTTTTCAACTTTGCCGCTGCTCACACTCTTGGTCCCCTGCGAAGGCTTCGACCCGCGTTCAATTCGCTGTTTAAGCCATCCCGCAACCCCACCGCGCACAAGCGATGCTCCACCTTGACCATCAAGAGCCAAAACTTCTTCAACCGTGCGATCCAAAAAGGCTCGATCGTGACTCACCACGAGAACAATGCCTGGCCAGTCATCGAGGAAATCCTCCATCGCTCGCAAGGTGTCGAGATCAAGATCGTTTGTCGGTTCGTCCAACAATAAAACATTGGGCTGTTCAATCAGAGTTAACAACAATTGCAAACGGCGGCGCTCACCTCCCGACAAAGTTGAGATTTCAGCGAATTGGGAATCACCATCAAACCAAAAACGCTTCATCAAATTAATGTCTTCAAGAGACGGAGAGCCCTTATCCCCCGCTACCGCATCGCGCACTCTCTGAGTGACATCTAGTTCTCGACCCAATTGGTCGTAGTACCCAATCTTGACTGTGCGTCCGATATCTATTGTCCCCTCGGTGGGCGTGAGGCGTTGCGAAATGAGATCTAGCAAAGTGCTCTTACCCGCGCCATTTGGCCCGACGATTCCCAAACGGTCGCCCGGCTCAAGCATGTGCTCAAAGGGTGCTAAGACTCGCTGACCATTAGGCCAACTAAAACCCACACCGTGTAATTCAATTCCTTTTGAACCAAGTCTTTTCGATCCAAGGTCTCTACCTAAACCCAATTCGCCTTGACGTGCTGGCGCTTCGGCTTTGGTGTTCACCAGAGCAGTCGCTGAGGCCACGCGAGATTTTGCCTTGGTAGTACGCGCTGGCGCTCCACGGCGTAACCACGCCAATTCAGTCTTTGCCAAGTTCTTGCGTACCTGCTCGGCAGTGGCCGCTTGTTCCTCCCGTTCACTACGGCCTGAAAGATACGCCGCATACCCCGATCCAGCGTGCCAGCCAACTGGGACATGGAGATAAGCCTTACCGCGATCAATCTCAAGAACCTTTGTTGTCACTCGATCTAATACATGGCGATCATGAGTGACCAGCAATAATCCCCCGTTGTAGTGAGCGAGCCATTCTTCGAGATAGGCAATGGCATCTAAATCAAGATGGTTGGTTGGCTCATCAAGAATGAGGGCCTCCCACTCGCCAATCAAGAGCGCCGCTAAGGCCACCCGTTTCTTCTGCCCACCAGATAGTTCATCGGTTTGGCTCTCAATCAGACCGCTCATACCAAGGCGATCTAACATCGCTTCACCCTGCCACGTACTACCGACAGCCTCACGAACAGTTCCCACAGGCAGAACTGGGGTCTGCCCAAGGATGCCGACCCGCGCATTGCGCCCACGACGAACCACGCCTGCTTCAGGTTCAAGTTCCCCGCTGATCATGCGCAGCAGAGTGCTCTTTCCACATCCATTGAGACCCACGACACCGATACGGTCCCCGTCGCTGACGGTCAGTGAGACATCGGCGAACAAAGGTCGATTGGGACGCGATGCCTTGAGTCCCTGAGCGTCGATCACAATCACGACTTCTCAGGCTACGAGCACAACTAGATCACAGTGTCATGTCCATCATCTTGCGGATGTGATCGGGTGTGCGAAATGTCTCGTTTTGACGCTGAATACGCGCCAGAGCAAAATAGTCGGCTGAAATCTTTGTCACATCGTCCATCGTTAGCGACCCCGCATGTTGGTCATGCCCAGCATCAATCTCGCGGCGAACATGGGCCACCGAGCCATTGGAGTCGCCCATTTTCCGCCTCCCTGGTAGCCATATCCCTCAACCAAATTGGCCGTAATTTCTGACTGGAATCCGAGACGCCAGAGCAACTTGTCACTCGCATTGGCTAATACTTCAGGGCCCACCGTCAGCAAAAAATTTATTGCTGGCGAATAAAACTCATCACGCATGAGTTGGTCATCACGTAACGAAACTTGTCCGAATGATTCACCGCTCCCCCATGCAACACACGTCCATCAAACATCGAGATCGTGCCAGCCTTGGCCTCAAGATTAATTGGGCGGGGGCATCGCACCGTATAACGCATACGGTCCACCGCTGCCATTGGGTTTATATAAACCAGGAATCAACAATGTTCCACCATTGATTCCATTAACGTCTTCCAACACATACATCGTGTTTACTAACACCGGTGCCTCGCGCGGGTTGTACGGCGCAATGAATGTTTGACCTTGATGCATGGCCGGTGGATGACAGTTTGGATATGAAATATTTGATAAGAAACTGAAGTGATTCCATCGCAAACCAAGCGTTTCATCCAATAAACACTCAATGATTGGGCCTGCTTGAACTCCTTGCGGATCATGCTCGAGACACTTCACAAAGTCCGCACCTCTATTGACAAGTGACCACACGTGTTGTTGAGACTGCCCCAGATAAGCAATTCCTAAAGCACGTTCCGCCGCTGCTTGTTCTTCGATACACGCCCGCATCCGCTAACACTGCTCTTGTGACATGCCATCTTCAATCAAGCAGTAGCCCCACTCAAAAAGATTTTGCCGCATCACTCTGATGTCTTTTGTCGGTTGTGGAAGATCAATATCTTTTCCAGTAGTCGTGATTGCGGGCCACCGTTGTGTCGTAATAACAGCCCTGACCCCATTGCAGTTCTTCGTCGGCCTTGCGCAGGTTTAGCCACTGATTGTTCAGATAAATCGACACATATGGCTCGCACGATTTGAGAAAATCTTCATAAGGTCGAAAGGCTTCAACACTGGCTTGTGCGACTGCTTGCCTCGTGAGCTGATGCGGAATCGTCATCGTTGCCCCCGACTTATTTCCAAAGTTTTACCTTCAGAGCAACCTAGTGAAACCACCCACATCCGCTCTCAGGGAGAGAAAGCGGCGCTCAGCGCGGTTTGACGACTGCAGAAAAAAATTCAAAAAAACCAACGGAAATCCCCCATTTGCGGCATTTCATGAAATATGTTTGGATTCATGAAGAAACGAGAGCTAATCCAAGCAGTATCAGACCACACCGGTGCCGACAAGAAAACGGCAACAAACCTCGTAGAGGGAACGATCAACGTCATCTTGGCCACAGTGGCCAAGGGCGAAATCGTGAACATCTCGGGCTTTGCCAAATTCGCCAAGATCAAGCGTCCCGCACGCATGGGTCGCAACCCTGCAACGGGTGCGACTATCAAGATCGCCGCGAAGACTGTCGCCAAAATCACAGCCCTCAAAGGCTTTAAGGACATCGCCCTTGGCGTATCTCCTGCCCCTAAGTTGAACAAAGCTGGCGCAGTTGCGGCAGCCGCCGCCAAGGCCGCTCCAGCCAAAAAAGCAGTAGCCAAGAAAGCTCCCGCCAAAAAAGCAGTAGCCAAGAAGGCAGTTGCTCGTAAGGCAGCCCCTAAGAAAGCAGCCCCAAAAAAGAAGGCCGCTCCTAA
>ERZ889217.722-NODE-722-length-18902-cov-7.530217_pt1 | contig 18902 bp, 30 predicted proteins | sample MGYA00521098_ERZ889217 | MGnify/ENA primary metagenome ERZ889217 (study PRJEB32303, sample SAMEA104408613) | aquatic metagenome | biome: Brackish water; feature: Pelagic; material: water | place: Baltic Sea | collected 2014-06-10T22:04:00 | depth 2,362 m ... | reverse complement strand
ATCGCTCCAGGCGATTCGGCTGCTCAGAATGGGGAGGTAAAGGCGGCGAGGATCGGGAACTTCCGGCCGAGGGACGGATGGTCACGCATGAGCTGCTTCAGGATTGCTGGCGCCCCCTCCTGCATGAGCGCGTGGATGAGGTCGTCCTCGTTGCTCTCGAGAATGATCGCGAACAAGAGCAGGGCGGTCGACTCCTGGGGTCCGATCCTGCCTCTTCTCAGCAGGTCCAGCTCTGTCTTGATCAGGAAGTGCCTGCGGGCGTACATGACGAGTTCGGCGAAGACGCGAGGGGCTTGTCGTGCGAGCATCAGGGCGGTGTTGACCAGAGAAATACATTCGAGACGCACCGGGTAGCTTTGGCGGAAAGCCAGGAACTCCAGGTCTATCTTGGAGAACTGGATGTTGAACTCGCGGAAATCTGAGATGTAGTCTCGGAATAGGGCGTCGATGAAGGCACTGGCGAGGAGCTGGTCCTTCAGAGTCCTCTCGCTGGACCTCAGCAAGTACTCGAAGGTGTTGAGCCTAATCTCGTTCTTCTTGACGTAGGAATCAATGAGGACGAGGCTCTCAATCTTGTTGTCGATGCAGTGGCGGATGAAGTCGTACTCGAGGATGAGGTGCTTGCCGAAGACGCAGCCGAAGTCTGCCTCCGAGAGCAGCATGTTGAGGTAGCGAGAATCTTTGCGGACAAGCTGGTAGAGGATGTTTTGGAGAATGGCTCCGATCTCAGTGAATGGGAACATGTCGTATTTACGTGCAGCCTAGGAGCGCTTGTTTGTCTTGGTGTTGAAGGCTAGGTCCTCGAGAGGTAGTTGCACCTCCTCCTGGGGAACTCGAAACTAGGAAAGCGCCATGGTGCACCTGCTGACGACAAAGCCGAGATTCTCTCTCCCGCACTCCTCGTAGAAGAGGAAGTGCTCTTTGCCGATGACGCAGAGCCAATCAAAGAACTGAAGGACGGCCTTGATGAGTTGGAGCGACTGAAGTCGCCTATCGCCGTCGGCTGTCTTGTACTCGTCCCAGATCAGTCCGACGACTGTAACTAGGAATCTGCAGCATCTTTGAAGTGCTTTGATCTTGGTCAGCTCGGGGATGGAGCTCTGGTCGTAGAAGTGCTTGACCCAGCACCTGAGGTCCTTGATCACGTCGATGAATTCTTCTACCCTGGTGATGGAGCCAGCACACAGGCCTTCCTCTAGCGTTGGGCAGTCGTCGAAGAAGGCAACGATGTCGGGGAGACTGATGAGCTCGGGGAGCTTGAGCCCCGCCTCTCTCAACAAAGTGCTGGAGGCTCCGATTGCTCCAAGGTCTCTGATGATGGTGGGCCTCCTCTGCTCGAACATGAATTTGAACAGCTCTATGGCTCGGTCCTGGAGCTGGAGTTGGTTGCGCATCTGTGCTGGGAGTCCCTGTGGGTTGGCTCTGGCATTCTAGGTCTTGGTATTTTGCATCAGAAGTCTCAGCAGGGTCATAAAGGTGTCGCTTGCCGGAGAGTTCACCGCCGTGAGGACTCGCTCAGGACCGCAGAATAGGTTCTTGACGATCTGAAGGATGACCTCCTTGTTCTGGAACGTCTCTGTCTTTGCTTTCAGAAGGCGTGTCAGAGGTGCGATGAAGACAGGCGACTCGAAGCAGACGGCCATCTCTTTGAGGAAGCGCTTGCTGGCCAGGAAGTTGAGGTTGGGCAAATCAAGGGCGAAGTTGATGAATCGCTCGTTCTCGTTCTTTTCGATGAGTGCGATGGTTCTCTTCATGTAGGTTGAGTATGCGTCCGAGGTGGCCTGAGGAATCCCTTCGTCCTTCTTTTTTGGTCCCTTCATCGGAGCATCTTGATCCTCCTACACGACCTCGACAGCATCCGACTGGGAGGCCATGGAGATGGCTTTGTGCTGGTCGAACGCTGTCTTTCGGAAGCCTCTCCTCGAGTACTCTTGCTTGAGGTTGGCTGCACTCTTGCCCATGATCTCAAAATCATCGTCTTGGAGGCCTTTGGAGATCTCTCTGAGTATGAGGAGGCACTCTCTCCTGACTTCACTATCGCTGTCTTGCAAAAAGTGGATGATGTGCTTGGGGACCCGCATGTCGAGGCAGGCTTTGATCTTGTCCGAGCTCCCCGTCTAGAACACCGATCTGATCATTGCAAGGGCACAGCGTTTGCCTGCTTTCTCGAGGGAGGGGCTGTAGAGTCGGCTCAGGCACTCAGTGATTGGGATCAGCTCGTTGTAGTAGGCCGTCGTTCGGTTCATCGGGATCAAAAAGCTGAGCGAGAGCTGGTTCATCTGCTTGGAGAATATCTTCGAGGGCTCGAAGGAGTTCGTTACGTTGGAAATGTAGTCATTTAACACGGGATAACAGCTCTGGCCCATACCCGACTCAGAGATGGCGTCCTTGTAGATCTTGTTGGCTTCCCCGTGGAGCTCTAGAGACCAATGGTTGGACTTGTCGAGGAAGCTCAGATTCCTCTGCTCGAGATGCCAGGCCTTGTCGGCATGGTCAGACTTGAAGGTCTCTCCGAGGCCTTCCTCCTTCTGGAAGAAAGAGCGACCTCGCAGGTAGTCTGTGAGCGTGCCCTCTCCTCCAGCAGTTGTCCTCAGGACCTGGTCCGATCCCAGCTCGTACTCCTCACCGACGTAGAGTTTGACGACGTATTCGATGACCTCCTTGACGAATGGCGCCATCGGCGTGGAGTAGGAATGCAACTCGTAGACCAAGGTCTTGAGCAGCCTGGTCATCCTCTGAAGCACGTGATTTTGCCTGCGCTTGCTCTGGCCTTTCATGATCCCTGGCTAGGTTGTGCTCGACGCCCTCTCTGTTGCGCCTTCACCGAACCTGACGGACTTGCTCCTTCTCGTTCCCTCGGTCTAGCTCGTAGCACCTACGGCTTTAGATGGAGACTCCGCCTCATGGGTGGCCATTCTCTACTTCCATTGGCCGAAGGCCTTGGTGAACCTGAAGGCAAGGAAGATGAGCATATCGACGACCTTGTCGTTGATGATCTGGGCGGCAAGGGGACTGTTGGGCGAGACTCTGTGCCTCGTGAAGTCTTTGCCCTGCAAGATGGCCGCTCTTGCGGGGTCGAGAAGAGCCCGCCTCTTCTCCTCCTCTGTCAGCACGTCGTTGATCTCGTCGAGAGGAAGGGAGGAGATGTGGGCGACGCACTCCTCCGTGGCAGCGAAGAGTCTGAGGATGTCCTCCTCGATGTCGATGATCCTCTCCGGGAACTTGATGGCGTGGGCACAAATGCCCCTCAGTGGTGCGGTGATGCGCATCGTGACAGTACTCTACGGTGACCTGTAAAGGATCACGTTCTGGGAGAACCTGACGGCCTTTGTCATCTCGTAGGAATCGAGCTGGAAGAGGGGAGAGTTGATGAGGCCAGGAATCGTGGGCCTCCTCTTCGGGTCCATGTCAAGGCAGCTGGAGATCAGGTCGAGAATAAGCCCAAGCTCGTTCTTGCGGTTCAGGACACCTGCTTTGGCGAAGGATTGCAAAACCCGAAGCCTGGTCTCCTGGCTTGAGACCTGCTACCCAGGGAAAGATGGAGCTGACTGGCTGTCGGCACCGCGAGCAATGTTTTCGTCCACCTGCTCGGCAACGGTCTTAAAGTGGAACTTCTTTGAATTCTCTTGGGTGAACAGGCTGCTGTAACTCATGTCCTTGAGGCATTTGATGAAGTTCTCGAAGCTCATGGTTCCTTGCTTCTCCTTGAGGGAGCCCTCGATGTCGAGGCCACCGCCGAGGCTCCAGAGGTCCTCCTCGGAGTCAAATGGGTTTTCGAAATCGACCGAGAAGGGGTCGTAGAGGAAGTTGGAGGATGAAGGTGGAAGGAATGGGGGCACAGTTGCCATTTCCACGTCGTGGCCGTGGAATTTCTTGTACCAGGCTCGGTAGATTGCGTAGAAGCTCTGTGGCTTCTTGCCGAGGAGCAAGCAGTACATGATCATACCGAAGGACCAGACATCCAGTGCAGAAGATTGGTCGAGGAACTTGAGGGTCAGGGTCTCCGGAGCGATGAAAGGATTGTCCAGACAGGCATTCGAGAATTGGCGTACGCCATCGGTCTTCTTCGAGGAAGATGCTGCCCCTCCGACCTTGTTCGTTGGCGACTACGAGCTTCGGCCGGCCCGGTGTTCCTCACCGGCGCTCTCAAGGTTGAGCTGAATATCTGGGCAGGTGGAGATGTACCCGTGGCTGTCGACCTTGCCCACTCCTCGAACGTGCCCGAGCTTGATTCTCTTTCCGTCCCGCGAAACCCACACTTGCCTGAGGTGGAGGCATCTGAGAACAACAGACACGTCGTGCACCTTCTGGATGATCTTCAGGATGAGCTTCGCCCAATGCCTGATGATGAACAGCGGTGCATCAGTGTGGTAGAAGAGAGGAATATTGAGGATGCCTCCGTTCCTGGTGACAAAGTCATCGAGGTTGATCCACTCGTTCTCGTCGACGAGCTCGTTGACCACCTAGATCTCCGTGTCGCTAGCAGCAGGGCCAATGCGCCGCTCACGCTTGCCGACGTTGGGGAAGACGTCCATCGTCTCAGGGTCGAGCTCCTCCTCGGCGTCGAAGTGGGCGCCCATCAGGTAGCGGTGGACTTGCAGCTCCAGCTGGAGGTGCTTGCTGTAAGACTTTCGGTCGGCTGAGGGGTAGTTGAGGCACTCACGAGGGTACATCAGAACCTCCACCCTCTTCCTTTCCTTGCCCATGAGACCCTCATATCTTGAGGCACCACATTGTAGCGACTCCATGGTGTTGCCATCGATATCAAACTGCGAGCTCTCGATCACTGGGACGCTGACGGCGCTCAGGGCTCCTACTTTGGTGTCGTTGACAATCGTGTTGATGCTGTGGGTCGGATCGAGGACACAGAGTTGGGCCTCGTCGCGGATCAGGCGGTTGGCCTCTCCTGCCAGCAACACAAGAGTCGATTCGTAGAGGCCGTTGACAGCTTAGGCCCTGCGATGGATCTTCTCGAGGTTCATCTGGTTTGCAAGCATGTCGAGCCCTCTCATGTTGATCTCATGCGTGTGGCGAGAGATGTACTGAGCCCGCTCTTCGACTGCGTTGAACTGCTCCACTAATCGAGAGAATCCGTCGTACCTCTCCACGATGTAAACGAAGAGGTCCTCGTCAATCAGTAGGGCCTGGCTGCCAGACTGGCCTGTCTCTTCGTCGAGGCAGTTGTAGCTTCGCAAGAAGCTCGCCATCCTCTCGATAGCTACCAGAGGGCGAGACTTCTTCTCCTCCCGCAGGATGTGGAGGATGCGCTCGATCTAGGGCTTGCCTAGCTGTGTTTCCCGGAGGGCCAGGAGAGATTGCCTGAACTCAGAAGGAGTGAGATGGCCATCATGGTCGTGATCGAAGGTCTTCAGATACTCCTCGTAAGATTTGCCGGCAAGCTTGCGCTGCAATGCCTGGATGATCAGCTCGATGCCCTTGTCCCTCCATTGGAATGTCGTAGTTTGCGCCTAGGTTCCCGTTGGGGCCCTCGACATCAGGGTTTTGTCCAGAGGAAGGCCGATGCTCAGGATGTGCTGCTTGAGCTCGTTGTAGGAGATCCTTCCATCGAAATTGTCGTCCATCTGCCTCATGAGCTCGAATACCTGCTCCTCTGTGATGAGGAAACCCATACATTCCAGAGTTTGATGGAACTCGTCGACCTCGATGAACTGGTTCTTGTCCAGGTCGATTTGGTCGAACATCTCTTCGAGAGTCAACCCCTTCTGCTTGAGCATCTTGAGTAAATGGTCAAAGATGTCGTTGTGGGTGACCATCCTCTCCTTCTCCAGCTCGAGCTCGGCGATCCTCCTCTCGTAGTCCTCTTGGTAGAATTCATTGAATTCTGCGAACCTAACGATGCCGTCCCCGTCCTTGTCGATCTCGAGGAAGAGTGCGGCCACCTCAGGCTACCTCAGGGTCAAGTCAAGGTGGCGACTGAGTCGGGCCTAGAAGTCCTGGAGAGTGAGGAAGCCAACGCCGGAGTCAAGGCTGGAGAAGGCAGCGTCGACGGTCATCGTGGCCTTAATGCGCTTCTAGATGGCCCTCAACATCCTCAGACCCTTGAGCTTCTGCTGGAGGCCTGTCGCGATCCTCCCGTGGTCTGTCCCAACATTTGTGCCCTCTGGCAGCATCGAGCTGGCGGCTCCAGCTGGCTGGTCAGTGGTTGAGATGCTGTCGTAGGTGTATGCAGACCAGAATCGCTTCACAAAGCCCTCGCGGGAGATGTATGCCGTTCCAGGCTCACAGAAACCTTCGAGGAACTTTTGGAGCTGCTTGTCGCCCGTGAGCTCCTGGTCGAATCCCAGATCAAATCGGATGAGTGCCCGCTTTAGCTCGGCGATAGAGACGGTCTGGCTCCCGTCGTCGTCGATGACGTCGAAGCACCTCTCGATGCTCATGTTTTCCTTCTTCAGGTACTGGCCAATCTTTTTGAAGATGCGCCTCTACCACTCGATGGTGTAGAACTCCCCGAGGGCGTAGAGGTGCTGCTGCTCGCCCTCGAAAGCCAGGTCAAGCTTGATGTAGTCCAATTTGTCGGGAGCTCCATCGAGGCAGAAGACCTGGCAGACCAGGGCCTTATCTTGCTCTGAGAGGGCCACCCCGTACTCGGCGAGCTACCCGAAGAAGAGTCGCTTGTTGAGACCGCACATCGAGTTGTTTGAGGCAAGCAGCGAGCGCTTCTTGGCTCCACCTGCGGTCTTTCGAGCCTGCTGCTCGTCCGCCTCCTTCTTGAGCTCCACATCGTTCAGGTAGGCTACCTCATCAAAGAACTTGTCGGCATCAACTGCGAGCTGGTTGATGATTCTCTGGATGACAGGCTGCACCTACAGGAAGGCGAAGACCCCACCGCCAACTTACTGGTTGATCAGGTCCTACAAGAGGGCCACCATCTCGGTGACGGAGACGCCAGCTCCCCTCTCGAAGAACTCGGTGAGCATGAGTTCCTGCTTCCTCGTGATTTTCTCGCAGAGGCCTCTGATGACCTGGGCGAACTCTGCCCTCGTAATGAATCCGGTCTTGTGGATGTCTAGGACTTGGATGACCTGCCTCATCTGCAGCTGCTTCTTGAGGATAGCGTCGGCAACCTGATTCAAGACGACGAGCGTCGCTGTGCGGTTGGTGCTGGCTTTCTTCGAGGCACCCTTGCCCATCTGGGCGTCCAGGAAGCCTTGTCCTCCCATCTTGCTGGTGACGTTGGTGAGCATGTCGACGAAGGCTACCTGACCGATGACGTTGTTCCCCTCCTCGTCCATCGAATTGAATAGCTCGAGAAGGTCCTCTACTGCGATATCGAGCTCCAGGCCCTGGGCAGAAGTTATGAACTTCTCCTTGGTCAGGGCGCCGGCGGCTGCTCCAGCAAAGATTCCGTAGAGCTGCTCGAAAGTGAGGCCGCAGGCGTCCTTGGCCTTGGCAAGATGTTGGCAGCACTGTGCGATCAAAGGATCTACGAAGCCCTTGTCTGCGAGCGCAACGTTGATCTTTCTCCTCGTCATGAAGTCCAAGAAATTCTTGAAGGAGCACTCGAAGCGCCCCTGATTCGCCTTTCGCACGTCGGCAAGGACTCTGGCAGCCTCCTGCTGGGTGATGACGATGTCGAGCTTGTGGAAGATCGATTGCATACCATCGACGTTGGCGAGTTGGTTCGGTGGGTATTTCAGCTCTCCGTAGACCACGGCCTCGAGGGTCACGTTACGGGTCTCGAGAGTCTCCTTGACACGAGCGAAGATGTCGTTGAGCTCCTTGCGGCGAATGAGTGCGTCTCCAGCCAGGCCTTTGAGGCCTTCCTCGTCTTGGTCGCCCATCTGGGCCGACTCTCCGTCGTCTGCGAGTTGAACCAAGGAGGCGACACCCTTCAGGTCATCCAGCCTAACTCGTCCGGTCTTCTGGCGATCGATCACGCCGAAGATGCGCTGGAGGTCCTTCCTCGGGAGGACCAGCCCGAGCTGCTCGTTAAGGCACGAGAAATTCTCGAAGCTGAGGGAGCCCACCAGGTCCGCGTCGTGCTCCTGGAAGAGGCTCTCGACGGGTGCGCCGCCTCTCTCAAGGCACTCGTCGAACTGGACGATCCAGTCCTGGAGGATCATCTTCTGGTAGCTCCTTTCCGACTCAAGCTTCCTGGCGCCGTCGAGGACGAACTTGTCGAAGGCGATAGCGGAGATTTCCTGTTCTTTGTTGCCTTGACCCTCGTCTGGCAGCGAGTTGCGGAGCTTTTCGACCAACTCTTGGATCTCGTCGTTGGTAAGGCCAGCCTTCAGTCGCGTCAATCCCGCGACAAGCTCATCTCCCCTGAGCTTGCCCGGCTGGCTCTTGGACTGCTTGTCCCTCCACTGCCCGAAGAGGCGCTTGTAGGAGAGGCCTTTCTGGAGTGCGATCGAGTGGATCTTGATGCAGGCGAGATTCAGCCAATTGCCGTCTCTCTGTACCTAGACCGCCGCCTCGAGCTGCTTGTAGGAGAACCGGGTGTAGCTTTGTTGCTCGCCCCGATTCAACTGCTGGGCCTGCTGGCCCTGGCTCGCCGCCTTGGTTCCTCGCTCGCAGATGTAGGCGAAGAGTTTGTCGAGCTCCTCCTCGCTGAACTCGAGGCCGAGAGTCGCCTGGCAGTGGTGCAGGAAGTCAGCCCTCAGCACTTTGCCGTGGCCGTTGGGATCGAAGACCTTGCAGGCCTTCTCGACCGAGAAAGTGGACTTGTTCTTGACCCTCATGCAGCACTCCGGGTTCCTCTTTAGCTGCGATCTGAACTTGCTCACGAGAGTGTCCTGGTCGTCGCTCTTCCTCTGGACCTTCAGACAGCCAGCCGCCTCGAACGTAGAAAGCAGCCTGTAGTACGAGACCTGCTCCACGGTTGGCTCGGGGCGAGCCCTTCGTCTTCTCTGGCCGGCCTCTTCGTGATCAATCTGATCTGGGGCCTAGTAGATTGAGCTCCACAAGTCCTCGAGGGCGTTCGTGGGACAGTGAAGGCCTAGTTTCTGCATCCCGGTGAGGAACTCCAGGCGGGAGACCAGGCCCGACTTGTTGACGTCCAGAATGACGAAGAACTCGAAGTAGGAGCGCTCCTGGGACTTCAGGATGGTCGAGATAGCCTCGAGGAGTTTCTCGCGGTCCTGAGCAGCAGTCTTCGTCCGCCGCCTGATCTCAGCTTCCAAGTTCGTGGCAAAGTCGCGGTAGTCGATCCGCTCGCCCTCCTGACTTCGACCAGCGCGGAAGACGTGCTCTAGGTGGGGGTCTGGGTTCATGATGCCAAGCTTGTTTATGACCTTGGGGAGGTCCCCCGGATCCATGGTTCCGTCGTTGTTGACGTCGTAGCTCTCCATTACGTCCACAAGGGCCTCCTGGCTGTGGTCCATGGCCTGCCCAAGCTTCTCGAAGAAGGCCGCCTCGACCTTATCCAGCACCGCCTCTCTTCGCTCCCTCATGTTGCGGTCAATGAGAGAAATGAACTCGTCGTAGGCGATTTGCCCGTTACGGCCTGTCCCACTGCTCCCGCAACACTGCATCAGGTCGGCAATCTCGTCGTACCTGAGGTGGAGGTTGAGAGCTGCCATACCCTGCCTGAACTCCTGAGGTGAGATCTCTCCGTCGCCATCAGCGTCAAAGAGCGCAAAGGCCCTGCGCATGTTGAAGCCCTGGAGGAAGAAGGCGGTGGCCACTTTGTCCCAGATCTTGCGAAGGCGGCGGTCTCTGAGGTCTTACGTCTCGAAGGCGGTGCAGAAGTCCTTGATGACGACCTTGCCGCGCTACTGTGGGTCGGCGATCCGCCTGAGAAGGCGGTGATCTTGCACCGAGAGGGGAAGATTGAGCTGGGCGATCCTCTGTTTGAAGTCCTTCATGGAGATGAGGCTCGTCTTCGGGTTGAGAGGGTCGTAGAGGCTCTAAAAGCAGTCGAAGAAGGAGACGCCTCTCTCCTGGAAGAGGCCGACGATCCTGCTCTTCAGGGCCTTCATGCCGCGAGACTGGGCCTCGCCAAAGTGCTCCTTGTCGATCTGGAGCAGCCTGGCGACCTCCTTGCTGTTGTCGCTCTTGAACTTGGCCAGAGAGGCGCTCCCGGTGGCCTCGGTCTGGCTTTCCCTCTTGACGAGGGCCTGAGTCTTCAGGTGCTGGATCACCTCGTCGACGGCACGCTCGAAGTGGAAGTACTGGACGAGGTCGGTGCTGAGGTCTACCTTCGCCATGTTTGGAGGGTCGCCTCCGTGGATGCGCCTGCTTCCCTTGACTGCAAATACGCAGAGGCGGTGCTTCTCGGGGTCGCTGAGGCTTGGGAACTCGGCCACGAGCAGATCACCAAAATCTTCGGCGGTGAGCACGCCGCTATGCTTGCCGTCTTGGTCACCGTGCTTCGTGATCATCTGGTCCTTGATGGACTCCCCGGCGCCCTGCACCATCTCGAGGAGCCGAGAGTCCTTGAGCTCGTCTGAGGCTGTGATCCAGCGGTCGATGTCGAAGGAGGGGGCTATCGTCTCTGAGGAGAGGATCTAGTTGACGAACTCGTAGGCGTGGACCGTTCCCTGGTTGCTCTCGTCAGCGTACCTCTTGATGAGGTCGATGTGGGAGTCCTTGCGAGGAAACTCTATCAGGTCAAGGATCTTGCCGAGGTCCGTGAAGGAGATGAAGCCTCCCTGCTTGCCAAAGATGTCGAAGATGCGCATCAGATCGAGGCCTTGGGCCTTGACGTGGGCGTTGATCTTGCTGAGGAGGTCCTCGTAGTCGTGGAGGTTGAAGGGCGACTTGCGGTCGAGCTTTACTTCCTCGGCGGTCTTGCTCTTGCCGGCGTCCTCCAAGAAGATCTGGATGAACTCCATGTAGTCGACGGTGCCGTCCCCTGAGAGGCACTCGAGCTGGAACTGGAGTCCGAGCAGGCAGTCCTCGCTGAAGACGGAGGGGTGGTTGTGCTTCAGGACGTTGATGAGGAGATAGACCTTGATGACTCCCGTGCGGGCCACGTCGAAGGCTTTGAACTGGCGTTGCAAGTCCTGGGTATCGATAGTGACTCCGGTTGACCTGATCTCCTGATGGACCTTGCTGAAGTAGTCGGTGGCCCGCAGGTCTGCCATCCTCGTGGGCTCCGGGCCGGTCGCGGCGGCAGAGGTTCCCGTCTTCTGGTAGTGCTTTTGGGCCTCAGACTTCACCAAGGCGATGAGGTCATCCATGTGGACTTGATCCCCTTTGGTGAAGGCTTTGATGAACATGTCCTGGTTGATGTAGCTGACGCCAAACTTGGCGAGGACGGAGCGGAGGTCGGCGACCTGGATGAATTTCTCCTCCTCCCTCCTGCCTCTGATGCGCCCACAGGACTCGAGCCAGGACCTGAAGACCCGGTCGTTCCTGAGGAGTTTGGAGCAGATCAGCGGCAGAACTCTCCTGTCCGCCTCCTGGAATGCGGTCCCCGCTCTCCTCAGATGGTGGAGCCAAGAGTTGAGGTAGATGATCGTCTTGTTCTTCTGGTTCAGAGCCAGGAATGTCGCAAGCCGCTGCACCTTCTCAGGAGTGACATGCGGCGCGTTCAGAGATTCCACTCGCCTGCAGAAGCTCTCCTTCTCGATCTACTGTGCGAACCTGGTGTAGTGCATCGTCATGTCAATCCCCTACTCCTTCTTCGTTCGGGCCTGCTGCCGCTCCTGCTCGAGCTGCAGCTTCTCCTCCTTCGTCTTCTTTGCAGCCTGGCGCCTCGTCGTCTTGGTCTACTCGTCGGATTGCTCGGCAAAAATGATGCTGAAATCGAGCCCCTTGTAGACCAGAGCCGCCTTGATCTGGGCTAGTGCCTGCTCGACCTCGTCGGTCTCGCGGCTCTCGTGCGGCCTGAAAAGCTTGCCCATGAAGAATGTCAGCTGCAGGACCTTCTCGCCGCTGGCTCCCTCCGGGACGTCCCTAGGCTCGTAATCAGTCTCTGGTAGTGTGAATGGCTCAGACATTGCTTCAAACAGGTAGACGAGGGTATCGTGGTCCACGGCCACGTTGGCCTGCTGGAACGCGTGAGTGAATTGGGACCTGGTGAGGTATCCATCCCCTTCCGTGTCAGCCGAGGCGAGGGCCTGTTGAAGGGCCACCCGCTTGTTCGGGAAGACCAACGTCCGGATGTCATCGAGGATCTCGTTTGGCCTGCTCTGGCTCACTCGCTTGAAGTACTGAATCTCCTCGTGGTAGACCTTCTGGCAGAGCCTCAATTGGATCACGCCAGTGTAGAAGGGGTCCAAGTCGTTCAGGATGGAGTCGACCTCGAGGTCGCTGAAGTGCTCCCCTTGGCCTGCGACCACCTCTTCGAAGTATTAGGTGAAGCGCTCCCTCGTGCAGAAGGATGTGTACGTTTTGCCCTGCACGTTGCCAGTCTGGAGGAAGCCAGCATCGAGACCAGCGCGTCTGATGTGGTTGGCGAACCTCTGGACACTCTTGTTGGGCCACCTCTTCACGCCCTTCATGAACTGCCTCTGGTGCTTGTCGTGGAACTCCTGGATGCTTTTCTCGAATTCGATTTGCGTCGTCCTCAGGGGCTAGATTTGCTGGAACTTCTGCAGGTAGAAGAACGTCTCGGAGACCGAGAGCTTGTCGCTACAGCCTGAGGAGGCGAGGAAGCCCTGGAACTTTGCTCGGTCAGGGAGGTTGAGGATGAGGCGGTAGATTTCTCGGAGGGGCTCGGGGTTCACGTACTTGAGCTCCTTTCTCTAGAGGATGGCCTGCATGAAGAGGGACCTGACCTTGGCGATGTAGCTCTCCTACAGCTGTGCCTGAGAGAAGATTTTGGACGCCGTCTACTGGAGGTTTTGCTGGAACGCCGCCACCAGCTTCCGTCTCCGCCCGGTGACGAGCTCCTCACACTCTTTGTGGATGAACGGCGGGACGATGTCGTCCTGGTGGAGGGCAGGAATTTCGATCTGGACTCGCTCGATGCCGTAGCCACAGATGAAGCCGACCTGGGTGTTGCGGCCCTGCTGGGACTAGGCCGGTCCAAGCTTCAAGGCGACGAGCCACTCGATCCTGGCCTTGAGGTCCCTGTTGTTTGGGTCCGGTGAGATGTTCGGAATGCTCAAGCACCTGAGAGCGTAGCAAGAGGTGTCGCTCCCGGTGTAAATCCTCCTGACCTCCTTGAAGGTCACGTTGCTGGCGGTCTACTCGCGCTTCATGGCAGCGTAGTGCCCTGGACGCATTTGTGCGTGTGGATTGTTGCTCGGGTCCGTCAGCTCGTGTGGAGTGCTCACGGGGTCGAAGAACTTGATGGTCTGGTCCGTGCTCGCGGTGACGACGAGCTGCGACTTCGAGAGGTAGCACATGTCGACGATCGAAGAGTTGTGTGCATTGATTCTCTTGTGGAAGGGCACGCTCCATGGCGGCCGCGACTGGAAGAGCTCGATCAGGTCCCTCTGTAGGTTCCAGATGAGGATCTCGAAAGGATGGCCCCTCTGGCCTCTCGCGTTGTGTTTCTCGTAGGCGCCCTGCTTGCTCTTTTAGAACTTGTTGGAAGAGGGCACAGATTGCTCGGCTGTAGCTGGGAAGGAGCCCCTAGGCGCGTCGTAGTCCAGCTCTTGGAGCTCTTTCTCGCCAGTGATCAGGCAGCAGCTGTGAGGGACGTAGCAGATCGAAGGGGGGTCAGAGTTCTTGTGCCCCTTGAGCTTGGCCAGCAATTGGTAGGCGTTCGCCGCGAGGCTTGATTACTCCGGTGCTGCCGCCTCGTCCTTGCTCTTGTCAGCCCCACCGACGCTCGAGAGGGTGACCACCTGCGGCCCAGACTTTGAGCTGCTGGTGGAAGTCGCCTTCTTGCAGCTGGTGATCCAAACGGTGGAGGTTTTCGGCACCAGGGTCGTGTAGATCAGGATCTCCAAGTCGTCGATGTAAATGAGGTCCTCGACGACGACTTTCGTATTGTCCACCTGCTCGACCTCGGCAGCCTCTTTCTCATCCTTTTGCTCCCCGCTGATGGCGACCCGGACGCCCTTTCTCTTCTTGATCGCGTCTTTCACCCTCTCCGCCTCGAGGCGGACGAATTCTTCGCTGTTGAGGATCACGGTGTAGTCGACGTTGCCGTAATTATCAAAGTTGAGGTCGTTCTCAAGGATCTCCTGCATCTCCACCTCATTGAGGCCGAGGGGCAGGTCGAGCATGAGGCCCACGAATTTGGCCCTCGGCACGACGCTGAGCTCGTTCTTGTCGTTCTCCAAGAAGGTCTTTCGGAGATCATACCCGAGCTCCGCGGCCTTCGTCAGCACGTAGGTGAGCGTCGCCTCCTTCCGGAGTGGACCCTCGCTGAGCTTTGCTCCTGCGCCTGGCCTTCCGCCGGCGGTGCTGTCCTCTGTGGCCTGAGTCTTGAAGGAGCGGACAACCCGCTTGCTCAAGAACTTGCAGAACTCGCGGTAGTCGATCCTCCCATCGGTCCGGGAGACGGTCAAGTTCATCAAGAGCTCGAGGTCCGCCTCAGGAGACTGCAGTTTGTCTCCGAAGAAGATCGTGAGGACCCTTCGGAACTCCTCCTGGGAGCACTCTCCCGTGTCCTTCATGTCGTAGATGCCGAAGGCTTGCTCGGCGGTGATGCCGTGCTCCTGCTCGAGTACCCGGTGCATGCCTACCAGGAGGCCCTGCGCGTACTACAGCTTGCCCTCCTTGATGATCCAGGAGGGCCACATCTTGTCCTGCAGCCCCTCCTCTGCTTTCTTCGTCTAGTCCTCGTCGTCCTTCAAGTGTCCGAAAAACTCCAAGAACTCATCAAGGGAGATGGTACCGCTGCCATCGACGTCGAGGACCCTGCAGATCTTGAAGAGCTCCTCCTCGGTGAGTGAAGGGACCAGATGGACCAGCTTCTGGACGAAGTCCCGGATTTGAACCTCCTGCGTCTCAGGGTGGGTGATGTCTGCAAAGATGCCTCCGACCTCGATGCCCTTCTCGACGGCGATCCGGTCGAAAATCTCCTGGAGAGCCTTGATGCTGTCCACGATGGCTTTTGGGACCAAGTAGTCAGAGTGTCGCAGCTGGATCTTCTTCAGGATGGAGAAGGAGATCGGGTCGATGAAGACGATGCTTCCGTCTACGCAAGAGGTGTTGACGACGAGGATCTGCTGGTTGCTATCCTGCAGGGAGAGAAACCTCGGCTTGGCGCCGCTGAACGTCTGGGTGTAGTACAGGTTGATGTAGTTCTTGCCGGCCTCGTTCGCGCAGACGGCGAGTCTCTTCTGGGGGGCTGACGCACTCTACTCGATGCTCCAGATCTCGAGGATCCAGTTGGCGTTGAGGGTGTAGATGCGCCCGCTGGCCTGATCGCAGACCATATCGATGATCGAGTAGTGCTTGAGAGGCGGCCGTGTGCCCAGGTTGACGGCTGGGAGACTCTTGACGGTGGAAATGTCGTAGCGGCTGAGCTGGTTTTCGCCGTCGAGGCACATGATCTGTCCGAGCTGGTTGATCGTCTGCACGCTCTTCGGAAGCACGCCCTGGACAGGGAACTGGAATTCCTGGAGCAGCGGGTAGAGGTATTTTGTCACGGGTCTCGTCTCGTACCTCCTCTGGATGGTGCGGCAAGCAGCAAGCGACTCGCCGTAGCAGAAGGCGGCCTCGACCATGTGCTCAACGATGACGTCTTTGATGAACTCTGCGATCCCGCGCCGTGCCTGAAGCGCCTTCTCGGTGGTTCGGCCCTCCTTGCCGGGCCTGATGACCGTTGACATCTTCAAGGTGAGCGCGTCGGTCTCCTGCTGCTTTGCCTTCTCCTTCTCTTTTGCTCCCTTGGCGCCTTTGCCTTACCCGAGCGCCAGGACCTCTTTGCCGACCGCGTTGAGGGCCTCGGCTGCCGAGGTGAGCTGGAATCGCCTGTCTGCTGCCGCCTGCCTTCCGAGATGCCCCCTCCAGGCTGCTTGAACGCGTCTCGCGGCCATCGTGTGGGAGGCAAGCGGAGCGGTCTGCTTCCGAGCGTTCGGGCGGACCTGGGCCAAGACGGCATCGTAGTCGACGTACTTGCCGTCGACCTCATCGACCTCGACGAAGCCCCGCTTCTCTAGCTCTAGTTGGTCCTCAACCACGAGATCGAGGCCGTAGTCGGCCAAGATCATTTGGAAATTGTTCAGCGGCAATCGACCGTTGCACCCGTGAGGGGCGTCCGCCTCCTAGAACTCTTCCGCCATCGCTCGCAGGAGCCGCTCTCCCCCTTTCCTGATCTTGTTGCTGAGCCTTTCGATGACCCCAGCGGCCGGCCTGCAACGGGCGATGGTCGTCACGAAATCGGATCGGGGGATCCTTCGCCTTGACTGTGCGTCAAACAAATCGAAGAGGGCCCGAATTTTCGTCTCCTCTGCCCCAGAGCCGCCGTCCTTGGGGGCTTGGGCGTGAACTTGGAAGATCTCCTTGAACTCAGAGTACTGGAGGAATCCAGGTTGCTCTCGTCCGTAGCGTTCGACGAAGCTCTCGAGGCCAGCTGGGTTCTTTCCAGTCCTTGCCTCCGCCTCGAGGGCTTCACAAAACCTGCGGAAGAACTGGTCGAGGCTGGCATCCAGGGCAGTCCTGACGGGAGCGACCCTCGTGACCGCCTCCGGCTGGCGGTAGTAGGCTGACCCCCCTTCGGCCTGGTTGAACCTCTCCAGATCGCCCGCGCGGAGGCCACTTCCTCCGCCGGTAGCGCTCGCAGCGGCGGCCTGTCTGAGGGCGTTCTTCTTGCGGGGATCTCCCCACTTTGCCTCTACGACTTCCTCGATCGGCCTGGAGATGCGCGAGTCTTGGCTCTCCAGGTCGAAGCTCTCCGGCACGGGGTCGGGCTTGCCGGCGGCAGCCTTTCCTGGGGGCTACACTCCGCGCCCCTTTTCCTCGAGCCTTTCTCTGGCGACGTCCCCAGCGCGCATGCCCGCGAGGACGTGGTCGATGGCCATGCTCTCCGCCCTCGACGCAGCGTCCGAGTCTTCCTCCCCGGAACGCTAGGTTTGCTGCGCCGGCGCCTCTTCCTGCTCCCTGGCCCAGGCAAGCGACGGCAAAAATTTCTCTTTGAACTCCCTCAGCGGAATGTAGGGCTCCGTTCCGAGAGTCTGGGCAGCTGCTTCTGGTGGCTCTCTGGCGTGTCTCGCGAACACTCGTTTGATCTCGTGCGCCGAGTACCGTCCTTGGCCCCCGAATTCTCTCACGACCACGTCGAAGTCCTTGAGATGGACCTGACCTTCTCGGCGGGCTTGCGGCTTGCCCATGAGCTGTAATAGGTCGTCCAGAGTCGTTGGCCGCCCCCCTGCGGTCGTCTTGAGGAGCTCCTTGATCTCTGCCTGGACGCGCGCCTGGTCCGCCTCGTCGTCCATAAGCTGGGGAGGCACTCTGTGCTCGGCTGTCGACTGCTCCATTATTGCGCTCATTCCGTCGGGCATGCCGATCCTCTCGTCTCTGCTATCGACCTAGGCCGAGCCAGCATCTGCTTCTCCACTCCTGGCCCCATGGGCCCAGGCCTAGCGCCCGAGGGCGGCCTCTCTCTCCTCCTTGGCCCGCGCTCTCTCCCTGGCAACGTAGGCGTAGTGGTCATAGTCCGTGCATCCCTCAACCAGGTCGCAGAACTCTGTTGGGGAGATCCTACCTCGGCCTGCTTGGTCAAGCATGTGGAAGATGACATCCAGGTCGCGCTCTCTAGGCACAGCTCCGGCCTACCTTAGCACCTCGCTCAGCTCCTGGCGCCCGATGAGGTCCTCGGCGCCACCGCTGCTCTTCTTCAAGCCAAACCATTTTCTGGCGCCAGCACCGACCCTGGACTGGACGCGTGAGACCACCGCTTTGGCCTGACGAACTTCGAGCCCGACGGCCTCAGCCTCAGCTTTGCGAAGAGCCTCGGCCTCCTTCTTGGCAGCCTCGGCCCTCTGTTGCTCCTCCTTCTGGCGTCGCCTCTGCTCCTCCTTCGATGGCACCCTCCGGCCGCCACCCTCTCCTCTTCCAGCTCCGGCCAGGCGCTTCGCCTCGGCCTCCTCCTGTCGCTGGGCTTCCTCCTCGGCGAGCTCGGCCCTCCTGCGTTCCTCGGCGTCGGCTTTGGCCTTTCTCTCGAGCTCGTACTTGGTTGGCCCACGGGCTGGGACCTTCGGAAAGATCCCATGGAGGGACGCTGGTCTCCGAGCGTGTGGTGCCTCCAGGAAGCGGCGGTAGACCACTGTCTGTTGTGTTCGCTGGTCCCACGCATCGAGGGCGCTGATCAGTCGGTCATACTCCTCCGTCGTAAGCGCGGGCTTCAGCCTCGCTGCCGTAAAGGCGGCCTGGAGGTCAGCAAGAGAGATGACTCCCTTTCCCGTCGGGTCGCGAGTCCTGCATGCCGTGAGGAACCTCACTCTGTTGTTTTCGGCGCCCTTCGCGCCTGTTGGAGCTGGCTCAGTGACGAACTCACGGACACGGGCCCAGAGGGCATCTAGGTCCTCGTCTCCGCCGTCCCTTCTCTCGCCGAGCTCATCCTCTCCACCGTAGCTGGTCGGCTTTGCCGCGCCCTTGCCGCTGAGGGCCTCCTTCGCTGCCTTCTTGCTCGCCATACCCTGTCGGAGGGCCAATGCAAAGCCAGGCTCTTTGTCTCTGTTAGATAGAAAAAAACCGCGGTTAGCAATCGCCAGATATAAAGGTTGTGAAATTATTATAATTCTGAACTTACGGTGAGTCTTCGCCCCAGTCGGCGCTGTAATCAGATTCGTCGCCATGGCGGGCCTTCTTGCGGGTCCCTAGGCCTCCGCTGAGTGCCAAGTCCGCTGCTTGGCGCAATTCTTGTCCTGACGACCCTTCCGCTTGCTGGTCGAGTCCGTCAAGCTCTTCTCTTGTAGCTTCCATCTGTTGTTTTTTGGCTCTTAAATATTCAATTTTAAATTTAATTACAAATTAATTCTACAATTTAGGCATCAATCCGCTTGATCCACTATTCAAAAGCCTGAAGATTTAAATTCAAATTATTTCAAAGATTCTTTTGTTCATTTGTGCGGGGTTTTGGGGTTTTGGGG
>ERZ889217.721-NODE-721-length-18918-cov-18.062556_pt1 | contig 18918 bp, 15 predicted proteins | sample MGYA00521098_ERZ889217 | MGnify/ENA primary metagenome ERZ889217 (study PRJEB32303, sample SAMEA104408613) | aquatic metagenome | biome: Brackish water; feature: Pelagic; material: water | place: Baltic Sea | collected 2014-06-10T22:04:00 | depth 2,362 m ... | reverse complement strand
GAGGATACGCCCCAAGTGCTCCGCGAGCGTTTGCCGACCCCCGAGCCTACCGTCTCTTGCGTTGTTTGCCTGATCGCTAATACCAGCCCAGCGGGGTCTCGCTGAGGTTGATGTGGACCTGCTTCGTCTCCAGGAATTCCTCCTGGCCGTGGAGGCTCATCTCCCGGCCATGGCCGCTTTGCTTGTAGCCGCCCCAGGGGGCTTCGACGTAGCAGGGCTGCATCGTGTTGACCCAGACAATCCCGGCCCGCACGGCCTTCACGACCCGCAGGCAGCGAAAGATGTCTCGCGACCAGACCGCGGCGGCCAGTCCGTAGGGGGTGTCGTTGGCGATCTGGACGGCGTCGTCCTCGTCGCTGAACGGGATCACGGTCACCACGGGGCCGAAGATCTCTTCGCGGGCGATCCAGGCGGAATTGTCGCTCTCGAAGATCGTCGGTTCGACAAAGTAACCGTGCGGCAGCGACTCGACCCGTCCGCCCCCGGTCAAAAGCCGGGCCTCCTGCCGGCCCCGCTCAATCGCCGCCAGCACCCGCTCCATGTGTTCCCGGCTCACCACAGGCCCCATCTTCGTGGCCCGGTCGAGCGGGTTCCCCAGCCGGATCCGGGCGGTCTTTGCCTGCATTCGGGCGATGAACTCAGAGGCGATCTCCCGCTGCACGAGCACCCGCGATCCTGCCGAGCAGATCTCTCCCTGGTTGATAAAGACGCCGAACAGGGCCCCGTCGGTGGCGGCGTCGAGGTCACAATCGGCAAAGAAAATGTTGGGCGACTTGCCACCTAATTCGAGTGACACCTTCTTGAGATTTGACCGGGCCACGCCGTGGAGCACCTCGCGGCCGGTCTCCGTGCCCCCTGTGAAGGCGATCTTGTCGACCTCCATCGACTCCACCAGCGCCCGGCCGGCTACGGGTCCGTCTCCAGTGACCACGTTGAACACCCCGGGAGGCAAGTCCGGCACGTGCTCCCGGATCAGCCGGGCGAATTCGAGCATCGTCAGGGGCGTCTGCTCGGCCGGCTTGAGCACCACGGTGCAGCCGGCTGACAGCGCCGGCCCGAGTTTCCACATCGCGAGCAAGAGCGGATAGTTCCAGGGCACGATCAGCCCCACGACACCGATCGGCTCCTTGAGCGTGAGGTTGATCGCGTTGTCGGGTACGGAGAATGTTTCTCCGTGGATCTTGGTCGCGAGGCCGCCGTAATACTCCAGACAGGTCGCGGCGTCTTGGACGTCGAATTCGCTCTCGACGATCGGCTTGCCACAGTTGCGGGTCTCGAGTTCGGCGAGGGCCGCGGCATGCTCTCGGACGACTCGCGCCATCTCGAACAGGATTCGGCCGCGGGCCTGGGCGGTCGTCGTTCGCCAAGGACCCGAGTCGAACGCCTCGCGGGCAGCTTGGATAGCGATCGCTACATCGGCGGCAGACGACTCGGCCACCGTCGCGAGTTCCGCGCCGGTCGCGGGATCAATTATCCGGCGGGTCGCCGCCGTAGCGATCCACTCATTGGTGATGAAATTGCCATATTCCATCGGGCATTCCTCCGGAGTGGGGGAAATCCTGGCGAATAAGACTCGCATCGAGAGTTCCGAACCCGCCGCGAGGCTACAATAGGCGGATTATGGTAGCAGCAATGAAAAATCGTGATCGAACCCAAGTGAAGAACATTTTGGTCATCGGTGCCGGCGGCGTCGGCGCGTCGATGGCGTCGATCGCCGAGACCCGTTCATTCTTCGACTCCTTCGTGCTCGCAGATGTCAGCAAGTCTCGGCTGGAGGCCGTGATCGCGTCACTCGACGACCCGCACCGGTTTTCTTCGGCAGTCGTCGATGCCAGGGATTCCGCCAAGGTGGCGGAACTCGCCCGTAGTGTGAAGGCCGACGTGATCGTCAACGCCTGCGACCCGCGGATCAACGAGTCGATCTTTGCCGCTGCCTTTGAGGCCCGCTGCTGTTACCTCGACCTGGCGATGAACCTGAGCCATCCCCACCCGACGAATCCTTATAGCGAGGTGGGGGAGCCGCTCGGGGCGGGGCAGTTGTCGGCCGACGAAGCCTGGCGGCAGGCAGGGCTGCTGGCGCTGGTGGGCATGGGGGTTGAGCCGGGCCTGAGCAACATCTTTGCCCGGTACGCGGCCGATCATCTGTTCGACACGATCGATGAGATCGGAGTTCGCGACGGGTCAAACCTGTCAATCGACGGTTTTGACTTCGCCCCTACGTTTTCGATCTGGACCACGATCGAGGAAACCCTCAACCCGCCATTGGTCTGGGAGCGGGATCGGGGCCTGTTCACCACAGAGTGCTTCAGCGAACCGGAGATTTTCCACTTCCCGGCCGGGATCGGCGCCCACGAGTGCGTCAATGTGGAGCACGAGGAGGTAGTGCTGATCCCCCGTGAGATCGACTGCGGTCGCGTGACGTTCAAGTATGGACTGGGTGCCGAATTCGTAGATTGGCTCAAGACGTTCGCCTACCTCGGTCTGGACAGCAAGCACAAGATCCGAGTCGGCGATGTGTCAGTCGCCCCGCGGGACGTGCTGGCGGCCGTGCTTCCCAACCCGGCGAAGCTCGGACATCTGATGCACGGGCGCACCTGCGCGGGCACTTGGGTCAAGGGAACGCACGGCGGTGAGCCGCGGGAAATCTACCTGTACCACGTCGCTGACAACGAGACGACGATGCGGCAGTGGGGCTCGCAGGCGGTGCTCTGGCAGACGGCGGTCTGCCCGGTCGTAGCGCTCGAACTGCTGGCAACCGGTGCCTGGGAGGGCACGGGTGTTCGCGGCCCTGACGCCTTCGATGCTGTGCCCTTCCTGAACCTGCTCGGTGACTACAACACGCATCATGGCATGGTCGAGATGGGACCCGGCCTCTGGCCGAGCCCGCGAGCGACCGGACAGCGGGGCTGGGATCGACCCGTTCGGCGAGCGATCGTTCCAGGGGTTTAAGGCAGGGGTTTAAGGCGGGCGTTGAGGCCAGCTGGTGAACTCAGGCGTCTCACTCGTGCGAAATCTTCTCATCGTGCTCGGTGACCAGCTGGATCGCAGCAGCGTGGCCCGCGACGGCTTCGACCCGAGCTGCGATGCCGTCTGGATGGCGGAAGTAGCCGAGGAGTCAACCCATGTCCTGACCCACAAGGCCCGGATCGCGGTGTTTCTTGCCGCGATGCGACACTTTCGCGACTCGCTCCAAGCTAAAGGGATTCGCGTCGACTACACCGAACTCGCCCCGAAACGGCGGGCCGGGGAGGCCGAATCGCTCGCCGCAGCCCTGGCGGTGAGCCTTAAGACCATGCGGAAAGCTGGCCGCGGCCCGGAGAAGCTGGTCGTGGTCGAGCCGGGTGAATGGCGGGTGAGGGCGAGCCTCACCGAGGCTGCTCGCACGGCGGGCATCCCGCTCGAGATCCTCACTGACCATCACTTCTTCACCACCGTCGACGATTTTGCGGCGCATGCCCGGGGCCGCAAGCAGCTTCGGCTCGAATACTTCTACCGCCCATTGAGGGAGAAGTTCGGTGTTTTGATGGACGATGACGAACCGGCCGGGGGCCAGTGGAACTACGACGCCGAGAATCGCAGTGGCTTTCCCAAAGCAGGCCCGGGAAAGCTCCCAGCCCCACGCCGGTTTACTCCAGATCAGGTGACCCGGGGCGTACTCGATCTGGTGGCAAAGCGGTTTGCCTCGCACCCGGGCTCGCTCGACGACTTCGACTGGCCGGTCACACCGGCCGATGCCCAGGCAGCCCTCGACGATTTTCTTGCCCACAGGCTCGCTCAGTTCGGTCGCTATCAAGACGCAATCTGGACCGGCGAGCCGTGGCTGTGGCACGCCCGGCTCTCGCAGGCGATGAACATGAAACTGCTCGACCCGCGGGACGTGGTGGCAGGGGCGGAGCGGGCCTGGCGGGCGGGCAAGGTGCCACTCGCCGCGGCCGAGGGTTTTATCCGGCAGGTACTTGGCTGGCGGGAGTATGTCCGCGGCATCTACTGGCACCTGATGCCCGAGTATCTCGACCGCAACTCGCTCGGGGCCGAGGCTCCGCTGCCGAGCTTCTACTGGACTGCCAAGACAGAGATGAACTGTCTCCGTGATGCGATCGGACAGACGCTCCGCTTCGGCTACGCCCACCACATCCAGCGGCTGATGGTGACGGGACTGTTCGCGATGCTCGCAGGAGTGAAGCCTCAGGAGGTGCACCGCTGGTATCTGGCTGTCTATGTGGATGCCGTCGAATGGGTCGAACTGCCCAACACGCTTGGCATGAGCCAGTTCGGTGACGGTGGGGTGATGGCCTCAAAGCCTTACTGTGCCACGGGGGCCTACATCGACCGGATGAGCAATGCCTGCAAGGGTTGCCGCTACGAACCCAAGAAGGCAACTGGCGCCGATGCCTGTCCGTTCACCACGCTGTACTGGGATTTTCTCGCCCGTCACGAGAAACTGCTGGCAAAAAATCAGCGGATGTCGATGCAACTCAAGAATCTGACCCGCAAGGACAAGGGTGAACTCGGAGCCATTCGCCGCCAGGCCGACGAGCTCCGCGGCCAGCTGTCATAGCGAGTGGTGGCAGAAGCTGCCGGCCGATGGCAGCCAGGATGTCACTGGGGCTGCGGGGTCGGCAGGAGTTCGATCGGAGGACCGGTGTCGACCGTCGGGGACGACCGGTCGGTCCCTGCCTCAGCGGCAGGTTCCTCGGCGGTTGCCAACACGCTCCGGGTGCCGTCGGATGCTTGATCGACGGGAAGCGACGGCTGCGGTGGGGCCGGTCGTGCTGAGGGAGCGGTGGCAACGGCTCGTGCGGGCGGCGGGGCAGTGGCAGAAACCATTGTTTGTGGGGCAGGGGCGGCTCGTGCGCCGATCACCGGGGGCGGGACCGACCATCCGATCACTGGAGCTTGTCCGGCGACAAGCGGCGGCTGACCATTCAGCGGCACACCGGCCCGGCGCATCCGCCGTACCGTCGCCGGCCGGGGTGGGGGAGGCACCGGCACGAGCGGTGCGATCTCGGCCACCCGGGCCTCGGCCCGAGCCGTCCGGGCTTCCGCGATCGACTTTCGAGCGTAAGCCCGTTCGGCAGCCCGGTTGATGATCCGCTCGGCGCGCGGAGGCCGAGCCTGAGCCTGGGCTGTGCCCGGAGAGAGCGGGGTAAAAATCGCCAGCATGATTGGCAGCAAGGCTGGAGAGCATGAAGCCAGCAGAAATCGTCGGCACGGGGGCGGCATGGCAGTGGCTCCAGGAATTTGCGGCCGAGGTGGCAACGCTGCTTGGGGGGGAGTGGGGCGGCCGGCAACCGCGATTGCCGAACCGTGCAAATTGTGCCTAAAGTATCGCAGAAACCGCAACTATTCCCTCGAGTCGTCGATGACTTCCTACAAACTGACCCACCTCCGCCAGCTCGAGGCCGAGAGCATTCACATCATCCGGGAGGTGGCGGCCGAGTTTGACAACCCGGTGATGCTCTATTCGATCGGAAAGGATTCGGCGGTGATGCTCCGTCTGGCGGAAAAGGCTTTTTATCCAGCTAAGCCCCCCTTTCCGCTGATGCACATCGACACCACCTGGAAGTTTCAGGAGATGTACAAGCTCCGGGACGAATATGTCGCCCAGGAACTCGGCTTCAAGCTGATCGTTCACGTCAACGAGGAGGGTCGGGCTCAGGGCATCAATCCGATCACGCACGGCAGCAAGGTGCACACCGACGTGATGAAGACCCAGGCCCTTCGCCAGGCCCTCGACAAGTATCGATTCGATGCCGCCTTCGGTGGGGCCCGCCGCGACGAGGAGAAGAGCCGGGCCAAGGAGCGGGTGTTTTCCTTCCGCGACGAGTTCCACCGCTGGGATCCCAAGAATCAGCGGCCTGAGCTCTGGAATCTCTACAACACGAAGGTGCGAAAGAATGAGAGCATCCGGGTGTTCCCACTCTCAAATTGGACCGAGCTCGACGTCTGGCAATACATCCATGTGGAGCGGATTCCGCTCGTGCCGCTCTACTTCGCCGCCGAGCGGCCGATCGTCTGGCGGGACGGCGTGATGATCATGGTGGATGACGACCGGCTGCCGATGAAGCCGGGAGAGAAGCCCGAACTGCGGCGGGTGCGGTTTCGCACACTCGGCTGCTACCCGCTCTCGGGTGCCGTGGATTCGACCGCCACCACCCTTCCGGAAATCATCCAGGAGATGCTGCTCACAACGTTCTCCGAGCGGCAGGGCCGGCTGATCGACTCTGACGAGGCCGGCAGCATGGAAAAGAAAAAGAAGGAGGGGTATTTCTAGCCGCCGCCATGTCCCATCAATCAGCTCTGATCGCCACCGACATCGATGAATATCTCGCGCAGCACGAGCGCAAGGAACTGCTGCGGTTCATCACCTGCGGCAGCGTCGACGACGGTAAGAGCACCCTCATCGGCCGGCTGTTCTATGAGTCAAAAATGATCTACGAGGATCAGCTCGCCGCGATCAAAAAAGACTCCACTCGGTATGGCACGACCGGCACGGAGGTCGATCTCGCGCTGTTCACCGATGGCCTGGAAGATGAGCGTCAGCAGGGGATCACGATCGACGTGGCCTACCGCTACTTCTCGACCGACAAGCGAAAATTCATCATCGCCGACACTCCCGGCCATGAGCAATACACCCGGAACATGGCCACGGGGGCCTCGACGGCCGACCTCGCGATCATCCTGATCGATGCCCGGCACGGCGTGCTGTCGCAGACCAAGCGGCACTCGTTCATCGTGTCGCTGCTGGGCATCAAGCACATCGTGGTCGCCATCAACAAGATGGATATCGTCGGCTACGACGAGGCGGTGTTTACCAGGATCAAGCAAGACTACGTCGATTTCGCGACCCGGCTCGAACTGCCCGATGTTCATTTCATGCCGATCTCGGCCCTCAAGGGAGATAATGTCGTCGTCCCCAGCCCGAACATGCCCTGGTACTCGGGCTCGCCGCTGATGCCGCTGTTGGAGACGGTCTACATCGGCTCCGACCGCAACATGGAGGACTTCCGGTTTCCAGTGCAGTTGGTGCTCCGGCCAAATCTCGACTTTCGCGGCTTCGCCGGCACGATCGCCAGCGGCATCATCCGCACCGGGGATGAAATCATGTCGCTCCCCTCCCGAAAGCGGAGCCGCGTCAAGAGCATCGTGACCCTCGACGGTGAACTGGAGGAGGCCTTCGCGGCCCAGTCGGTCACGCTCACGCTCGAAAACGAGATCGACTCCAGCCGCGGCGACATGCTGGTGCGGCCCGGCAACGTGCCTAAGGTCGATCACCGCTTCGATGCGATGGTGGTCTGGATGGCAGAGGAGCCGTTGGTGCCGGGCAAGGAGTATCTGTTCAAACAGACCACGAGACTGGTGCCGGGCCGGGTGGGCACGCTCCGCTACCGGGTCGACATCAACTCCCTCCACCGCGAACCGGCCCCCACACTCACCCTCAACGAGATCGGCCGCTGTGGGATCACACTCACAAGCCCGATCGCCTTCGACGCCTACCGCCGCAACCGGGCCACTGGCGGCTTCATCATGGTCGACCGCGTGACCAATGCCACGGTGGCCGGCGGGATGATTCTCGACCGAGAGCCGGAGGATGGCAGACGCGACCACTGGCAGGACGAGCCGGCCGTGGCCGATCAGGAGGCAGCAGCTGACGACGTCCGGCCCGAAGAGCGGGCGGCACGATTCGGTCAATCGCCGGTGACCATGCTCTTCACCGGGCTGCCAGGATCGGGCAAGACGTCACTGGTACGGGCCGTGGAGCGGCGGCTCTTCGATGCGGGGCACGCCGTGGCGGTACTGGATGGCCAGGGCATGCGGCAGGGTATTTCCCGCGACCTCGGCTTCTCGGCCGACGAGCGGAGCGAGAACTTGAGGCGGAGCGCCGAGGTCGCCCGACTGTTCAACGAGTCCGGGCTGATCTGTCTGGCGGCTTTTGTAGCTCCCGATGCAGCCGTTCGTGAGAAGGTGGCGGAGCGGATCGGCGTTGAGCGGTTCTTGGTCGTGCATCTCTCCGCTCCGGTGGAGACCTGCCGAGAACGGGATGTCAGCGGCGTCTATGCCAAGGCCGATGCCGGCCAGATCAACCACTTTCCTGGCGTAAGTGCCCCCTACGAGCCACCGGCTCGGCCTGATCTCGTGCTCCCGACCCACGAGTGGTCACTCGCCAGAAGTGTCACGGCCGTCATGACTCTGCTCGAGGAGCGGGGCGTGCTCGGCTAGGCCGGAGCTGGACACTGGTGCTACTTGCTGCGACCGTCCCGGCCTTCGCCCAGTCGGAGGAGTCCCCTTCGGCTGCGTGGCTCCGCAGAGTCGCTAGCGTCTGCCAACGCCGTCTCCCCTGATGGACCGAGGCCTGCCACCACAGGCTGGGATCGCGCTTCAGTGACACAGGTGCTGCGGTCAGTCAGACTCGATTTTTCGGCTGCGTTGAGGATGCGGGGTTGGGCTGAGTAGAATCGAAATTCGTGGGGCATCGCGACTTCTGGGCCCTGCTTGGAGACCAGCATGACTGCCAACCGCACATTCGCCATCCGCCACCTCGTTGCCGTTGCCCTGCTTGGTGGCGTCGCCTGGACAGCGGGGTGCGGCTCCCGCCAGGGCGGCGGGGGCGGGGCGGCCCGCAGCGGGCCTCGACTCGAGCCTGTCCGAGTAATCGCCTTTGATGAATCCCAGGCGGTTCTCCAGGGCATCGCCGACGGGACGGTGGTCGGCACAGTCGTACAAAATCCCTTTCAGTACGGCACTCGTAGCATCCAGACACTTCATGCCCTCCGGCAGGACTCACCCAACGCCGTACCGAAATCCCGATTCGTCAACATCCCCGCCCGCGTCGTGCTCCGAGACGCCGCGCGGCAGGAGTTTGCCGGTGCGGAGGTCGTTCCCGTCGAGGCCTTTCGGGCGGAACTCGCAGCGCTGCTCGCGGCCGCGGCCGCCGCGCCGGCGGCCACCGCGGGACCAGAGTATGCCTTCATCACCAATGGCGTGGCCGACTTCTGGACGATCGCCAGGGCCGGAGCGGAAAAGGCGGCGGCCGATCTGGGGGTGCGGGTGGCGGTGATCATGCCGGCTTCGATCACCGATCAGACCCGCAAGATCGAAGATCTGTTGACCCGGGGCTCCGACGGGATCGCCATCAGCCCGATCAATCCGGCCAACCAGGGGGAGATCCTGGCAAAGGCCGCTGCGGCCACGAACCTCATCACCCACGACAGCGACGCCCCTGATTCGCCGCGACAGGTCTACATTGGAATGGACAACTACGAGGCCGGCATGGTCTGCGGCAAGTTGGTGAGGGAGGCGCTGCCCGAGGGAGGCAAGGTGATGCTGTTCATCGGCCGGCTCGATCAGGACAATGCCCAACGCAGACGCCAAGGCTGCATCGACGGGATCCTGGGTCGCGATCCCGATCCTACCCGCCGGGATGATCCCGGCATCGTGCTGACGAGCGTGGAAAAAAAGTATGAAATCCTCGGCACAATGACCGACCAGTTCGACCGGGCCAAGGCCAAGGCCAACGCCGAGGACGCGCTGCTCCGCCACCCCGACATCGCCGCCATGGTGGGGCTGTTTGTCTACAACCCGCCGCTGATCATCGAGGCACTCGAGCGGGCCGGCCGACTCCCTCCACCGGTCGCCCCGTGAGCCAACCCATGCCGCCGCTCGTCGAGGCCCGTGGCATCGGCAAACGGTTTCCCGGGGTGCGGGCGCTCGATGACGTTTGCCTCACGATCGGCCGGGGAGAGGTGCTGGCGCTGATTGGCGAGAACGGGGCCGGCAAATCGACGCTGCTCAAGATCCTGGCCGGTGTCTGCCCACCAGACGAGGGCAGGCTCGCGGTGGACGGGAGAGACGCAGCCTTTAGTGGCGTCCACGACGCGCTCGCGGCCGGGATCGCGCTGATTCACCAAGAGCTCAATCTCGCCGATAATCTCGATCTGGCTGGGAACATCTTTCTGGGTCGCGAGCCGCGACGCGGGGGCTTCTTCCGCTCGGCCGCGATGTACCGTGAGGCGGCAGACTGGCTGCGGCTGGTAGGCCTCGACCTCGACCCCGCCACGCCCCTGGTCGACCTGCCACTCGGCCGGCAGCAGCTCGTGGAAATCGCCAAGGCCCTTTCCACTCGGGCCCGGCTTCTGATCATGGATGAGCCGACCAGCTCGCTCTCGACTCGGGAGGCCGAGACGCTCTTCGGTGTGGTCCGAGACCTGCGGGCTCAGGGAGTGAGCGTGATCTGGATCTCGCATCGTCTGGGTGAGGTCATGGAATTGGCGGATCGCGTGGTCGTGCTCCGAGACGGCCGCAATGCCGGGGAGATCACCGACCGGTCGCAGATCGATCACGACACGATGATTCGCATGATGGTGGGCCGTGACATCGACAGGCTCGTGCGGCGGCCCAGCCATGCGCCAGGTGACGTGGTGATCGCAGTGACTGGCCTTCGAACTCAAGCCCATCCGGGGCATGCCCTGTCGTTTTCGGTGCGGGCGGGTGAGATCGTGGGAATCACCGGCCTCGTGGGAGCCGGCCGCACGGAACTCTTGACTGCGCTGTTCGGCGTCACACCGCCGGTGGCCGGTTCGATCGCAGTCTCGGGCCGGCGGCTCACGCCTCGATCACCGCGGGACGCGATCCGGGCTGGGCTGGCATTGGTGCCCGAAGACCGCAAGCAGCAGGGCCTCGTGCTGGAGATGGGGGTGCGGGAGAATATGTCGCTGGCATCCCTCAGAAGTGCCAGCCGCGGCGGCTTCATCGATTTTGCCGCTGAGCGGCGACTGGCCACCGCCATGATCTCCCAACTCCGGATCAAGACGCCGAGCGATCAGCAGGTGGTGCGGTTTCTATCGGGCGGCAACCAGCAAAAGGTTGTGCTCGCCAAATGGCTGGCACGGCAGCCAAGACTGCTCTTGCTCGATGAGCCCACGCGGGGCATCGACGTGGGGGCAAAGGCGGAGATCTACGACGTCCTGCACCGGCTCGCGGGCGAGGGGCTGGCGGTGCTATTCGTGTCGAGCGAGATGGAGGAGATCCTGTCGCTGGCTGATCGCGGGCTGGTCATGCACGAGGGAAGGCTGGCGGGGGAACTGGCCCGGGACCAACTCAGCGAGGAGAACGTGATGCGACTGGCAGCGGGAGCGGTCGGGAGGATTTCCGCATGAGTCGTCTGGCCACACTTGGCAAACTTGTAGGGGCACTCGGCGCGAAGAAAGTCCTGGGTATCTCCTGCCTATTGGCGGTGGTCTGCCTCTATACGGCCCTGGCCAGCGACAACTTCCTCAGGGTGGGCAACCTGGAAAACCTGGTCCATCGCACCGCGCTGTTCGGCATCCTCTCGATCGGCGTGGCATTTGTCATCATCACCGGGGGGATCGACCTCTCGATCGGCTCAGTGGTGTGTCTGGTGGGAGTGCTTCTGCCGTGGCTGCTCGTCGAGCACGGCTGGAGCGTGCCGGCGGCGGTGGCCTTCGTGCTCGGACTGGGGGCCGCGATCGGGCTCGGGCACGGTCTGCTCGTCACCAGGCTCGGACTGCAGCCGTTCGTGGTGACGCTCTGTGGCCTGCTCATCTACCGGGGGGTGGCCCGCGGTCTTACGCAGGATCAATCACAGGGATTCGGCACCGGCTTCAAGGGATTGCGGGCCCTGGCGACGGAGCGGTTTCCGATCTTCGGCGAAGGGGCCTTCAAACTGCCCGCCACGACGCTCGTGTTTCTCCTGATCGCGGTAGCCGCGGCGGTGTTGCTCAATCGGACGATCTGGGGGCGGTATCTCCTGGCCCTGGGACGAAGCGAGCAAGCCGCCCGCTATTCTGGGATCAACACTGATCGGATGAAGTTGCTCGCCTACGTCATTTCAGGCACATTGGCTGCCCTGGGCGGGATGCTGTTTGTGCTCGACATCAATGCCGCCCAGCCCAGCGACTTTGGAAATTTCTATGAGTTGTATGCGATTGCGGCCGCGGTGCTCGGTGGCTGTTCACTCCGAGGCGGTGAGGGCTCGATCCTGGGGCTCATGGTCGGTTCGGCTCTGATGGTGGTGCTTTCGAACATGATCAATCTCGTCCACCCGCGGTATCAGAATGTGGAGTTTGCGATCATTGGCGGCGTCATCCTGGCCGGTGTGATCGCTGACGAACTGGTGCGGTGGGTGGCCCGACGTCGTCCGCGGGGAGAATCGGCATGAGCTGCGATCAGGGACGCACGCCGTGGGGCCGACTGATGCTATTTGTCGCGGCCCTTGCCGCGGGCGTTGCGATTGCGGCCGAGACCACGTTCCCAGCCACCGATACTGCAGTGGTTCGTTGGGAGAAGGAGATCGTGGCGCTCGAGGCTCTAGACCAGACAGAAGTCGATCCGGCAGAAGCGATCCTGTTTATCGGTTCGTCGAGCATTCGGCTCTGGGATACGCTGGCGGCCGATCTCAAGCCCTGGCCCGTGATCCGGCGGGGTTACGGTGGGGCCCGCTACCGCGATCTCTGTCATTTCGCCTCTCGGCTGGTGGCGGCCCATGATCCCCGCGGGATCGTGGTGTTCGTGGCCAACGACATCACGAGCCCGACCGACTCGCCATCGGCCGAGCAGGTGATGCTCGACGTGCGGGCGACACTCGAGGCGATTCGAGCCTGCCATCCTGCCGTGCCGGTCTTGTTTGTCGCCGTCACGCCGACTGAATCACGATGGAAAGCCTGGCCGCAGATCGAGCAGCTGAACGAGGCCCTGGCAGGTCTGGCAGCCACCGAGCCCGAAACCTGCTTCATCGCCACAGCGGATCGGTTTCTCGACCCGGCCACGGGCCGGCCAAACCCGAGCCTGTTTCAAAACGACAAACTCCACCTGAGCCCTGCCGGCTATCGAATCTGGGCCGAGTTGATCTCCGCGGCCCTCGAGGCAGAACTCGGCGCGGCGGCCGGCAACGCCGCAGGGATCATGGCCCCCGGGCTGTAGCCTGGGGGATGTGGGCTGTCTGCGGCAGGCCTCCCCGGTGCTGCACGTGGAGGTCGGCGGGGCGATAGCCTGCCGCCGCGGCCGTCTTGCTTCGAAAATCCAAACCTGCCAAGGTCGTACCTTTCAGCCAGGGGGCTCTTCGGTGGTCGCCATCATGTGTCAGTCGCCTGCACCGATTCTCATCATCACCGGCATGCACCGCTCGGGCACGTCGGTTGTCGCCGCTGCCTTGGCATCGGCCGGTCTTCACGTGGGCTCACGGCTGATGCCGGGCGGCCGGGGCAATCCCCGGGGCCACTTCGAGGATCTCGATTTCGTCTCGCTGCACGAACGGATCCTGCGTGCCAATGGAATCGGCACCGAGGGGTTCACGACTGCGACGGAGATCCCGGTGCCTCCATCGCTGGCGGACGAGGCTGTCCTCCTCGTCGAGCAGCGGCGACTCGGTCAGACACTCTGGGGCTGGAAGGATCCGCGGACGACGCTGTTTCTCGAGTGGTGGGCCCGGCTGCTGCCTGAAGCCCGGTTCCTGCTCTTGTTTCGCGGTCCGGCCGAGGTGATCGATTCTCTGTTTCGTCGGGGGGATGACACGTTCTCGCTCAATCCCGGCTTTGCGCTCGATGTCTGGTCGGCCTACAACCGTCGGATCCACGACTTTCAGCGGGCCTATCCCGACCGCTGTCATCTGGCTGCCGCCGAGACGGCCGTGGCTGATCCGCGGAGTCTGGTGGCCGCCGTCCGAGATCGATGGGGGTTTCCGCTCGGGGAGCCGGCAGGCGTGGCCGACCCGCACCTGTTTCGGCACCGACTCGACCTAAGTCGCCGCAGCCTCGTGGCCCACGGCCGGCCCGCCGCCCTGGAGCTCCATGCCACCCTGCTGGCCGCCGCCGGGCTCCCGCCCGACCCGAAGACTGAGCAGCCGCGGGATCCGGTGTCGCTGGCAATGGCAGAGTGGGCCCGCGGATCGAGCCTCGAGTCGCGTGCGAGCACAGCCGAGACGGAACTGGCCGAGGCCAGAGCCCGGGCTGAAACACTGGCCCAGGAATTAGCCGCAGCCCGGCGGGAACTCGCGCGGCTCGAGTCGGCAGAGCGGCGGTCTTCCAGGAGGCCGCTGCCCGCCCGGATCTCGCGGGAAGCCCGCCGGTTGGCCCGCCAGGCAGGCTGGTTCGGCTCCGATGTCGCCAGGGCCAGACCCGTCCCCGAGGCCACCCCCCGCGGCTGGCAGTGAGTGGGCTAGCCGACTGACGGATCCTGCCCTGTTGCCGGCCGTGGCTGTTTGAAAGCCGCCGCTCGAACCCCGAGAATCCTCGACTGCCGAACAGGAATGCCGCATGGTCGCCTCGGGAGCCACGATCGCACATGAAGGCCTTGCTCCTCGAGGCTCCCGGCCGGCTGGTCTATCGAGACGTGCCTGCGCCTGAGCCGGCTCCGAACGAGGTGCTCGTCGCAGTGCGGGCCTGCGGCATTTGTGGCAGCGATGTCCACGGCCTGGACGGTAGCACCGGTCGTCGCATCCCCCCGCTCATCATGGGGCACGAGGCCGCTGGGGTGATCGCGGCTACCGGCGCTGAGGTGATTGATTGGGAGATTGGCGAACGCGTCACCTTCGACTCGACCATCTATCGGCTCGATGATTGGTTCACCCATCGGGGCCTCCCGAACCTCAGCGATGGCCGGATGGTGCTCGGGGTGGCCCCCGGGGACTACCGCCGCGACGGCTGCTTTGCCGAGTTCGTGGCTGTGCCGCAGCACATCCTGTATGCGATTCCCGACGGAGTGAGCTTCGAACAGGCCGCCCTGGTCGAACCGGTCGCGGTGGCGTTGCACGCGTTGCGACTGGTGCCGATCGAATCAGGCGACGTGGCCCTGGTCATGGGCGCCGGCATGATCGGCATCTGCCTCGTGCAGGCGCTGCGGGCGGCCGGTTGTTCCTGTGTGGTGGTCGCCGACCTCGATCCGGCCCGGCTCGAGCCCGGACTCTTGAAGGTGTTGCTGACTCCCTGACGGATGCGGGACTCAGGGCTCGGCCTTGGGAGCGGCGGCAAATTCAGCAGCTGAGATCCGCTTGAGCGAGCCGTCTTGGAAGAGCACCCAGCCTCCATCGGTTGCGGCTGCTGTCTGAAACGCGATCACCGTACCGGCGGCCTCGGGGCCCTCGGCAAGCTTCGTGCCCCAGATGTACTGGATCTGGCCCGATCGGATGAAGTAGTCAGCACCGAGGTGGACGGCCGAAATGATTGGGGCCGCGGCCTCCTGGGTCGTGGACTGCCCGCTCTCCTTCGCCGACTCGAGAAACGCCTTCAGATCGAGCAGACCACCATCCGGCGGGAAGACCTCTCCCTTTTCCCCTGAGCTGCATCCGCCGACTGCGGCCATTCCGATCAGGATCGCGGCAAAGCTCCCGATGATCCAGTCACCCGATCCCAGCCAACTGGCCGGACCTTGGCTGCAGCCTGCGAAACAGTGCGGTTCTTCCGGCGTCACTAGAGTCCCTCCGACTCGCCACCATCGCGGCTGCCGACAGCTTGCCACACGGCAAAGTCGACGTTGTCATTGACAAACCGGGTCGAGGCATCACCAAACGCCACGCTAACGCCACCCGGATGGTAGCTCGAGGCGGCGATGTGGGCCTGCGAGTAGTTTGTCGAGCCGCAGTTCCACCGCTGGCCGCCCGGAGACGGTGCGTTCCAGTTGGGAGGCAGAGTATGCGTGTACATGAACGTGAACGGGAAGTCACGATGCAACTGGTTGCCGGTGTAGATGATCGTCTGGGTAGCGGTACGGTCGCCGGTGGTGCCACATTGCCGAACCCCTCGGCCATCTCCAAGCTGTGCTCCAGAAAAGGCCGTGCTGCCGATGTAGGCCGAAGTGTGGTCGCGACTACTGGACTGCCAGTCAGTAGTTCCCCGCATCACTTCCCCAAACATGGCGGTCTTAGACATTCCATCGCCGATCTTGGCGATCTTAAAGCCCTGCATGACCGATCCTGAAGGGGGGTCGGGGATCGCGAACATGCCGTCGATCGGTGTCCCGCCCCGCATGTTGGATCCGCCAACACATGCCATGTAGTTTGAGCGACCCGATGGAAGCGATGTGCCCCAGGACGGCACACTGCCCGTGGAGGGGTCGGACGGACAGCGGAACGAGGTTACTTGTTGCGTCCGGGCGGCCGCGTTTGCGTTCGCCTTCGCCGGAATGCCCGAAGAAATCGGCGCATCGTCATTGGTGCCGTAATTCAGATCAAAGAGCCTGAAGCCAGATGACTCCTCGAAGTAGGGCATGATCATGACCAGTGGCGGTGCCGAGTTTTGCGACGCGGGAGGCACGGTAATCGTTCTGCCGCGGTTGTCGGTCGCGACCTTCGTAAACCGGCGGGGCGGCAGCCGCCTGTTGGCCGCCTCATAATTGAGCGCGGCCAAGGCTACCTGCCGAACATGGTTGCCACACTGAATCCTGCGGGCACTCTCCCGGGCACTCTGCACCGCCGGGAGCAACAGGCCGATCAACGTGGCGATGATCGCGATCACCACCAGGAGTTCGACCAAGGTAAACGCCGCTTGTATCCGCCGGCGGTTCACGAGTTCATGGCTTCGCATTGCACCCACCTTACTACCGGATGAAAGGATATGGATAAAGACTGAGAGAAGGGACAACCTCCGAGGGTGCGGCCCGCGTCTTTACGCAACCCTCTCTCGTTCCCGCGCTTCGTTGAATCCTAGTGAACGGTTGAGTCCCGGGCAAAGCCGTTTGCCAGGGGTTTGCCCCCGACGAATCGAGGGGCCGTCCGCCCGACTGGGCATGGCTTTCTGCCGTCATCCACGCAGTCGCACATAGCTACCCTGCTCCGGGGACCCAGCGACTGCCATGATAAAACCGAAACGCTGCCCACTTGACTGCTCGTGAACGGTTTCTTAAATTCCTGTTATGCGGAACTGGGTTACGTCGCTCCTATCCCTGGGGCGGCGAAAAGATTCGGATTTGTGATTGATTTCTGAAAGGGCCGCTACTGGCGCTGCACGATTGATGACGTAGTCGGTCGGATTCGATCTACCGGATCCGATGGCTGGTTCAGTCGAGCTCCCAGAGCATTCTCGCCCGTGATGGCTTCTTAAAGCCGTCCGCCGAATCCGCTCGGTCGTTCGTGTGCCTTGGCTTCCGGCTGCCTCCCGTTCGTGCATCGCCCGGTCTGCCCCCGACCGTCGGTGTGTTCATACGTTCGATCATCGCCCGTTCCTGGTGTTTGCCACTTCGCTGCGAAAGGCACGTTTCATGTTTTCCAAGCATCGCTTCTTCTGCGTGTTGGCCGTGGTTGCCACCGCCTTCGCGCCTGTTGCTCCGGCTCAGGTGGTTCTCATCGACGACAATTTCGAAACGGATACCTCCGCGAACTACACGATTGCCACGAGTGACGCGGCGAATGGTTCAGTCACGTTTGCCTTCGATTACGGTGCCGCCGGCATCCCGCTGGCGCCCCGCTCGGCACCGGGCGATGCCAAGGGTCTGAAGGTGGCAGTGAACACGGTGGCCGCGGTCGCGAACTCTCAGACGGTTTTTAACAACACGGTGATCAACCAAGACAAGTACACAATGCTCGTGGACGTGTTCATGGCCTTCCAGGGAACGACGGCAACCACGATCTACGGCCAGCCGGGAGTGGGAGGCGACGGAACGACCTTTAATGCGGTCTTCACGCCGATCTCCGGCTCTGGTTCGTTCATGGCCTTTACCGGCGACGGCGGATCGGCCTCCGACTATCGCTGGTACTTGGCAAGCGCCAACGGCGGTCCGACGACCGTTCCGAACACTGACCCCAGTTATTTGGGGCACGGGTCCAACAATACCGGCGTTTTTTACACTGACATGTTCCCCAGCCCGCCTGCGACCATTGCTGGCGTCCCCGGGAACATCTGGACCACGGTCAGGATCGACGTGGACAATACGGCAGGACGGATTCAGTACTTCATGACCGATACGGCCGGGAATCCGCAGTTGGTCTTCGACAACAGCCCGGATCCTCTTGCTCCGACCCCCTTTACGGGCCTGCTGCAAGGCCTCGTGAGCCTCGGAGCCCACGACGCCTTCAGCTCCGTTTCGCCTGACACTGTCTATGTCGTCTACGACAATCTCGAAGTTGTGCCGGAGCCTTCGACGATGCTGGCGGGCATCGGGGCCCTGGCCGGTTTGGCGGTTGTGAAACTTCGACGACGAGCGCGGGTGTCGCGAGACTGCCACACAAGTTGATCAGTTTCGAGGCGTCAAAAACCGCCTGGGCTCTCCATGCGGCCGGACGCAATCCTGACGCTCTGAAGACGGACGATGTGGGATAGTTCAGGGCACGGCGTTCTTTCATGACCGAGGCGGATGACCGAGGAGACAGCCGCATGGCACCGCGACAACAGAGCAATCGTTCGCTCTCGGCGGGCATTCAATCCGCTCCGACGGGTTTTACGCTCGTGGAACTCCTGGTGGTGATCGCGATCATCGCCACGTTGATCGGGCTGCTCCTGCCGGCGGTGCAGAGCGCCCGGGAGAGCGCCCGCAAGACCGCCTGCCGCAATCAACTGCGGCAGATGGCCCTGGGATGTGTCAATCACCTCGACGCCCGTCGGACACTGCCTTCTGGCGGCTGGGGATCGCCCTTCACGGCCGAACCAGACCGCGGCTCTGGACCGAATCAGCCGGGCAGTTGGTACTACAACATCCTCCCGTTCATCGAGCAGCAAACACTTGCCGACCTGGGGAAGGGACTCAATCCCAATGCATCGGGATACCGGGCTGCCAGCCAGCAGTTGCACACAACACCCGTGCCGCTGTTTCACTGCCCGTCCCGTCGGCCTGCCCAACTCTATCCGCACGCCTGGGGCACGATGCGAGTGCAGACCTGGGTGTCGAGCCTGCCGGCGGTTGCCAAGGCCGACTACGCGGCGAATTCCGGCGACTCTCTGACCCACGCCGGGGTCGGATTTGGCTCCGACCAGT
>ERZ889217.719-NODE-719-length-18926-cov-15.208309_pt1 | contig 18926 bp, 18 predicted proteins | sample MGYA00521098_ERZ889217 | MGnify/ENA primary metagenome ERZ889217 (study PRJEB32303, sample SAMEA104408613) | aquatic metagenome | biome: Brackish water; feature: Pelagic; material: water | place: Baltic Sea | collected 2014-06-10T22:04:00 | depth 2,362 m ... | reverse complement strand
CCCCGATCGCCCGGGCACTGGCGCGGAGCTTGTGGCCGGCCCCTTGCCGTGTCCCGACGTGAACGCCGGCTAATCGAAGCGAGCGTCCGGCGAGATGGCACGAGCAACTCGAGCCAGCACACCCAGACCCACGGAAAACCCTGAGGAACGGAAAACCTTGAGGAACGGAAATACCTGAGGAACGTCACCGCACGGCACCAACGACCGCAGGCCAGCCCAGGCCGCACGCCGGCGGAGACACGGTCAGGACCAGGGCTCCCAGCTGCCACACGCCTGAAAAAATGGTGAGATGGAGGGCTCGTTCTGGCATCACCGTCGGCGGCGGACCAACCCGACTCCGGCAAGCGCCCCGCCTACGATCATGAGTCCCGCCGGTTCCGGCACCGCAACACCACTCAGACGCGGCCCGAGATTTCGTCCGAGTGCGACCGTGTTGGTGGTCGCCCCGGCCCCGTCGCCCCAGGCGTAGAGGCGGAAGTCGGCACTGGAGCCGGCCGTAATGTTCTGGAGCGCGGTGATGCCCGTGAGATCAAGCGGTGGCATGGCATTTCCATTTCCCTGTCCGGCCAGGTCTGCAGACATGTAATTGAAGTCGGCTGGCACTCCACCGCTCCCGCTACTCCGTCCGTAGTAGGTGAAGGTTCCGGTCGCGTAATACGGCGAGCCGGAAACTGAGATCGTGGTTCCAGACGTGGCGAATCCGTCGAGGCTGTATTGCCATTCGTAGTTCATCGGGCCGGCGATCGCGGACCGCCGCAATCCCACTTCGAGTTGTGATAGCGAAACGCTACCTCCAGGAATGACGGTGAAGCCGAACTGGTAGTACTGGTTGGTATCGATCGCATTCTGCCGGCTGGCCCCTGCCCCGGCCCAGTTGTTCGAGGAAAACCCTGCGGTGAGGTTCGTCGCTCCGATCCCAGCCCCGCGGATGAGATCTGTCGGTGAAAGCCCCGCAGCCACCGTGGTCGGGGAAACAAAGGGCACTGCTTCGTTGGGCACAGTCGAGAGGTCGTAATCAAGCACGACAGCGGCGTGGGCGACAGCAAGGCTGAAGATCACTCCACAGCTCGAGACAAAACCCATCACGACTCGAGCCAAACCACGTTGCGTCGACACTATGCTGACTCCTTCGCTTGATTGCCCATCGGATGCATTGGCTCGCCAACACCTGGCTGCCTGATCCAACCGAGTCAGAGAGCGAGCACGACGCGTGCCGGAAGCCTGTGAGATCTTTGTGAGCGGCCAATCGCCGCGAATCTCCGCATGGCCGCGGTTTTTTGGTGATCGCGCGAGCGGGGTGTGAGGGTCGTTCACTCAATCTGTGAAGCCGGTTTCACACACCGCGTGAATATCCTTCACAAGAACAGGGAAACCAGAACCTGAGGCTGAGGCCGCTCTGGTTTTCTGGTCCTTTCCGGGAACTTTGTGGGTCGGAGGGTTTGCCCCGGCCAATGAATCCGCGGAGGAAGCCGAGGGGAGCCACGATGGCGAAGCGGAGATTCCTTCGAGAGGGCGGCGGATACGATGCCCGGAGCGAACGTCCGGCGAGATGGCATTGGCACGCCCGGCAACCACGGCTTGACCCAGGGAAATCTCCGCTGAGCCGGTTTTTCGGCTGGCCGGCCCACCGTAGGTATCGAGGCCAGCCCGATTCAGGCCGCCACACTCGCCTGGCGGTCGTGGTGGGTCGTGGATCGCAGCAGGACACAACCCTGGAGCACCTCCGGCCGCCCGGGGGCACCCACGGCGGCCGTCGGACAGGCGACGAGTCCCGTCAGCCGGTTCCACTCATGCCGCAAGGCATGCGGCACTGAGCAGGCGCTGACATTACCCGTACGCGAGGTCAGACCGTTGACGAGTTCGCCGCGAAAGCCGAGGCCCTCGAGCTGCATTCCAGTGAAGCGGACAATGCCCGACCCAGCCTGATGCGGCACGACAAACCGCAGATCCTCCGCGTGGAGGCCTGTGGCCGCCAACGCATTTGCCACCGCCGCTGACATCGCCCGCGGGGCCATCTCGGCGATACCCATGCCATCGAGTGAGTAGACGAGTCGCTTGGCGGCTGCCCTCCGGCCGCCGCCGAACACCGGAACCGGCACCTCGCTGCGTAGGTGGAAATCGAAGAACGGCCGCTCGGCCGGCTGCCTCTCAGCCCGGGCATGCACCAGTCGGAAGTGCACGGGATGGCGGCGGCTCGCCAGTGGCGAAAGCAGTGTGGCCGAGGCCATGTCACCGAACAGCCCGCCGGTCTTGCTACAACCGTAATCAGTGATCCGACTGATCCGGGTGGCGACGACCACGAGGATCGTCTCGTCGCGGCCCAGCGTCAGCCGCGGAGCCCAACGCTCCTGAACCAGTTCCAAACCACGGCTATAGCCGCAGCAAAACCAGTTGATCCCCACCGCCCGCGAGCTCCGCATACCCAGCCGCCGTGCCACCTGCCGGGCGGCCTCGCCCGGCTGCTCAGCGGCTGCGGCCCGCGGATCAAGATGCCGACGCGCCACCTCTGGCGGTATGAACGAGGGGGAGATGAAGAGCAGCCCCCGGCAGTCGCCGAGATTGCAGCCCGTCTCTCGCTGGAGTTTTTTCACAGCCTGCACGCCCATTGTCACCTCGTCTTCCAGCGAGATGCCGCGAGCTTCGATGCCTGTGTGGCGGGAGAACTTCCGCGGCATCGCGTCACCAAACCAGTCGTTCTCCAATTCCCAGCCAGGCTGGTGCACCGAAATCGCCGATATCCCCAACGGCTGCTGCCTGCGGTCTGCCATGATGGAGTGCACCTCGCCGAAACGCCGGGCTGAAAAACCCACGCTTCGAGGATAATTGCGGGAATAGCCCCGTGGGGCCAGTCGAAAATTTTTCCGACTTTCTGGCGAATTCCCCGCTACCACCGCTGGTTTCGGGCTTGTGTCTGCCCCCAGCATCCCACTTTGGTCAGCCGTCGGGCCGCATCCGGTGATCGAGTGCGGAAGTCCGGCCCCACCGCAGGCTGCCGTGAATGGCGGTTGTGATGTACCGCTTCGCCTGAGCGACCGCCGCGGAGAGCGAGAGGCGGCGGGCCAGGCCGGTGGCAATCGCCGCAGAGAACGTGCAGCCCGTGCCGTGGGCGTCCACGCCGCGGCGAAAGGGTGCCTCAAACCGCTCGCAACCCTCTGCTGTGACCAGCAGGTCGGTTGCGATTCGGCCCCCGAGATGCCCTCCTTTGAGAAGAAACCCACAGCCATGCCGCTCGACCAGGATCCGCCCTGCTGCCTCCATCTCGCCAAGATTGCGGCAGGGTAGTCCCGAGAGGATCCGCAGTTCGTCCAAATTAGGCGTGACGAGGGTAGCCCGAGGAAACAGTTCCCGGCCGTAGGCAGTAATTGCAGCCGGCTCGAGCAAAGGCTCGCCGCTCGAGGCGACCATCACCGGATCGACCACCAGCGGCACACGGTCGGGGAGTTGCTCGAGCGACTCAGCCACGGCCCGGATGATCGATCGCGAGTAGAGCATCCCCGTCTTGATCGCGGCCAGAGGAAAGGCCATGGCCGAGAGCCTGATCTGGGCGGCCACCACAGCCGCTTTGACTGGCTGGATCAGTTCAACGGCTCCCGGCACCTCAGCCACAACGCAAGTGATCGCCGTTTGGGCGTAGCCACCAAGCGCCGTGATCGTCTTGAGATCAGCCTGGGCTCCCGCTCCACAGGAGTTGTCGGAGCCGGCAATCGTGAGCACCACAGGGAGAGTTTTCATGACGGCGAGCCTTCGGTCAGCCGAGCGTCACCGTCGTGCCCGTGCGGAAGGCCTCATCGGCAGCTAACACGATCCGCAGGCTGTTCACCGCGTCGTCAACATGGTCGGTGAGATCACGGTCGTGGCGGATCGCATCGAGAAACATCTCCTGCTCGAGCAGGCAAAGCCCGTCATGATCGGGTTCCCCGGCACAGTCGAGGAATTCATCGCTGCGGGCGAAACTACCGGCGGGGGTGAGTTGGGCGTGATGCAATTTCAGCATGGCCGCCTTGGTGTGTCCCTCGATATCGTCGCTGCCCGCCTCTCCCTCCCTGACCCCCGTGATGCTCACACTCCCCTTCGGTCCGACGACATCCTTGACGAAAAATGCTGTCTCACTCAGCATCGGCCCCCAGCCGGCTTCGTACCAACCAACAGAGCCGTCGGCAAAGGTCACATGTAAGCAACCATAGTTGTACATGCCAGGCACCAGTTCGTCGGAGAGCCTCGCCCCGATCGCCGACACCCGCACCGGCCGCGATCGGGTCATCTGACACATCACGTCTACGTAGTGCACCCCGCAGTCCACGATCGGCGACATCGACTGCATCAGCGCCTTGTGGGTCTGCCACTTCTCGCCGGAAGACTGCTGGTTCAAATTCATCCGCATCACAAGCGGCCGTCCCAGGCCGTGGGCCGTTTCAATGAACCGCTTCCAGGTGGGGTGCACTCGAAGGATGTAGCCAACCACGAGCTTCTTGCCGGCCGCCCGGGCCGCTGCGGCCACCTCTTCGGCCTCTGCAACCGTCACCGCTAGAGGCTTCTCCAGAAACACGTGGCAGCCCGCCGCGAAGGCCGCCTTCGCGTACTCAGCATGGGTGTCGGGATACGTGTTGATCGACACGGCGTCAGGGCTCGTCGCCACCAAGGCCTCGTGGTAGTCGGAATACTGGGGGTAATCAGCCCCCAGGGCATCGAGCAGCGCCCGCCGCGACTTTTCGCCGCGGGAGACCACGCCCACGATCCTGAAACCAGCGAGCGTGTGGTAGGCCTTGGCATGGGACATGCCCATGTGGCCACAGCCAGCAACGAGCACGCGCACGGGGGAAGCTGCCATGGTGTAGGTCTCCTCTGAACTGGCCTGGGCCGCAGCCCCCGACCAACAATGATGACAAGGCTTTCAGGCTATCGACCGAACCGCAGCCAGAATCAGCGATCGCAGCTTTGGTTCGGCCTGATGGGCCACCGCCAGGATCCCCTCGACGCTCGCCACCGCAAGCGCATCGGGCAGGCACATGTCGGTGATCACCGAAATGCCGAGCACCCGCATCGAGGAGTGCACCGCGACGAGCACCTCGGGCACGGTCGACATCCCGACCACGTCCGCGCCGATCGTCTTCAGGTAGCGATATTCGGCCCGCGTCTCCAGGTTGGGTCCGGTCACGGCCACATAGACACCACGGTGGGCGACAAAATCCTCGTGCCTGGCCACGGCCAGGGCCGCGTCGATGAGTTCCGGGGTGTAGGGGGCTGACATGTCGGGAAATCGTGGCCCCAGCCGTTCGTCATTAATCCCAATCAGCGGGTTGTCACTCAGCAGATTGATGTGATCCTCGATCACCATCAGGTCGCCCGTGCGATACTGCGGGTTGAGCCCGCCGCAGGCATTGGTGACAAGAAGCAATTCAGCTCCCAGCCGCTTCATGACCCTGACCGGAAACGTGATCTGCTGAAGCGGATAGCCCTCATAGGCGTGCATCCTCCCTTCCATCACGACTACCGGCACGCCGTCGAGCCGCCCGCAGACCAGTTGGCCGGCGTGGCCGTGGGCCGTGGACCGCGCGAAATGCGGAATCTTGTCGTAGGGAATTGTGACCCCGTCGGCGAGTGCTTCAGAGATCCCCCCCAACCCGCTGCCGAGAATGATCGCTACCCGCGGGGCAAGGCTCCACCGATCGCGGATGAACGTGGCAGCCTCGGTGATCTTGTCGAACTGATCGAGCATGTGTTCCTCAGGAGGTCACTCCTCGCCGAGGAGCGCCTGGAAGTCGGGGTTTCCATAGAGCGACTCCAGGTCGGGGTCGCCCTCCATGTGTGCCAGATCGTCGTAGCCCAGCAGAATCGCCCGAGAGAGCGAGTCGATGGCGTCGTCCGCCCGACCGGCGAGCGCGAACGAGCAGGCGAGGTTATAGCGGGCTAGAAAGTCATCCGGCAACAGCTGCACCAGGCGGCTGTCGAGTTCCACGGCCCGGTGCACGTCCCCTTTGCGGGCGACGAGTTCGGCCAGCACACGGAGTACCTCGATCTCGTCAGACGTTCGTTCCAACAGCCGGCCGAAGAATTCGATCTCGAAATCCAATTGCCCAAGACTGCCGAACCATGGCAGCGAAGATTTCGGGCCCGCCCGACGACCACGGCGGCCAGACTTACCGGAATTCGCGTTTGGTTCGTCAGGGACGAATTGAGGTGCATCGAGCCCAGACATTCCTTGCTCCCGGAACGAACCCGGGCCCGCCGGGCCCGGTGGTCTTGTTCCTACTTTTTCTTACCGGGACTTTTCGCCGGCGGCGGTTCAGCCTCGCCATCATCGGGATGGTCCCAGTCGGGATCATCCTCTTCCTCCTCGAAGTCGTCATCGAATTCATCATCGAAATCGTCGAAGTTGGATTCGTCGTCGGGAGGCGGAGCCACTGGCAGGTCCTCGTCCTCACCGAGCTCTTCCTCATCGTCGCCGTGGGTACCAGACAGCACTACGGGAATCGCCAGCGGAACTGCCTGCGACACTCCGATGTCAGCCCAGGCCGACGATCTCCAGCCAAACAACAAAGCCTGTCCGGTGGATTGAAGGTCATGGGTCGCAACGGACGGAAGAGGCATCATGGCGGGGTGCTTGCGGGGAAATGGGGCCGAATTCGTTGCCTGGATCAAACAGAGTTCTGCGGCCCGAGTCAAGCCGGGGGCTGCCGAAACCCCAGCATTCTCGCTGTTTTCCCGGTGCCGTCCGAGCGGTCAGGTGTGGTAGTCGGCGTTGAGGTGGACGTAGTCAGCGGTCAGGTCGCTGGAATAGAAACGAATTCGGCCCGGGCCTTGGCCAACGGAGACTTCAATCAAGGTCTCCCGGTTTTGACGGATCGAGGTCGAAACGGCCTCGGCATCGAAGGGCACCGGCGCGGCGGCACGGAACAGAAGAATGCCGTTGACCCGGAGCACGAGAGCCGCGGGGTCGAAGGACACGCCGGCATAGCCGGCCGCCGACACGATTCGCCCCCAGTTGGGATCAGCCCCGTGGACCGCCGTCTTGACCAGCGGGCTGTCAGCGATCGCCCGGGCGATTCGGCGGGCCTCATCCCGAGACCCGCTACCTTCGACCTCAATCCGCATCACATGGGTGGCCCCCTCACCGTCATCGGCCATTTCGCGGGCCAGTGTCTCACAGACCTCCCGCACCGTTCGTTCGCAGGCGTCCAAGCCCGCGCTGTAGAGCGATTCCCTACCGGCCGCCCCGTTGGCCAAGAGCAGCACGGTGTCGTTGGTACTCATGTGGCCGTCGACACTGACGCAATTGAAGGTCTCCTCGGCAGCCTCCGCGAGGATCCGCTGCGCATCGACTGGATCGAGGGCCGCGTCGAGGAGCACCACACCAAGCATGGTCGCCAATTTGGGGCCGATCATGGCAGCCCCCTTCGCCATGCCGAACACGCTGAAGCTGCTCCCGGCGGCGGAGAACGTGCCACCGGCAAGCTTCGGCCTGGTGTCGGTGGTCATCATGCCGCGGGCCGCGGAGACGGCCGCCGCATCATCTGCCCCGAGGGCGGCGGCGGCGGCAGAGATCCCCGCGGTGACCTTCGCAACGGGGAGAAATTCCCCGATAATGCCGGTCGAGAGCACGAGCACCTCATCCCCGGCCGCGGCGAGGGCCTGGCCCGCTGCCGCAGCCATCGCCCGCGCGTCTTCAAGACCCCGCTGCCCCGTGCAGGCATTGGCGTTGCCGGAATTGATGACCACGCCGCGAAACCCTCGGCCTGGCGTCAGACTGCGGTCGTAGGCCACGGGCGCTGCAAAAACGAGGTTGGTCGTGTAGACGCCCGCGGCCGTGGCCGGCAGGTCACTCGCCACGAGCGTCACGTCTTCGCGGGTGGCATCCCGCTTGATACCGGCCCGCACGCCAGCCATGCGGAAGCCGCGGGGTATGGCCGGGATCGGCAGACGGATGGGGGTGTTTGCGATGGGCATAGGCACCGGTCACTTGATCGGACGAGTTTTGACCGAAGAGTTTGGAATCAGCACTTGGGGCTGGGTGAACAACGGCTACAACAATCCCGCGTGCTCCGGCAGGCCGAACAGAATGTTGAAATTCTGAACGGCCGCCCCGGCGGCTCCCTTGACGAGGTTGTCGAGGCAGCTGATCAGCAGGATCCGGCCGCGGACCACCCGGGCGGTAATGTCACAGAAATTGGTGTCAACGGTGTCTTTTGTACCCGGCAAATGGTCCACCACGCGGACGAAACGCTCCGACTGATAGGCCTCCCGCAGGACGGCCAGGATCTCGGCTTCTGTCACGGATTTGGTTGGTCGGGCGTAGATCGTTGAAAGAATCCCGCGGTCCATCGGTGCCAGCTGCGGCGTAAAGATCACCTCGGGGCGGATGCCGGCATGGCGGGCCAGGATCTGCTCGATTTCGGGCGTATGCCGATGGCGGCCCACGTTGTAGGCCGACATGCTCTCGTTGCACTCGGGAAAGTGGGTCATCAGCTTCGGCTGTCGGCCGGCTCCGCTCACGCCACTTTTGGAGTCGATGATGATGTCGGTCGGTTCGACAAGCCCGGCCTTGACCAACGGGGCCAGAGGCAAGATCGCCGATGTGGCATAGCAGCCTGGGTTGGCTACGAGTTGCTGGCCAACGATCCGGTCGCGAAAGAGCTCCGGCAGCCCGTAGACCGTGCCCCCCAGCCGCCCCGCGTCGGGATGCTCGTGGCCATACCACTCCAAATAGCTCTCGGCGTCGTCAAGCCGGTAGTCGGCACTGAAGTCCACTACCTTGGCCCCACCGGCGAGCACGCGGGGCAGGATCTCAGCGCTCGCACAGTGAGGTAGGCAGCCAAACACGCAGTCGGCCCGCCGCCCCACCTCCTCGGGTTCAAGATCCTCGAGTTCCAAATCGAGCCGGCCCACGAGGCTCGGGTGCACACTCGAGACCGGCGGCCGGCCTTCCTGGCGGCTCGTGACCGCGACAACCTTCGCGTCCGGATGCCGAAGCAGCAGTTTCAAAGCCTCAAGCGCGGTGTAACCGGTGGCGCCAAGAACTGCGACGGTGATCATGAAGGGCTCTCTGCGTTCAATCCAACTCGGCGGAACACGGCCAAAAGTCTAGCGTACCCGGCTCGTCTGTACCTGGGCAGCGAACTGTCCTGTCGGTCCTTCGGCAATTTCCCTGGGTCAAATTTCCCTGGGTCAGCGAAGATGCCCGTGCCACGTGGCACACTGATCGGCATGGAGGACGAGCAGAGCCCCGAAGGCGAAGCGATGTTTCCTCCGAGTGACGGCTCGCCAGGCTGGTCACAGCGAACGAGCAGCGGGAGGGCACGGGCAACTCCGGCGAACTCGCGTTGATCCAAAATCCCTGCTGAACTCGTTTTCCAAGCGGGGCAGCTACGTCATCAACCGCTTTTCCAACAGTCTGATCAGCCAGCCCGCCACGGTCCGCTTTGTGCCCGCACGGCTGCCCACCGCTTCGTGGCTCCGGTCGTAGACCGTGACGGCCGTTCGCTGGCCTTCCATGGCGGTCAGGTCGTTGACTACGATCAGGTCGCACCGCTTGGCCTCGATCTTCTCGAACGCCCGCCGCGGATCCGCCCCAGGTTCGAGTGCGAAGGCCACAAACCACCGGTCTCGAGGAGTCTGTCGGGCGAGCGTGGCGATCACATCGGGCGTGGGCCGTAGTTCCAGCCTGAGGCCATCGCCGCGGCGCGGAATCTTGCCGCTGGTCCGCTGGAGCGGCTCGAAGTCGCAGGGAGCCGCCGCGGCGATCACGCCATGGCAGGCCGGCAGTTCGGCGAGGGCCGCTGTGAGCATCTCTTCGGTCGTCACCACGGGCACCACCCGCGCCTCCCGCGGATACGCCACCTGCACCGGCCCACTTACGACCGTGACCTCGTGCCCCCGGGAGAGCGCGGCGATGGCCAGGGCGGCGGCCATCCGGCCGCTCGAGGCGTTGGTCAGATACCGAACGTCGTCGATGTAGGCTCGCGTGGGACCAGCGGTGAGCAGAATACGTGTCATCACAGGCTCTCGGAGGCGGGCGAGACAACCGATCAGGCCGACCTGGGCCCGCGGCCAGCGAGCACGGCCTCGATCACAGCTGCGATCTCGGCGGGCTCGGCCATCCGCCCCGTGCCAGCTGTCCGGCAGGAGAGCCAGCCACTGCCTGGCGGCACCAGCTGGGCCCCGTCGGCGACGATCTGCGCAACATTCCGCTGCACCGCAGGCTTGGCCCACATCGCCGCATTCATCGCCGGCACTACCAGGAGCGGACAGTCAGCGCACAGCACGAGCGTGGTCAGCAGGTCGTCTGCGGCACCAGCCGCGACCTTTGCCAAAAAGTCGGCCGACGCAGGAGCCACGACAACGAGATCAGCCCGCTCGGCCAGTTCGATGTGAGCTCCGAGAGGATAGCTCCGGTCGAAGCTTCGTGCGGACACGGGTCGGCCAGTCAGAGCCGCGAACGTGGCCTCGCCGACGAACCGTCGGGCATTGCGGGTGAGCACGGCGGTGACCCGGGCCCCACGCTGCACAAGCAGACTGGTGAGCATCGCCGCCTTGTAGGCCGCGATCCCCCCGGTCACGCCCAGCACAATCTCACGCTGCTCAATGCTCATGACGAATCGCTACCTGCCACCCACCGAAAGCCCGGATCGCCCAGCGGCGAAAGCCATTCGCACAGCGCAAGGCATCGCAGTTGTCTTGGCGCCGCACTCGGGCTGCCGAGGCCATGGGTGACCCGGCAGCCGTGCCTACAGGTCAGTGGGATCGAAGTCGAGTGGGCCGCCGGCCTCGGTCGATTCGCCTGTGATCCGCAGGTTCATCGAGGTGTCGAGAAAGATTTTGTCTTGTTTGATCTCCTCAATCACGATCTGCATCTTGTCTTTGGTGTCGACGTCAACCAGCGGTCGGCCGCCGGCATTCAGCGCTACCATCCGCTTTTGAATCAGGGTAGAGAGCTTAAATCTCCCGCCCACCTTGTTGACGATCGCTTCTTCGCGCAGGTCATCGATCATGCATTGACTCCCGGGTTGGTCGTAGATGAACCAGCTCGCACCGCTTTGCCCGCTGCAGGGCGGGCCGCCGGTAGAAAGCCCTCCGCTGCAAGAATGACTCGGATCCGCTCGATCGCCTCCGCAACGTCTTCGTTGACGACGCGGTGACGATAGCGATACGCCTCCAGAAGTTCCCGGCGGGCCACCTCCAATCGCCTGGCCATCGCCTCCGGTGACTCCGTGCCCCGGCTGCGAAGCCGCTCGAGGAGTTGGTCGGGGTGGGATGGTTCGACGAAGACGGTGATCGCCTGAGGATACTTTTCGAGCACCGCAAGTGTACCCTCCACGTCGATCTCGAGCACGACCCACTTTCCAGCGGCGAGCCGAGGGGCAACCTCGCCTACCAGCGTGCCATACCAGTGCTGCCGACCATAGACACGGCAGCACTCGAGAAACTCGCCGGCTGCCCGGCGTTTCTCAAAGTCCTCGAGTGTGAGGTAGTGGTAGTCGGTCCCGTCCTGCTCGCCTGCCCGAGGCGGCCGGGTTGTGGCCGAAATACTGGGAATCAGCTCTGGAAACGCGGTCAAGAGTCGACGCAGGAGCGTGGTCTTGCCCACCCCCGAGGGGCCCGAGATCACGACAAGCTTGCCGGCGCGGTCTTCCATCACGATGTTGTACCGCAGCGGACCTCCCCCGGAAAACCGGGCCTTTGGGCCCCGCTCCGAGGGCTCACTCCAAATTTTGAACCTGCTCGCGGAGCCGCTCGACGAGGGTCTTGATCTCCACCACCGCGTGGGCGATCTCCACGTCGGCACTTTTTGAGGCCACAGTGTTGGCTTCGCGAACGAGTTCCTGGGCTAAAAAGTCGAGCTGCCGACCGGGCGACTCAGTCTCGAGCAGCCGGGCAAACTGGTCGAGATGGCTTCCCAGGCGGACAAGTTCTTCGGCGATGTCGGACCGATCAGCCAGGAGCACCACCTCCCTGGTGATGTCGGCCTCGGTGAGCGTGGACCCCCGCTCGGCAACCAGGCCGGCAACCCGCTCCACCAGCCGCTGCCGCTGCTGTTCCACGGCCAGGGGCACTCGACCGCGAATCCCCGCCACAAGCAAGCCGATCTCCCCGCACAGCCCGCGCATGTCCGCCGCCAAGGCCGCCCCTTCAGCCTGACGCATGCCGTCGAGGGCGTCGAGGGACCTACCGAGGGCTTCGGCCACGAGCGGCCAGACCCCCTCGCCGGCCGTGGCGTCGGGGATCGCGTCGCAGACGATGCCGGGCAACGCCAGCAATGGATCGACGGTGGTTGGTACGGTGAGCCCGTGGCCAACGCAGAAGTCTTCGAGCTCATCGAGATAGGCGGCGAGTTGAGCCTGATCGATCCGCCGGGTGACCGTGGCTGCAGGTCCGGCCAGGTCGAGCGTCATGTGGACCGTGCCACGGCGAATTCGCTCTCGTACCACTGCTTCCGCCTGCGACTCCAGTCCAGCCAGACCCTCCTTGGTGCGGAGCGAAAACTTGAAGGCCCGATTGTTGACGGCCCTCAACTCGACGCGACAGGCACTGCCACCCGAGGCAGCCGTTCCCTCGCCGCACCCGGTCATGCTCTTGGGCATAGTCACTCCACCTGGCCCGGCTCCACCTGGCCCGGCTCCACCTGGCCCGGCTCCACCTGGCCCGGCTCGGCAGCGTCGCCCGTGGTGGCAGGCTTGTTGGTCGCCCCAGCCGCGTCGCCCGGCTCGTCCTTGGTCTCGGAGGCCCCTGCTTCCGGAGCCACATCGGAGGGCACCGTCTGCCCAGCCGCCCCTCCGAGTGTCGCCGAGAGCCGCGAACTCCCCGTGCCAAGCACGTTGATTGCGAAAATACACAGGAGGATCCAGAGGGCCGCTACCCCCACGGTGATTCTGGTGAAGACGTCGCCCGCCTTGGTGCCAAAGGCGCTTTGACCGCCCGCACCGCCAAACGCGCCCGCCAGCCCCCCTCCTCGACCCCGCTGGATCAGGACCAGCGCGATCAAAAAGAACGCGACAACGACGAGCATGAAGCCGAGCGTGAAACGAAGCAAAAGGGTCATGGCCGCGAAAAACTCCAAACGAGGGGAAGTGGGAGATGATAACCAGCGGGCCGGCCAGACGGGAATCCCGGTCCTGGATTCCCGCTGCTCAGCATCGACTGCCCCACGCGGCCGACACCTCAGCAGCAGCCGGCGGTCGAAAAGGCTGCGGCGATGGCCAGAAAATCGTCGGCCTTGAGGCTCGCCCCGCCCACGAGCGCCCCATCGATGTCAATGCAGGCTGCCAGTTGAGCCGCGTTGTCGGGTTTGACACTGCCGCCGTACAGAATCCGCACCTTTGCGGCGACCTCGCCCGACCCGAGACCCGGCAAAAGGCTTCTGATCAGGGCATGCACATCCTGGGCCTGTTCCGGTGTGGCCACCTTGCCCGTGCCAATCGCCCAGACAGGCTCGTACGCGATCACTGTTTGCTCCAGTGCGTCGGCCCCTAAGCCAGCCAGCGAACCCTGCACCTGGTTCGCGACCACGGCCTTCGTCTGCCCGGCCTCCCGTTCCTCGAGCGTCTCGCCAACGCAGACGATCGGCGTGAGCCCAACGGCGAGGGCGGCCTTGGCCTTGGCGTTTACGGCCGAGTCTGTTTCGCCGAACAGCGTCCGCCGCTCGGAGTGGCCGAGAATCACATACCGGCAGCCGACGTCGCCGAGCATCTGGGCCGCGACTTCGCCGGTAAAGGCCCCGCTCGCCTTGTCATGGACATTTTGACCACCGACCGCCACATCACTCCCCGCCTCGGCAAGGACTGCAGCCACCGGCATGAGATAGCACGCCGGCGGGCAGAGCACGAGGTCCACGCCGGCGGCCTCGCGTTGCCGATGCGCTACGGCGGTTGCGAGGGCCAGGCCCTGAGCATGGTCGAGGTTCATCTTCCAGTTGCCGGCGACGATCGGGGTTCGAAATGGAACGGTCATGGAAAACTCCTCAGGTGAGCGGGCATCCTAGCGAGAATGGTGCCGAAGGGCGACGGGTCGGCCGGCCGGGCTGCAACCCGCGGCCGAGTTGGGAGTCCGCCCGATTGCAAGCAGGGCTCGAGACCTGGATCCCCCTACCGAACGCCAGCCCCGATCGCAAAGGCCTCGGGCTGGGTAAGCATGAACATGTGGCCGTGGTCGCTCGTCACGATCACCGCCGCGTCGTCCCAGGCATCGTGCCGCTCGATCCAGTCCACCACCGCCCGAAAGGCAGCATCGCCGCTCTGAACGGCCCCGATGGCGGTGTCGATGTTGTTGGCATGCGAAGCCCAGTCGACGTCGCCCGCCTCTACCAACAACCAGAATCGGTCGCGTTGGCCCAGGAAATCGAGGGCGACCGTGGTCATCTCGGCCAGCGTGGGGTTTTCCACCACGTCGGCCTGGGAGTAGTGGATCTGCGAGCCATACTTCTTCCGCAACTTTTCGCTCGCCGCATCGTCGGAGCCCTCGAGATTCCCGAAGCCCGGGTCGTAGTCGCCATTGGCCGTGCGAAAGGGAAGGTTTCCCTGCTCGGTGCCAAAGAAGCCAAACAGCCGCAGGCTTCGGGCCGCAGCGTCGGCCGCAGCCTCGGCCAAGACATCCGCCCCGCGGCGGCCGGGCGTGCGGCAGGCGATGCGGTAACGCCCTCCGGCGGCCGCGTCGATGGCCGCGACCGTGGAATCGGCCACGTACTTGTTGCCTGGCTCAAAGTTGCGGCCTTGATCGGCATCCGAGTCCACCACCACGCCGTGCCCCGCGCCGATCAGCAGATCGAGTCCCGGTAGGGGCGTCGGGTGTGACACCGAAAGCTCGCCCAAGAGATCACGGGAGATGTCTTGATAGTCGCCCCGGCCGACATTGTGGGCATACGAGCAGGCTGGCGTGGCATGGGAGACCGGCACACTCGACACTGCTCCCACGGCGTAGCCCCGAGCCTGCAGCGTATGTGCGATCGCTTCGAGTTGGCGACCCTCGGGGTCAACGTTGATCGCGTCGTTGTAGGTTTTGTGGCCCGTGCAGAGTGATGTGGCCGAGGCCGCTGAGTCGGTCACGGCATGCGGGCAGTCGCGATCTTTGCCCATCAGGTACGTCGCTCGTGCCCGCGCAGCCCAGGCGTTTGCCCCGCCCCGGGATGCGTCGTAGCCCCCCGGGGTCTCGCCGCCAGGGTTCTTGATGGCCTGGGCATCGACGTCAAACGTCGTGCCGTCGTTCGCGGGGCTCGTAACACAGAGGCCAAACGACGTAGGACAGCCGCGGTAGTCCTGAAAGTCAAAACCGGTTCCCCGCCCCGAGTCATACTCGACTAGCCCGCTCGTGGCGATCGCAGCCGTTCTGGTGGTCGTCCAGTCGAGCCCGTCGAACACAACCAAAATGATGAATTTTTTGCCCGCATCCGCCGCGGCCAGTTGGAGCCGATAGACGTCGGTCTGGTCGAAGTAATCCGCCTCGGGATTGAGCGTCTGATCAGGCAGGCGGCCATACAAGGCCTGCAGCCGTTCGGCATCGCGGTAGACGCTGTGCACGCCCCCGATCAGCGTCTTGGGCACACCGAAGGCGTAGACCGGAATCAGCCGATTCGAATGATTCGACCAGCCCACATAGCGACCAGGCTGGTCGCCCCAGTAGCCCCAGTCGGCAGCGCCCGCTTCCTCGGCGACTGCTTGAAGCTGCCGGATCGGGTCAGTGGTGAGTGTCGAAGGAATCACCGCCGACTTCCGAGCCGGCGGTGGGTCGACCACGGTTTGCGCATAGGCCACCCCGGCCACAACGACGGCGGCCGCCGCCAGGATCACGCCCTGCGGGACCATCGATAAGGACTGCATCGATCGGTTTGTGTTCATGCCTCTGAGCATAGTGAACCTGGAAACGACATGCCCAGAGGCTCGCCCACTGCCTGCCGGCGCGGCGGCGGCGATGTTCCCCGGGCGGCTCTTGGATCCTCATCGCTCCCGACCCTTTTACCCGGCCGTCGGCGAACCTGACAAAGCCGCTGGTTGTCGGAGGATTTGCCCAATCTATGCTGTCCCAAGATCTCCACTCTCAACCACTGCCCACGCCCTGCCTCCCTCGCACCCCCTCGGAAGAATTCCTGTGGTCGATGACGACCTCCTTCGCCGCGATGTCCGTCTGCTTGGCGACATGCTCGGCGGAGTGATCCTCGCGGTGGAGGGACAGCAGGCCTTCGAACTCGTCGAGGAAGTCCGCCGCCTGGCCCGCGAGCGCCGCAACGGTCGCCAGGCTGCTGAAACCGAACTCGACGAGCGGATCGCCGCCCTCGATGACCGCCAGGCGTCGATCGTAGCCCGGGCCTTCAGCGTGTTCTTCGACCTTGTCAACATCGCTGAGGATCGGCAACGGGTGCGGGTACTTCGCGAGCGGGAGCGCGACCGCGACCCGCTGCCGCTCAAGGAATCCCTGGCTGGAGGCATCACCGAACTCTTCGGCCAGGGCTTCTCAGCCACAGAAGTGCAACGGGCGGTCGATCGGTTGGCCGTGGAGCTCGTCTTCACCGCACACCCGAGCGAGGCCAAGCGACGAAACATCCGGGCCAAGTTGCGGCGGATGAGGCTGAGTCTGGAAACTCTCGATCGGCCCGACCTCCTGCCCCGCGAACGTCGCCGGCACGAGGCCGACATGCGGGCCGAACTAGCCGTGCTTTGGCAGAGCGAGTTTCTCCGGCCTGCGCGGCCAACCGTATGTGACGAGGTTGAGCGGGGGCTGTCGGTGATGCCACGCATCTGGGATGCGGTGCCTGAGGTCTATGCCGCCGTTCGTCGCGCCTTGGCCAACGCATTTCCCGACCACCAGTTCACTCTGCCGACCTTTCTCCGGTTTGGCTCCTGGATGGGGGGCGACCGCGACGGCAATCCATTTGTCACCGCCGAAGTCACGGAGGCCGCGCTTCTGAGACTGCGGCAGGCCGCGATCGATCGCCATCTCGCCTGGTGTCGCCGGCTCGACGAGATGCTCACGATTTCGTTGCGATCGGCAAGGGGCGCGAGGCCGCTGGCCGACCGACTGGCAGCGCTCGAGCCGGAGTGGCCGGAATTGGAAGCGGCCCTGGCTCAGCTCGATGCCAACGCGGTCTACCGCTGCTGGCTCGCGCTGATTCGACTTCGCCTGGAGGCAGCGCGAAGCCTGCCGCTGCGTGGTCCGGCCCCGCAGGGGCATGCCTATCGGTCGGGGGCCGACCTCGCCGCTGACGTGGCAAGCCTGGTGGTCTGCCTGCGGGAAGACCACGGCCTGGCCCTCGATTCCCTGCCCCAGGCCTGGCTCGACCTGGTGCAGACGTTCGGCCTCCACATGACCTGCCTCGATGTGCGGCAGGATGCTCGGGCTTATGTCGACATCATGGGCGAGATCCTGACGGCAGCTGGCCGCCTGCCTGATGCTGCCGCCTACGCCACACTCGACGATGCGAGCCGAACCCGGCTCCTCGTGGAGACGCTCGGCTGTGTGGGCGAGGTGCCCCGGGCCGACCTACCCCCCTTGGCCGCCGACACGCTGGCGTTGTTTGACCTGTTGCATGCCGCTCACGTGCGGTTTGGCCCGGAGTGTCTCGGGGGTGCGATCGTGAGCCTCACGCAAAGCCCGGCCGACGTGCTCTGTGTGCTCTGGCTGTGGCGGCAGGCTCAGGCCCGGGCGGCGGCCATCGGCGAACCCGTGGCCGAGTATGACCTCGCGATCGTGCCGCTGTTTGAGAAGATCCACGACCTGGCCCATGCCCACGAGACACTCGCCGCAATCCTGGCCGAGCCCTGCTATCGCGAGCACCTCATCAACCGGGGCGACCGCCAAATGGTGATGGTGGGCTATTCGGACAGCACCAAGGACGGTGGGTATCTGGCGGCCTGCTGCGGGCTCCAGGCCGCCCAGGAGCAACTCCACGCCACCGCCTTGGCCGCTGGGGTAGCGATTACGTTTTTCCATGGTCGCGGTGGCTCGCTGGGCCGCGGCGGTGGCCCGGCGGCCCGCGGGATTCTCTCGCTGCCTCCGGAAACCCTCGACGGTAGCCTGCGGCTGACCGAGCAAGGCGAGGTGCTCGCCGAGCGGTACGACGATGCCGAGATCGCCCGCCGGCATCTCGACCAGGTGACCTGGGCAACACTCATGGCCTCGACGCTTCGCCCGACTCCGGTGCCGTCCGACTGGCCGGCCCTGGCCGACCGAATGGCGGAATGTTCCTTGGTAGCCTATCGCGACCTCGTCGATCAACCGGGCTTTATCAGCTATTTTTCTCAGTGCACGCCGATCGAAGATATCGAGAATCTTCCAATCGCTTCGCGGCCGGCCCGCCGACGGGGGGAGCGGACGCTCGACGACCTGCGGGCCATTCCCTGGGTGTTTGCCTGGACCCAGAGCCGGTGCATGATCCCTGCCTGGTATGGGCTAGGGACCGCACTGGCGGAGGTAAAGTACGAGGACCGCCGCGCCTGGCAGCAAATCTGTGAGATGTATCGCCGCTGGCCTTTCTTCCAGGCCACGATCGACAACGCCACTCTTGCTCTGGCAAAGGCCGACATGGTGGTAGCGCAGCACTATTCCGAACTCGACGAGGATGCCGACGCCCGGCAGCGAATCTGGCAGCGGATTGCGGCGGAGTATGACCGGTCTCGACAGGCGCTCCTCGACATCGTCGGCGGCTCCGCGCTCCTCGCGACAACCCCGTGGTTTCAACGGTCGATCGAAGCCCGCAACCCCTACGTCGATCCGCTCAACCTGATCCAGGTCGAGTTCATGGGCCGCCGCCGAATCGAAGTCGCCGCCGACCCGGCAGCCGGTGACCGCCACCGCGACATCCTCCGGCTCTGTGTGCAGGGGATCGCCGCCGGGATGCGAACCACCGGCTGACCCTGCCACACCGGCCAAACGGCCTCTCTCGTCCGACGAGTTGACCCGAAAGCATTGGGGGAGAGAGGAAAAGAGCTGCGTCCCCTTTTTGGGGA